>ERZ808278.908-NODE-908-length-15168-cov-4.420367_pt1 | contig 15168 bp, 25 predicted proteins | sample MGYA00521239_ERZ808278 | MGnify/ENA primary metagenome ERZ808278 (study PRJEB31516, sample SAMN03275600) | gut metagenome | biome: mammalia-associated habitat; material: feces | host: Papio cynocephalus | place: Kenya | collected 2012-07-17 ... | reverse complement strand
CCAAGTTTATAGCTGGTGGATTAAATCTTATAAGTTTTATAGAAAATCTTGGCATCGTGAACAAATGAATCAACTTTTCTTTAATTAATAAGGAGTAATTATGTTTAAAGGTATTAAGTTAGAGGATAATTTTAAGACTCAAATTAGAAAAGTTCTTTTTCAAGGTCAAGTTATAACTGAAGTTAATAATTTGTCTTATTTTATACAGGAACAACCTATTCTTGAAATGCTTGGTAAGTGGAAATATATTAAGCAAGCAGTAGAAACTGCACCTGTTATTCCTTATGAAGCTTTGTTTGGTTCGAATGTCCAATTTACACGTGAATAAGTCATGTCAGAGATAATGTATAATGATGACCCTAACTATCAAAAATTAATAGATAGTAATTATATTTGGACTAATCAGTGTATTCTTGGATTCTTTAAAGAGAATTTTTGGCTTTCGAATTTTTATGAGCATAATAAAGATGCTAATAACAAAGATAGATCTACATATGGATTTTTGAATCCAAATTTTCCGGAAAGCTCTCGTGATATTTGGCATGGTTATCCGTCTGTTGAAAATTATTATCAATCAGAGAAAGCTATTGATAAAGAAGGATTTGAACAAGGAAATCTAAAGGGTCCTGAGGCTTATTATAATTTTAAAGCTGAAATGGGCAAATGCTCTCCTGATAGAGCCAAAAAACTTGGCCAAACGGTAAAACTCAGAGAGGATTGGGAGCAAGAAAAGGTTAAAGTAATGTATTATGCCTTGAAAGAAAAATTCAATTGGTACTTACATCCAATTTTATGTAAGAAGCTTCTTAATACTCGCGATGCTTATCTTGCAGAAGTTAATTATTGGGAAGACTATTTCTGGGGTTGTGAATTAGTTGATCCTTATGGTAATGATAATAAATTCAATGATTATCCTCTTACAAGAATTCAACTGGATAATCCTGTTATGTATGCTCCTAAAGCTGGAGTAAATTGGCAACTTTGGTGCGGCACAAATCGTGGGAAAGTATATGATGGAGGAGAATATATAAACTTCCGTCTTTATGGACATAATATGCTTGGCAGACTTCTGATGAAACGCCGAGAAGAATTGAAAATAGAAATGCCTGAAGAATATATTCAAGAGCTTTCTGTCAATGGTCTTTATGGTATTAGAGGATTCAGAATCCTAAAAGACATAGAAGAATTGAAAGAATTGTAATCGTAATGAATAAGAAAGAAGTTATTTTTATTGGCGAACACAAAGAACCATTATTTAAGAGTGAATGTTATTGTCATTCACCATATCATACTATTCATTTCTACAAAGATGAAGATGAGTTTGGCGAGCCTTGTTTGTCTTTTGAAATATTACTTACTCCGCAAGCCTCATTTTGGAAGAGATTAAAAGAAGCTATTTCTTACATTTTTAAAAGTGATAGATATTGTGGAACATTTGATTGCTGGTATCTTAATAAAGAAGATTTAGTTAGATTAGAACAGATAATCAAAAATCTTAAGTAATTGATTATCAATAGTTATTCATAAATTCTTTAAATTCAAGGAAATAAAATTTTACATTTTCTTGATTTTTTTATTTACTTTTGAAAAACTTTGTGCATTATAATAAGTACAAAATTGAAAAAGGAATACTAAATGAATACTGATCTCGCTAAAAGAACAATTCTTCCTGCGTATATCAAATATCAAGATGATTTGAATGCAGATGAAAGCAATTATAAGGCAGCTGTCGCTTTTGCTCAAAAAGTACATCTTGCCCATCTTATGTTTATTGATAAATTTGAATTCAATACAAAAGACGGCATAGCTACTATTCAGGACATTTGGAATGATGAATATCCTGAAAGCATAAATGATATACCTGACTCCAAAATGGTAATCAGATTTGCTAATAAGAAATCTGAACCGAGGCTTATCCATTTGAAAGATGTCGATTTCAAGCTTATTAGTAAGGATAAGAAAGATCCTTTTAACTTTGTTATTGAGCTTGCAGAATAATTACAATGAAATTGAATAATAGCCAAATTGTTGATTTGATGCTTGAAACTCTCAAAGCTGCAGAAATTGATATAAATGATTCTAAGAAATTGCGGCATCTTTTTAAGCAAGTTAAAGTTGAAACACGAAAACTTTTTATTAAGGCTCTTCAGGAAACAAAACAGGAAAATAAAGTCGGCAAAGTATATTTTATTTTGCTTGACCTCGAAAATGAAATCTTAAAATAAAGGAACACAAGTATGAATAAGAAAATTCTCATTGCAAATCAAATCAGAACGTTTGGCCTACATATAAGTGCTGTACCTATATTGAAACTTTTCAAGCCTTATAAATTTTTTGACAAGATTGCCGAAAGCCTTGGTTATTTCCGCTATCAGAATGTATTGGCGAATATAGCCGAAGTGCTATCTAATAATGGTATCAATTATCAAGAATTGATTCAAGATATTGAAATTGTTCCGACAAGAGAGAAGATTACGCAAGAAATAACTTCTGGATTTATCTGGGACCGAGTTGGCGACGACAATATTCCTAAGTATACTCGAGTTGAATACAGAGTAATAAGAAAGAAAATTATTCGAATTTTCTCAATGAATCCTTTCCTTCTTATCGGAAATCATGGAGAGCTGGTTGCCCGTATTGAAAAATCTCTTCAAAAGGTTAAGGGTCTTGAATTTATAGAACTTGAATTTAAAAAGACTGATAATCGGAAGGCTTATTATCGTATATTTGAAAAATTCAACATTAAACCTCTTAAAGAATTTTAAATTAATTTTTAAAAATGGCGTATAAAGCAAGAAACGGAAAGACTTATCCTTACAAAGAAATGCCTTGGCAATATCGAGAACGAACTGGTAAGACTAATAATGGCGATATTGGTTCAGGTTGTTTAGGCCTTTTGATAGGAATAGGTCTTCTTATGTGGATTTTTGGAGGCTAAAATGAAGCAAGAATTTATAGAATTCATTAAGAATGAGAAAGGATTTAAAAGGAGATTTCGGCTTGATTCTATATCGGAAGTTGAATATAATCCGTCAGAATCTAAACTTATTCATATCTTCAAAGGTGATAAAGAATATCAATTCGAAGATATTATTTTTAACTTGCATTCAATGAAGATAGTTAATGATTATCTTCAAAGAAAGAAACGATTCTTGGAATCTATTCATAAAGCCCGTTGCAAAAAGCTCGGTAAATCCTATTACGGGTTGGCTAAAGAAATGCCTGCCACAGACGAAAGACAAGTTAAGTGGGATAAGCAAAGAGAAGAAAGAGGCTGTGATGATACTGAAACTTGGTCATTGTTCACAACTATTTCAGATTTCATATATCCAAGATTGATAGCATTTAAAGAATATAAATGTGATTATCCTATCAATTTGACACCCGAAACCTGGGATGAGATTCTTGATAAGATGATATTTGCATTTAAATTTTATTCTGATGAATATAAAAGGAAAAAGCCAGCATCGAATGAAACAATACAAAAAGTCCGAGAAGGAATGGACTTGTTCGTCAAATATTTCAGAGATTTGTGGAATTAAGGAAATTGAAGAAAAGCTTGAAGCTGAAGAACAACGAATTCAAACAGTGTTTTTCTTGTATGTTGTTAGACTGGTAATTTATTGTTTACTTGCAACTATTGTAGGACTTCTTATGTATCCAAATATTGTATTGCCTTTGATAATTGCATTTATTTCAGTAATTGATTCAATGATTACAAGACAATTTGTTAAATTGCGAATTGATGAATAATATTATTTTTAATTTTAGAAAATTATTTTAAAATGACCTTTAACGAAGAAGATATAAATAAAGTAAGAGAATTTCTTAAAGAAAAAGTTGAAGCTTTTAATAAAGAAAATCCCGAAACACAAATTGAACTTACAGATAATGTAGATCGAATTATCAAGGCTAAGCTTAGATTTTTCGGTATTGATAATTGGTCTAAATGTCCTTGTGTTCAAGATGGACAGCATGCTTGTATTTCTGAAACCTGTAAGCAACAGATTTTGAATAAGGGTATTTGTCATTGCTGTTTGATGAAACTTAAAAAGTAATGTCAAAGCCTAATCCAATAGAACTTTATGCCGATAAAGAATGGCAAGATTTTCGAGAAGCTGAAAAAGCTTGTTTTCTATTTGCAGAAGAAGTTAATAACAAGCCTGAGCTTCAAGAACTTAACTTACCAACGCAAAGTGCAATTCTTGACTACGTTATTCTATTGGCAATTAAAAGGACTAATCCTGATTTGTTTGTTAGAGTTGGTTATTCATTAGTAATTAACTCGTTAATAACATCATTTGGTATTGGTATTATTGTCGGAATGTTGTTAAAGATATTTTTCTAAGTAGTTGATTATCAATATCTATTTCATAAGTTCTTTAAATTCAAGGAAATAAAATTTTACATTTTCTTGAATTTTTTATTTACTTTTTGAAAGAAATAGCCTATGATAACATCATACAAAATTAAGAAAGGAACACTATGAACTATAATTTTGATAAATTAAGTGATTCTTATTTTATGGACTTGGACGATGCAAGACATGATGTAAAAATGCATGGTGAAGAACATATGAATGCAGATGAATCTCTGTATATCTACGATTTCGATACTGCTGTCTTAAAGCTCTTGAAAGAGTTTTTCTCGAAAGGCGTTCGTTTTCTCTTCAACTCAGTTGAAGATGGGTGCTGTGAACGCAGTCAGGTTATTGAAATTATTAATGACGAAAACGGCGAAAAATGTCTTGGAACCCGTGCAAAAATTGTTATCAAAACCGACGATGGCGAAATCATCGAAAACAGGCTTGAAGACCTTGACATTATCGATGATAGAGACGGCAGCATAATTACTGAAATTACCATTTCAAAAGAAAGGAAATACTAAGATGAGATTTGATCCGAAATTAGATGACGGGTGGGTTTGCTCTGAATATATCTCATATAGAGATGACGGCGACGGTTTGAGCATAGTCAAACAACATACTTATATTAAGGGTAATGTTATTCTTAAATTTTATGATTATGCTTCAAATAGTTTTCCGGCAGATCAAGTAAAAGCAGCAGGAAAAGACGCCAGCTGGAAATATGAAACAGATAGACAACATGTATATTTTGTAACCTATTATGAAAGCGAAGATTCTGATTCAGTTCTTGCTTGTATAGATTGTTCTTGTCTCCCGCAATTAATGGTTGACAAGAAAACTGGCAAGTATTATTGCACTTGTCCTTCAAGTTTTCTTGCTACGGAAGATGATAAAATTCCTGAAATAGGTGAAGCTAATGAATACGGAAGAGTTCTTATTCATAAGGATAAGCCTACATTCGATACAATAGAAGAAGCAATCGAAGCCTGGAATAACGAACAAAGATTCCAAAAGACTTATCGAAAGCTTGCAGAAGAATATTGCTCGAAAAATGGTGAGATGAACCTTGAAGAAATAATTAACTTTATTACTGAGCATGCAGCTTATGATAATAATGTTTATAAAACTGCCAATGTAATGGCAAGAATGATTGGTTATGATTTGAATCATGATGAAATATTCTTGGAACTTGATAACTATGAATATCAATCTAAGATACCTTTTAATAAAGGTATTGTTGCAGAATTGGCAGGCATTTTGGAGAAGTATCTTAAAGAAGAATTAATTGAATTCAAAAAGGAAGGAAAATATACATGGAATGGTTAATTGAATCACCGTTTATACTTGGTCTTATTATCGGGGCTATCGTGAGTTGTCTCGTAGCTGTTAATAATAAAGGAAAGAAATAGCATGTTGGATATAATTATTATTGCTGGCGCAGCTTGGACTTGCGGATTTGTAATTGCTCTTGGTCTTTGTTATTTTGAAGTTCTTGGGCCGAAACATTGTCATTGTAAAGATAAATGTTGTAGTTGTTGCAGTTGCTGTAGAGATGAAACTGAAGAGGATTAATTTTTAAAAGGAAAAGAAATGATTATTAGTCAAATTATTAGTTTAGTTTGTGTAGGTATAATTCTTCTTATTGGAGCCTGGCTGATGTCTTTGCGCCGAGTAGTTGAACCCAATATGGTTCATATTATTCAGCGAAGAAATAAAACAGTATCTTATGGTTCTGGCCAGGCGGCAGGTAATGTTTACTATGCGGTTCCTTCATGGGTTCCGGTTTTCGGTATTACTAAACGGGAATTGCCAGTAAGTAATTTTGATATTTCAATCAATTCATTCCGAGCTTATGATAAGTATCGATTGAAGTTTATGGTTGACCTACTTGCATTCTTCAGGATTGAAAATACTAATGAAGCCGCAAAGAAGGTTGAAAATTTTCAAGAACTTAAAGAACAGTTGGTCGGCATTATTCAAGGCGCAGTAAGGTCTATTCTTGCTAATTCTGAGCTTGAGACTGTATTGTCTGAACGCCAAATTTATGCAGATAAGTTTACAGAAGCTGTATCTGGGCAGCTGCAAGCATGGGGTGTAGTAACTGTAAAGCCTCTTGAATTGCTTGATGTTCGTGATGGTGAAGATTCGAATGTTATTGAAAATATTCAGAAGAAAAAGGCTTCTGAAGTTGAAAAAGAATCTCGCGTAGAGATTGCACAGAATAAGAAGCTTGCTGAAATTGCAGAAATTGAAGCCGAACAGGCAGTGAAACTTTCTGAACAGGCTCAGCTTGAAATGGTTGGTCAAAGAGAAGCTGAAGTTGAACAGAAAGTTGGCATTGCCAAACAGAAGGCTCAGCAGGAAATTCAGGAAGAAGCTAAAAAAACTGCTGATAAAGAAATGGAGGTAACTCGAGTTAAAGAGGTTAAGAGTGCTGAAATTTCTAAACAGGCTACGATTATCGAATCTGAAAAGCAAAAACAAGTAGCGGTTATTACTGCAGAAGCGCAACTTGAAGCTCAGAAAAAAGAATCTGAAAAAATTAAGATTGAATCTGAAGCTAAGCTTGTTGCTAAGCAGAATGAAGCTACTGGCATTAAAGCTGAAGGCGATGCTAAGGCAGAAGCAGAAAAACAAATGCAGATGGCTCGAGTTACTTCTGAAACAGCTTTGGCTGAACAAATCGGTTCTAACAAATCTTATCAGGAATATCTTGTCAATATTAAGAAGGCCGAAATTTCTGGTGAGGTTGGTAAAGCTAACGCAAAGGCTCTTGAAAAAGCTGACATTAAGATCCTTTCCAATAATGGTGATGTAGCTGGTTCTATTAATGGAGTATCTAAAATGTTCTCAGGTCAAGGCGGTAGCAATCTTGGACAGATGCTTGAAGCTTTTGTCCAAACCCCAGCTGGCAAAGCTTTGATGGAAAAATTTCTTGGTGGTAATATGACCGAGGAAAAATAATTAAAACTGATATATCATTCGTTTGTAATCAAGTAACGGTCTTTGAGCATTCTTCCTTATAAAGAATGCTTAAATTTTTATTATGTTTAAGATTGATAGAGATGAAGAATTTTCAAGATTTAAAGACTGGCTTTTGCAGTGGAAAAATGATTTGAGTGCCGATCAGTTAAAATCTACCCTCTATGCTTTTATGGAGTGCGTAGATTTGACAGACGAAATTCGCCAGTATAAAGGCGATATTAATGAAGTTTATCGAGTTTGGAAATTAAATTGTTGGGATGGAAATTATCAATTTAAACCTGATAATTTTTTCAAGACAAAAATTAAAGAAGAAGGTCGAGACTGGGTGTTTGCTTGTATGACTACTCTTTGGGTTTCAATCCTTTTAAATTCTTCAAATAAGAAATATATTATTAAAGCGTTTTTGAAACATCCTGATTCTTATATCAAAAGAATAATTATTCCTGAACTGGAAAAAATTTTAGAAAATTTAGAAGAAGACAAAGAACCAGTTTTTACAAAAAAAGTTATAAAAGAATCTAAATTGTCGGAACCAATTTATTCAGGCAAACATGGTTCTGATATAAGACAAACAAAGGGAGAATTCTCCCTTAGACAACCAACAACTTACCGACAAGAAAATTAATAAAATGCCTTTAAAATTACCAAATTCAAAATTGCGAGCTCTTCGTTTCAATACAGACGAATCTGATTTATTTTTCGGTTCAGATTTTCACTTCGGTCATAATAAAGACTTTATCTATAAAGACCGAGGGTTTGATTCTATTATAGAACATGACCTTAAAATAACTCAGGGAATTATAGATAAAATTCAATCTTATCAAGGAAACGGTAAGAATAAGAATCTTATTATTCTTGGTGATAGTTTTCTTAATATTGGAGATGATATTGCCTTAGATATATTTGAGCGGATTATTCAAGCAGTTCCAGAATTTGTCAATATCTATTATATATTCGGGAATCATGAATCGAACATTTGCCGTTGGTTTGAATCTTATACAGACGGTAGAGTTCCAGCAATATTACAAATTCCAAATAGGAATATTAAAATTGCATTGCTTGGTGAACAAGCAAAGATTCTTATAGACAAAAGACCTTTCTATTTGTCTCACTTGCCATTAATGGATACTCCTCGTTTCTTTAAAGGCGGAGAAGAACGAGCATTAGTTGGTCATTGTCATGGCAATAATCCAAGATTATATTTTTCAGATAAGAGTTGTCCTTCATATGATATAGGAGTTGAAATTGCTATGAAAGAAGTTAATGCTCCTATATTTCATTACAATGAAATTATTGAACGTTTGAAAAAGAAAGATTAGATATGGCTGGACATTGGACAGAGAAATTATTTAGAATGAAAACGGGTTACATGGAACTTACTGGAGATGAATTCCCAGTATATCCATATTACAAAGAGACTAATACCGAATATAGGAATCTTACTAAAATTGAACAAAGGCTATTTGATGCAAGGCAGAATGGAATTATTTCCGAGAAGAAAGCTGCTCAAATAGCACTGGCTCAGATTCAAGTAGATTTTCCGGAATTATTGGAAAAGGATTGTAAGCATGATTGGCAAACTGCTGAAATTTCCTATAATAAAATTTTCGGCATTAAAACTTCGCCTATTTCAGTTAAGGAATACTGCACCAAATGCGGCATGCAAAGAGTAAGGATTTTAGATTAAAAAATGAGTCACATAGCATTAGACCCAAATGGTGGTAAAGGTGATAAATGGCGCCGAGTAGATTTTAAGAAATACAGAGACAATTACGATAAGATTTTCAGCAAAAAGAAAGGAAAGAAAGATGACAGAAGAATTTCAAAAACTACAGAAAAAGATAATAAAGAAACTGCCTAAGATTCATCTATCGATGGAATCTGTTGATGATTATTGTTATCCAGATTTAGAAAATCTTTTTGAACAGTTTAAAGAAGAACTTCATGATTTAGATATCAAACGGACTTACACAGACAAAGAACAAGAACGATGGTTTATTAGATATTTGGTTAATGTTGGATATAAATTTTGTTCTGACCCTGAAATCAATAAAGTAGTTCAACCGATTGATTTTAATGTTCAGGCTTTGATTACAAGATTGGCTTCGAATATTAAACCTGAATTTTATAATGGTTCGAATTTCGAAATTCGTCCGTGGGGCGCGGGTTACCTCAAAGAAAGTTCATTTGAATTTAAAAAGATTTCTTCTTATGAATTTCAATGTGTCATATCTCTCAGAAAAACTTATGGTTCCTATAATGAAGAGGAGATTGTTATTTCAGCACCATCTGAAAGAGCTTTGCTTATTACACTAATAAGATACTTTACGGAACATAGTGTTACTGGTGAAGTTTCTCCTCTTTATTATTTGCAATGTGCTATAAGCTTTAAATCGAAATTTAATATCGAATAATGGAACCTATTAAACCTCAAGAACCAGCTCTTAATAATTATTCGAATAAATCTATTCAGTTCTATAAAAAGGACAATAGATATATTCTTATTTTTGCCGATGTCTTTTTCTCGTCTTCTAAGGAAGATTTCATTATAGCAGACCTTTATAAAGATTTACAAGAAGCCGATAAGAAATGTGAAATTCATATCTTCATTGATAGCCCGGGCGGAGATTGTTCTACACTTGAAATGATGGCTTCTGAAATTAGAAAGTTCGCTCAGGTAATTACTATTTGCCGAGGACATGCAATGTCTGCGGGATTTCTATTATGGTTGATTGGAGACGAACGATATGTTACTCCTGGTGCGGCTTTAATGTTCCATGAAGCTACACATCTCGGCTGGCTTGATATTAAGACTAAAGAAGTTAAAAATTGGAATGAGTTTTCTCTCAAACTTAATAAACAGCTTTTAAAAGAATTTCAAGTTGAAGACTTTCTAACAGCAGATGAGCTTAAACTTGGAGAAACTTCTGAAGTTTGGTTTACTGGTCAAGATATGATTGACCGTAAGTTGGCATTGCCTTATGATAGATACAACCATAGATTAACATTTGGTGTTGTAAAAGATACTGATGGAAATCTGTGGGAATCCGATGAACAGGGTATTTTCACTCTTTATAAGAAATCTAAGACTTCAAAAACTTTAGCAGAATTGAATGGCTTCTAAATTTGAGAAAATTACTATTGGCAACTGCATTTTAGTTAATGCAGATTGCTATGATGTATTACCGACATTGCCTGAGAAATTTGTATCATTGATTAATACAGATCCTCCTTATGTAGTAAAAACTTCTAAGAAACAACTTGGTAAAATTGGTAATCATTCTGAAACTCGATTAGGCGCTACATTTGAACGGCTTAGTTCTTACGGAATTTCTGACGGGTATGACGAAGAAAAATTTTTTGAATTAACTAAAAGAATTCTTAAATATGAAGCTAATTACCAGATTTAGTGTTCTAAGAAACAATTTTATCCTTTACTTCATCGAGCAGAATCCAATAAATGGGGTTGGCAAGATATTCATTTGTTTAGAACTAATTACTTGCCAACTATAAATCATAAGTATGCTGATTCTGATTATTGTGTTCATATGTGGAAAGGAAGACCCGTTTCCGGTAAGTATGAAAATAAACAAACAGGATACTTTTGGAAGATAGGCAAGAAACCCCCAGAATTAAACCACCCTACATTGAAACCATTAGAACCTATGTTAAATTTAATAGAAACTGGTTCTGATAAGGATGATATAGTATTAGATCCTTTTATGGGTTCTGGAACTTGCGGAGTTGCTTGCATTCAGACTGGTAGAAAATTCATAGGGATTGAGAAAAATAAAGAATTCTTTGAAATGGCTGTAGCCAGAATTAAAAAAGAAATTGAGAAAAATTCATAAGTTCTTTATTTTCAAAGAAATAAAATTTGAAAATTTTTATTTACTTTTTGAAAACTTTATGTTATGATAACATCATACAAAATTGAGGAAGACTAATGAAGAAAATCCTCAATGTTCTTTGAAAAAAAAAATGAAGATTTTTAAAAATTTTTATTTACATTTCAAAAAGAATGTGCATTATAGAATGTACAAAATTGAGAAAGCAACTGAGAATTAAATCTTGGAAATTTCTCAAAGTTCTTTAAAAAGTTGAAAATTTTTATTTACTTTTTTAAAAAGATTGTGCATTATAGAATGCACAAAATTGAGAAAGTGATTAAACTTTCAAAAGTTCTTTGAAAAACATTTGATCAAGATTAGATTTCGAAATCTGATTTTGATCACAATTAGATAATAAAATTCGAAAAAATGCCGGTGCATTTAGCGGGCCAAGAGATTTCGAAGAAACACGTTCATATGCAAATACGCAAAAATGAATGCCGTCGAAATAATATCTCTCGTTGTAGATAACTGTGCAAAGTAGAATTAATAGAAATTGCGGTTAAATTCTATTAAATAGGTGCTAATCGCGAGCGGGTGATAGCATAACTATTATCGCTATAATAAAAGATTCAAGATTAGCTATCTTTGGATTATTCCAGATGAATTCGGCTTGATACTGGAATTTAGCATTCTTATCAGCTAAGAGAGTTGATGTGCGAGTTAACGTTTGCCGACGGGTAAATGAGTCGTGCTATTTGACAGCTTGAATGGGTATTGAATGTAAACAAAAATCAGGTGTTACATTTCAAAATATGTCCTGAGCATGACGTTAAACTGCTTGTTCTTTGAAACATTTGTGATAAATTTGTAAAATCGGTAATACGATTTCAAATAAAGGTGATGCTTGATACCTTATACTAAACTCAAGCACTGATACAAATTCTTGATGAAGAAATAAATCAGGAATTAAAACTGATTCAGTGGACTGCAGCTATTGAATCTGAGATAGATGACTGGGATGCTCCTATCCTGCTATTGCAAAATCAAAAACATCCTGTGAATTTCTTTGTTCTTTAATTATATTTTAAATCTAAATGCTCGGTAATTCAGTTAGTAGAATGAGAAGCTGTTAACTTCTAAGTCGCAGGGGCGGGACCTGCCCGAGCAGTTCTTTAAACGAGCAATAGCGCAATTTGGTAGCGCATCTGGTTTGGGTCCAGAGGGTTAGAGGTTCAAATCCTCTTTGTTCGATATTTTTATGTTCTTTGAAATTTAAATGGACGAGTGGCGGAATGGTAGACGCTATGCGAAAAAATGTATAAATATTCACATGAATAATAAAACTCATGTTTGCATTTATTGTGGAGCTAAAGCCAAATATCAATTAAAAAATGGTAAATGGTGTTGTCAAAAATCTCCTAATCAGTGTCCATATAATAAAGAAAAAAGGCGGCTTTCGTCATTAAAACAATGGCAAAAAGTAAAAGCTACAGGAAATAATAAATTAAAAGGTACTAAAACTACTGATAAAGATTATCAGAATAAAGCAATTGTTGATGTGCCCGATGGATATTGTCAATATGGTTGTGGTAATAAAGCGTCATATGTTTTGAAAAACGGTATTCATTGTTGTTCATCATCGGCTAATAAATGTCCTGCATTAAGAATTAAAAATTCTAATGGTTTAAAACGTAAACATGAAGAAATTAAAAAACTTACAGGAAATGCTAGTTTTTATAATTATCAATTATTATCAGAAGAAACTAAGAAACGTATGTCTTGGAATAAAGGACATACTAAACAGACACATTCCAGCGTTAAACAACAATCAGAAACATTTCATCAAAATCTTAATAATGGTAAATTTAAACCTTCATGGCTTGGCAGACATCATACAGAAGAAACTTTAAATTCTTTAGTTAGAGGTATGATTAATTCTAAAAAATCTGGTAAATATAGAGGCCGATATAAAAATTATAGATATGATTCTTCTTGGGAGTTGGCTTGGATTGTTTATCATTTAGATAATAATATACCATTTGAAAGAAATTATAAAGGATATGATTATATTTCTCCTAAGGATAATAAAAGACATAAGTATTATCCAGATTTTATAATAAATGATACTATTATTGAAATTAAAGGATGGGCAAATGATGTATCCTTAGCTAAAATAAATGCGGTTAAAAATGATTATAATCTTAAAATCATAATGATTGATAAAACTGACATTCGAAAATATATTGAATATGCTATACTAAAATATGGTGAACATTTTTATTTAGATCTTAAAGATTAATTTTGGGTTTGTGATGGAATTGGTATACATCCCGTACTTAAAATGCGGGGCCTTCGGGATTGTGGGTTCGAATCCCACCAAGCCTACCAATTTGTAATAAGGAAAGCATGATTTCCACAAACTGAATTAAACTAATCAATTCAGATAATCATGAAAGCTGATAAGATAAGAGCGGTAGGTGCAGATAGGATAGTGAAAAGATTAGTAAGTAATTATCCGAGCATCAAAAGGGTTATGTTCAGCATTGAATAAAAGTTTGTCCCTATTTTATTCATTATAGAGAGTTGGCAGAGTTGGTCTATTGCGTCGGCCTTGAACTCCGATGAACGTTAATAGCGTTCCAACCGTTCGAATCGGTTACTCTCTACCATTTTAAATGCCGGAATACTCAAGTGGCCAACGAGGATAGTTTTGTAAACTATTGCAGTAATGCTTCGTCAGTTCGAATCTGACTTCCGGCTTAGTTCTTTAACTATTAATGGTTTCTTAGCTCAGTTGGTTAGAGCGGCGTTAACGCGCGGGTTGATTGTTCAAATCAATCAGGAACCACCATTTTAAATGGGCAATTATTCCTTAAAGACAGGACGCGGACTGTAAATCCGTTGCGATTATCGCTGGGTAGGCGCGATACCTACATTGCCCAAAGTTTTTTTAATGCCAGTGTGGTAGAATGGTCATACGGGGCTCTGCAAAAGCCCGTCGATAACAGTTCAAATCTGTTCGCTGGCTCCATTTTAAAAATAGGCTTATAGTTTCAATCGGTAAAACGTCAGTCTCCAAAACCGATTTTCTTCGTTCGAGTCGAAGTGAGCCTGAATTTAATTAAATTTTAAATTTAACACTTCCGAGTTGTATAAAGGCTATTACCTCTGATTTTGGTTCAGAAGATGTTGGTTCGATTCCAGCCTCGGAAATATTTTATAATTTGGGCCTGAAAAAGAATCGATTGATTTTCAAAGGTTTTAAATTCAAGCAGAAGTTGAATTAATCTTCTTTAAAAATAATTTGACAAAATTAAATGGCGATTATGCTATTGCTGCTTAATTGAAAAATTAAGTAAGGAAAACACAAGGATAATTCTTAATTGTTGACCTTCGAAAAGAATTGTAGAATTAATAGATTTATGCAAGCCCAAGTTCTTTGAGTCTATTAGTTTGAAATTAATCAGAGAAATTTGGCAAAGAATCTTGAAAGTAGTACTGATAAACTTTCTAAGCTTGTAAGTATGATTTAAAATTTACGAATCTACAAGACTCGGGTGCGAATCCCGACAGGTCCACCATTTTTAATAAAAGGAAAAAGGAAGAAAAGAAAATGAGTTACATAATCTGGTTGGTAGTTGGTTATTTTGTAGGTTATGCCTGCATTAATTTTATTAGGTGGTTGTGTAGTCCCGATAGTACTGTTCAAGAATCTAAGGAAGAAATAAAAACTACAAAAGTTAAATCTACAGAAAATCATTCTGAAGACCCTGATGAAATAGTAGTTCCAACTAAAGAATGTTTTGCACCAAGAAAACCAGATCCTCGGTATGGCTATTGGATGCGACCTAATGTATTTAAGGAATATGCTGAAAAAGATTTGCAGAATATTGGTATTGCTATTACCGCATTGAATAATATAGACTGCATTTCTTATAAAAGTTATAAAATCTATTAATTTTCTTTATAAGTTTAGTTCTTAAA
>ERZ808278.907-NODE-907-length-15173-cov-4.195396_pt1 | contig 15173 bp, 5 predicted proteins | sample MGYA00521239_ERZ808278 | MGnify/ENA primary metagenome ERZ808278 (study PRJEB31516, sample SAMN03275600) | gut metagenome | biome: mammalia-associated habitat; material: feces | host: Papio cynocephalus | place: Kenya | collected 2012-07-17 ... | reverse complement strand
GAGGGCATCACGGGTCGCCGTATGTGGGAGACCTGGTACCAAATGGAGCAGATGCTGCTCGGAGGGCTCGACCTCAGTCCTGTTATCACGCACCACTTCAAGTTCGACGACTTCCAAAAGGGCTTCGACGTCATGGTCAGCGGCCAGTGCGGAAAGGTCATCTTGGAATGGTAATCATAAGGGTTGCAGGGGGCTTCCGTGCCGTCTGCAACCCTGTCTTTTGCTCTTTTTAGAGCCACCAAAACAGCAAATTCAACCCCCTGTCCGCCGAGCGACCCCCGATAGACCCGCGATAGACCCGCGACAAATCCCCGAGAGAATACCGAGAGAACTTCGGGAGAACCTTGGGTATAGAGTCTTTGAATGTCACATGGCTTTCGATTGTTAATCGATATAAACGTAAAACCATCGGCTACCATTCAGCAAGGGATGCGCAAGGGATAAGCAACGGATAGGCAACTGTTAGAAAGGGATAGCAAATATATAAATAAGGTAATAACTTAAAATTTATGAAGAAAAAACTTATCTTAGGTGCACTGCTTGCAGTCTGCACTTTCGCGTTTGTACAGGCGCAGTCCCGTGAAGGGCTCAGCGAGTACAAACTGGACAATGGTCTCACCGTGATGCTGTGGGAGGACCACGACCAACCCGACGTAACCGGCTACGTAGTGGTTCGTGCCGGTGCCGTGGACGAACCCGCTGAATATACAGGTCTGGCGCACTACCTCGAGCACATGCTCTTCAAGGGTACTCAGCGCATCGGTGCCCTCGACTGGGAGAAAGAGAAGCCCATGTACGACTCTATCATCGCCTTGTACGACCAATACTCTGAGACTACCGACGAGAAACTGCGCGCACAGTTGGCTACGCAAATCAACGAGGTATCCATGCGCGAAGCCAAAGTATCCTCTACCGAAGACTTCTTCAATATGATGGACCTCATCGGTGCAGAGGGTGTCAATGCCTACACCTCCTACGACGTAACGTGCTACCATAACTCGTTCCCCTCTGTGGAGATGTATCGTTGGCTCACCATCTTCTCCGACCGACTCATCAACCCGGTCTTCCGTACCTTCCAGGCTGAGTTGGAGAACGTGTTCGAGGAGTACAACATGTACGCCAACGAACCCTCGTCGCAGGTGCACAACCAGGTCTTCGCCGACATCTATGCCGGTTCGCCTTACGAGCGCAACGTCATCGGCAAGCCCGAGCACCTCAAGAACCCGCGCTTGAGCAAACTCATCGAGTTCTTCAATACATGGTATGTACCTAATAATATGGCACTTATCCTTGTCGGAGACTTCGACACCGAGACCACCAAGCCGATGATTGAAGCCACTTTCTCACGTCTTCAGCCCAAGGAACTGCCCGCACGTCCTACCTATCAGGATCCCGCTATGACCGGCTCCAAGCACTACAAGATGGGCTACAACCCACAGATTGCATGGGCTTTCCAAGGTGTCAAAGAGGGTGACCCCGACGAAGACGTACTCGGCTTTGTAGTCAACCTCCTCTCCAACGGACAGACAGGTCTCCTCGACAAACTCAATATCAACGGTGACGTGCAGGGCGTATATGCTTATTCCGACACCCGCCGCAACACAGGTCGTATCATGATTCAGGCTGTGCCGTACTATGATGCCAACCAGCAGATGTTCGAGTCCGACAAGCAGACACAGACCATCGTATTCAACGAGGTCAACAAACTGACACGTGGCGAAATATCTGACGAACTCATCGCTTCCGTCAAGCGTATGTACGACCAGTCCAACAAGGTGGCTGACGAACACTCGTCCACCAAGATGAGCCGCCTTGTCAACTGCTTCACCTACGGCAAGCCTATCGACGACATCTTCACCGCGAATGCCAAGATACAGGCGCTCACAAAGGAGGAAATCGTTGCGTGTGCCAAGAAGTACTTCGGCGCAAGTTATATGACCCTCTCCTTTGACGAAGGAACCGTGAAGGCTAAGACCCTGCCCAAACCGCAAATCAAGCCCCTCGACCCCGTCAAAGATGCACATACTGCTTACTCTGAGGAGTTTGCCAAACTGCCTAAGGGCGAACTCAAACAGACCTTCAACAACTTTGCAGACGTTACCGTGTCTTCTCTTGGTGAGAACGTGAAGTTGCACTATACCCCCAACACCAAGAACGACATCTTCTCCCTCACCCTCCGTTACGGCGTAGGTGAGCACGAACTGCCGTTGCTGCCGTGGGCTACATCCCTCATGAACAACGCAGGTATCATGCCCAAGACCGAGGGTAAGGACTTCCAGATGCAACTCGCCAACCTCGGCGCAGACGTGTCCTACGGTTGCTCCGACAGTTACTTCACCATCTCTATCAGTGGTGAAGACAAGAACCTCGGCGAGGTAATGAACCTCATCAACCGTCAGTTGCTCATGCCGTACCTCGACACCAAGCAGTTGGATAACCTCAAGGGCTCCACGTTCTACTCGCGTTACAGCCGCCAGAAACGTACGGCTGTCCAGAAGGCTGCCCTCCGCCAATACGCATTGTATGGTGATAAGTCCTCGTATATCGACGAAGTACCCTTTGCCGATGTCTGGGCACTCAACGGCGGTAAGGTACAGGCACTCGTGGCTTCGGCTCGTACCTATGCGCTGGATGTCTTCTACTGCGGTACGCTCACCCAAGAGCAACTCGTATCCAACCTGCCTCTCACCGAGGGTATGCAACCGTCCAACTCGCCCGTGGTCAAAGAGCGCGTAACCTACGACAAACCCACTATCCTCTTCCTCCCCAACACCAACGTGCAGCAGGCTGACCTCTATTTCTACATCAACGGCAAGCCGTATGACATCGCAAACGATGTAGTGATGGACGCATTCAACCAGTACTTCTCCGGCGGCTTTACGGGTGTCGTAATGAACGAGATTCGTGTGAAACGCTCCATGGCTTACTCGGCGTACGGTATTGTTTCCACACCTATCCTGCAAGGCAAGAAAACCTATTTCCTGGGTTATGTAGGTACCCAGTCCGACAAGGTGACAGACGCTGTCAATGTCTATATGGACCTGCTCAACAATATGCCCAACGACCCGACCAAGATGGAGGCTCTCCGTGCCTCGCTCAAGCAGGCACAGCAGACTGCCAAACCGTCTATGCGTGGCAAGGCGTTTACCTATGAATACTGGACCCGTCTCGGATACAACGACGACCCTGCACGTATCAACTCGCCCAAGGTGGACAACCTGACGTACAACGACATCGAGACCTTCTACAAGGACAACATTCAGGGCAAGCCGGTTACCATTATCCTCATGGGTGACCCCAAGAAGATTGACATCAAGGCTATTGAAGCCAAGTTGGGATGCAAAGTAACCAAACTCTCACCATCCAAACTATTCAAGTCCTTAACAGACCTTGACGTATTCTAATGCTCTGCGGGCGTAATAGGTTGTATGGCTTATTGCGCCCGCATTGTATTAACTATTAATTATTAACTATTACTGCCCTCGGCACCATGCATCGTTCCGGTTTCGTAAATATCGTAGGCAATCCCAACGTAGGCAAATCCACACTGATGAATGTCTTGGTGGGGGAGCGTCTGTCTATCATCACGTCCAAGGCGCAGACCACGCGCCATCGTATCATGGGCATCGTCAATGGCGATGACTTCCAGATGGTGTATTCCGACACCCCGGGTGTGCTGCGTCCCAACTACCGCCTGCAGGAGCAGATGCTTGAGTTCTCGCGCTCCGCATTGGTGGATGCCGATGTCTTGCTCTACGTCACTGATGTCCTCGAGAACCCCGAGAAGAACGCCGACTTTCTGGATAAAGTCAAACAACTAAGTTCACGCTTAAGTTCACGACCAAGTTCTTCTAATATGAACCCCTCCTTTGAAGGAGGGGTAGGGGAGGTCCGAGTATTTCTCGTAATCAACAAAATCGACCTTACCACGCAGCAGACGTTGGAGCAGTTGGTGGAGTACTGGCACCGTCAGTTGCCGCAGGCGACTATATTTCCCATCTCTGCGCAACAACGCTTTGGCACTGCGCAACTCTTCGACGCCATACGCGATGCCCTGCCCGAATGTCCGCCGTTCTTTCCCAAGGACCAACTCACGGACAAGCCTTCCCGATTCTTTGTGGACGAGATTATCCGCGAGAAGGTGCTGCTCAACTATGACAAGGAAATCCCTTATTCGGTAGAGGTGGAGGTCGAGTCTTTCCACGACGAGGAGCCGTCCCCTGAGCACCCGAAGGGCATCATTCGCATCAGTGCTGTCATATACGTGGAGCGCGACAGCCAAAAGGGTATCATCATCGGCAAGGCAGGTTCGGCATTGAAGCGCGTCGGCACCCAAGCCCGCCATGATATAGAGGAGTTCTTCGGCAAACCGGTATTCCTTCAGTTGTTCGTCAAGGTGGACCGCGACTGGCGTTCCTCCCAGTCCCGCCTCCGCCACTACGGCTACGACCTCAACTGATTATATGCCTTCAATTGAAGATACTATCTGACTCCTGAAACTTTTATATCTGTGAATGGAGACAGAAAATTATGTACTATTTTTGCCTGTTTCGGGAAAATGTAGTACCTTTGCACCGTTTTCCTGTGGGAGAACCTGCCGCAAGGCAGATATGTATGAAATAAACGTGTTGGTTGTCTTGCATTTATCGCGCAAGACATTAAAAGGGAATCGGGTGCAAATCCCGGACAGTCCCGCTGCTGTAAGTTTTAGGCAATGCACAAATGGGAGACGACGCGGCTCGCGTCGTGATAGCAAATGGTGTAATTGCACTCTGTGGCAAACAAGTCACTGTTGGAGGTCAACTCCAATGGGAAGGCGCTGCAGAGCAAACAAGTCAGAAGACCTGCCAATGATGTTCGTCAAATCGGCTTTCGAGGAAAAAGCATAAGACAAGACCTCCCCAACCCCTCCACTATGAGGGGTATGTAGTGTATTGGGATACCCCCTCTTTGAGGGGCAGGGGGAGTCGGTAGTGCTATCTGTGCCGTTTGACGTGTGTCAAGCGGCTTTTTTGTGTCTGTCCATAGCCCGTTCCTTGTTCCATACCTCTTCCCTTTCAGGTCCTGTACTCTGTGCTGCCATGTGGAGTCGGCTCCTGAAAAGGGGAAAGGTATAGACATGCCCGCAAAGATTCTATATATCAACTAATTAAAATAAAATGAAGAAAAAATCAACTCTTGTGGCTATGCTTGTTGCACTCTGTGCCGGTATGCCGAGTGTGGCAAAGGCGCAGACCGAACCTGTGGATAGCACCTACGCCACCAAAATGATTGAGTGTCTGCCCGCACCCGGGCAGTTTGTCGGGTCACTCACCGTACCCGGCAAGGAATTTTGCGTCGGTGAGGAGGGCAACATGGTGTCCCTCGGCGGCTTCGGCGGGTACATCGTGCTGGAGTTTGCCAAACCGATTGTCAATGACCCGCACAACCCTTACGGTGTGGACTTCACCATCCACGGCAACTCGTTTGTGGCTAACCTCTACGGCGTATGGACGGAGCCCGGGGCAGTAATGGTGATGAAGGACGAGAACCACAACGGACTGCCCGACGACACGTGGTACGAGTTGGCTGGCAGCGACTACTATCTCTCGACCACCAAGCACAACGCCACTATGACCTACTACAACCCTCATTACCTGAAGCGTCACACTATCCCTTGGAGGTTGGACGACGGTACGACGGGTGCAATGCGTACCAACCAGTTCCACCAACAGTCTTACTTCCCTGGTGACTATGCCTTCAACTGCGGTCGCGACTCCATTTCCTACACAGGTACTATCATTCGCGGTTGTGCCGACTTGAGTACGCCGAGTTATATCGAGAACTACCGCGCCCAACTCTTTGGCTATTGCGATGCCAAAGGTGCTATTCGTGACGAGGTTCACAACCCCTACACGACCACAATGGCAAAGGGTGGTGACGGCTTCGACCTCGACTGGGCAGTGGATAAGGACGGCAACTATGTGTCGTTGGACACCGTACAGTGGGTTAAGGTATATACAGCCCTCAACCAAGACTGTGGTTGGCTGGGAGAAATCTCTACCGAAGTAACATGGGCACAGCGTGTGACGCCCAACCCGAACTATGTGCACCGCAACTATTACTCGCACTATATCGGTCTCACGCAATTGAAAGCCCTTGTGGGTCAGCCTGTTCAGTACGAAGGTATTCTGTTCAAGAACGGACGCCCGTGCCACGAAGGCACACCCCAATGGAGCCTCTCCAACGACTCATGCGGTACCATCGACCAAACAGGTAAGTTCACACCCACACATGGTGGCGAGGTATTCGTGCGCTTCACCCAACTGGCTCAGTGTGACGAGAAAGACACCATCGTTGTGCCTATCGACTCCGTGCGTCTCCGCGTGGTAGAACTTACCGATGTGGTACTCGAGATGGAAGGCAACGCCTCGGCAGCCTCCAACGACAGCACCTCACTCTTCGTCAACGAGTACACCTACATCACCGCGCAGAGTGTGGACAACATCGGCGACTTCCTCAACGGACTCAAATCCAACCGCTACACCTACGACACCTACACATGGACGACCTCCAACCCCGCAGTGGGTACCATTGAGAACGGTCTCTTCCATGCGCAGCAGCCCGGACGCACGATGCTCTATGCATATTCCAACAGCAATCCTGCACTCTACGACTCGATTCTCGTGATTGTCAAGGAACCGTATATCTATGTCAAGGCGAATCCGTTTGTGCAGAACTACAAGACTCCCGAAACCAAGTACGGCACCTACGATATGTTTGATGCCACGGGTGCTGTCATTTCTGTGAAGTCTGCAACGCCCTATGCCAAGAAAGCGGACATCGAATGGAACACTGCCGACCAGAAATTGAACGTCAAGTTCGCCCAGGATGACTTCGGTTATGATACCGTTGCCTTTGTGGTCCGTGCTTTCAATCAGGATTTCAACCTCACCGTACCTTTCCGCTACCACGAGGGCGATATGCAACCCGCGAACAAGAAGATGCTCTTTGTCAATGGCGGCGTATATGGCGGCACCCAAGGCACCGAACTCCTTGCATACGACACACAGACCAAGAAGACAGCGAGTGTGGGCGCAGTGGACGCTCATTCCGTACAAGACATGATTGTGGACGGCGCGTTTGCCTATGTGGCTGCGGACAACTATATCACCCGTTTCAACCTCACGAACAACGAAGTCGTGGCTACCAAGTACTGTCAGGACACCACACGTTGGGACGACGGCAAGGGGCAATCGGGCAACGGCCTCAACAACAAGATGGCTATCTACAAGAACTGGCTGCTCGTCACCCGTCAGAACAGCGGCAGTGCACCCGAGGACGGCTACAATGTGCGCGTTTACAACAAGACCGATCTCTCGCTCGTAACCAAGATACCTGTGTCCGACCAGGCTACCGACATAGCCGTTGTGGACACGATGGCATACGTGATGATTAACGGCGGTTGGGCAGGTACCACCAGCAGCATGGCTCTCATCAATCTCTATACCCTCCGGTTGGAGAAAGAGGTGCCTATGGGTGAAGCGGGACTCAACGTCAGCATGCTGATTCCGCAAGACTCTGTCATCTACTGTGTCCGTCGCGACAACTACACCGTCACATCGGCGGTACTGACCTTCGACACGCGTACACTCACCTTCACGGAGAAGGCTACCGGTACACCGGCATCATTCTCATCGGCTCCTGCCGCTGTGGACCCGATGACGGGCGACAGCATTATGCTGGCTACCGAGACAGGTTTCTTGGCACACAACACACGGACAGGCATCACATCCACTGCCGAAGTGATGAGCACGCCTACAGAGGGCTTCACGCCTATGGCAAGCACCCGCGATGCAGAGACCGGCAACTACTATGTAGCGTATGGCTCTTGGGGTGGGGCAGGCGATGGCGTGATTTACAATGCCGACTTCACCAAGGCAGGCACCTTCACAGGCGTAGCAGCCAGTCCCGAAGCCATGGCGATGAGTGCCGCTGTCGAACGCAACGATGCACCGAAACCCAAAGCAGGCAAGGGCGTAGCCAACAAGTTCAACTTGGACGAGACAACCACATATCTCCAGACCAAGCAGATATGGCCGAGCGAATTTACCGACACGGAAGGCAATATCGACAACGTGTATATCAAGAACTGGGCACCTTATGCCGATATGATGACCTACAACACCAAGACCACCAACAGCGCATCGGTAACTTTCCGTTTCCCCGAGTCGCAGAAAGGTGTACTCGCCGATGACTCTGTTGTTCACATCTATGCGGAGGTGATTGACAAACAGGGTGCGAACTACGAGTTCGAGGCATACACCGTCACCATGCGCCCCGCCATCTATGCTATCTATCCTCACCAGATTGCGGACATCACACTGACTCTCAACAGTAGTATGTATGGTATGTTCCTTTCGTTGGAAGATGCCTTCACATGGAAGACACCGCTCAATGCAAAAACGACCGTATTCACGAAGAGCGTCAAGGAGAATACCAACACGGAACTGGTTACAGCCACATTGGATGCGAACAACAACGACCTCCTTATGCTCTACTTTGCCAAGGACAAGACGGGTGTTGCCGACATCACTATCGAGCAGACGGCCACCCGTCAGGACAACTCTTGGTCTCCTGTCTATACCAAGTCGGCTACCAACACCTTCCGTGTTACGATACAGAGCACGCCGAGTGACGTGGACGACGCAGATGCAGGCAACTACGACGGGCTTGTGGCATATCCCAATCCGTTTACGGACCACTTGAATGTCTGCCTTCCCTGTGCAGGTACTATCCGTATCTACGACCTCTCCGGCAAGTGCGTAGCACAAGTGGTAGGGCACGAAGGCACCAACACCATCCGCACCTCTGCATGGGCTAATGGTGTTTACATCATCAAGTTCGGTGACCTCTCCGCCAAAGTGGTGAAGTAATCTACCAAGGCATTTAACTATTACTGCAAAGGGACTGTCTGACAAGTTCGGGCAGTCTCTTTTTTTCTTGTTGTGTATAGTTGTTGTCAGTTGTTGACCGACAAAGTCTTCTTCTATCGTTATATCGAACTCACGCATAATTACAAATTGCAAAATCCTTATTTTATCGCGTATCTATCGCGGGTCTGTCGCGGGGTGAACACGCTCTCAAAACACAGCGTAAAGATACAACGGATATTCCCTTTTCGTTGGGCAAACATTCCCCAAATAATGCCGGCTATGGATATTTTCGATGCTTAGCCCTAATCTCTAATCCCTATTCAGGAGGGTGACCACCTGACCGGCAGACCACCTCCCTAATTAAATTGATATATGTACCCGCCCGCGCGCACGTGTGTATAAAAGAAAGAGACGGTCTGGTGATCTATTGGTCTATCTCGTTTTGCTTTGTATAGGATTTTATATTGAAATTCATTTCATATAGTTCATCTTTTGAGTAGCCATTTATCGTAAAGCAAAAAGGGTGGGGTTCCTTGTATCACAAAAACGGTCCTTTTTTTGACACAATACAACAAGAAGTTGCAGAAGAAAAGGAATTGTGTATGTTTCTCTAAAAAAATATGACAAAAAATTGTGTATATCAATAGAATGTAGTATCTTTGCGACAGATTTGTCAAGGTGATAGTTTGTTAAGAAGAAAAGGGATAAAATTTGGTATCAAAAAAAGGACCCTTTCTTTGATACCAAACATCGGAAGATCCTTGATGAATACGGATGTTTAATGCCATGTGAAACGTCTATGTAAGACAGAAAGTGCCCATGTAAAGGTAAAAACCATGTAAGACATATCCGAATATGGTAGGATGCAATCTTATCATCATTATTAACCAATATTATGTAGTATTATGAGAAAAAAGTACTCAGAAACCGGCTTTCGACGCTTCTGTTTGTCGCTGCTCGTAGGGGCAATGGCAATGGTTGGCATCGAGGCTATGGCTGCACCCGAACAGATTACGGGTCGCGTGGTTGACGTAAATGGCGAACCGCTCATCGGTGCCAACGTTACGGAGCAAGGAACAACGAACGGTACCATCACCGACTTCGATGGTATGTTCGTTCTTTCTGTGGAAAAGAACACTACCCTCGTGGTGTCGTACGTAGGTTACAAAGACCAGGAAGTACGTGCGCAAAAGGATATGGTGGTGATGCTGAAGGAAAACACCCAGATGTTGGACGAAGTCGTTGCCGTAGGCTACGGTACGCAGAAGAAAGCCAACCTCACTGGTGCCGTTACCACTGTAGATGTCTCCAAAGCACTCGATTCCAAGACCGAGACCGATGTGGCTAAGGCGCTGCAAGGTGCCGTGCCGGGCTTGACTATCACCAACCAGAACGGTGACATCAGTGCCGACCCGACCATCGTCATCCGTGGCGTGGGCTCGTTGTCTAACAGCGCAGCATCCAAGCCCCTCTACATCGTGGACGGTGTGCCAATGGACAACCTTGGCTACCTCAACCCCAACGACATCGAGTCGATTTCGGTATTGAAGGACGCCGCTTCCGCCTCTATCTACGGTACACGTGCTGCCTTTGGTGTCGTACTCGTTACCACCAAAACCGCCAAGACCGCCGAGAAGGTCAGCGTGACCTACAACAACAACTTCGCATGGAGCCGCGCTTCCGTTCTGCCGGAGTATCCTACTGTAAGAGAACAGGTTACGGCAATGGCGGAGGCTTGCATCCGAGAAGGAGTCACACCGGAGTTGTTCGGTATGGAAATCAATACAGAAGCCTTCTTGAACAAGGTGGACGCTTGGCAGGCTAAATATGGTGGCAAGGCGGGCTATCGCGCTATGGTGTATGGTGAGGATTACGATGAGAATGGCTACTATGCAGACTGGGATGTAGCAGGCATCCTGTTCAACAATGCCGCTCCTTCACAATCGCACAACCTCTCTGTACAAGGCAACTCGGGCAAGACCAACTACTATATGTCGCTCGGTTACAACCACCAACAGGGTATTATGAACTTCAACCCTGACAAGATGGACAAGTTCAACGCCACCGTAAACGTATCAACCAAAGTAAACAAATGGTTGGAAGTAGGTGCACGTTTCAATATGCAGCACCGTACCTATTCCTATCCGTATGTGCGCGGGCAGGGTTCCTACCAGTATGCTTGGCGTTGGGGCTCTTTCTTCGGCCCTTGGGGCTACTTCGTGGACGAAGATGGCAAACAATACGATGGTCGTAATATGATAGGTTTCCGTAAACAAGGTGGTGACTCTTACACAAAACGTATGAACATGCGCGCCGGCGGATTCATCAAACTGAATCTTGCCAAGGGATTGACCTTCAATGGCGATTACACCTATACCCATCGCACCAACCGCTACAAAGGTGTGGGACTTACGAATGACATCGTGAACACATGGAGTATGCAAGGCAAAGATTTCTTGCATGGTTCTACCCTGGGCAATATAAGCAGCACATTTATCGAGACCTCCAATGACCTCTACACCAACCACGTAGCCAACATGTACTTCAACTACAACGCTACATGGGCAAAGGCGCACAACTTCAATGTAATGGTAGGTGCCAATATCGACAAGGACAACTACGAGTACCTCTACTATGAGCGTCATGGTATGCAGGACGAGGCGAAGCCCGAGTTGGCACTCACCTCTGAGGACTACGCTTATTCGCACAGCCGCTCGCACAACGGCTCTGCAGGTATCTTCGGCCGTATCAACTACGACTACAAGGGCATCTACCTCTTCGAGTTCAACGCCCGTGGTGATGCTTCCAGCAAGTTCCCCGCAGGTCACCAATGGGCATTCTTCCCCTCCGGCTCTCTTGGCTACCGTATCAGCGAGGAGCCTTACTTCGAACCCGCAAAGGAAGTGATGAGCAACTTGAAGATTCGTGCTTCCTATGGTTCCATCGGTAACCAGGAAATCGGCGACCTTATGTTCATCGAGACCATGACCAAGAACCGTGACCCGTACGAGACCAGCGACACCAAGGCATATTGGCTTGGCGACGGCACCGTGCGTATGGACTATTTCGGACAACCTAAGATGGTTTCTCCTTCCCTCACTTGGGAGACTATCGCTACCACTAATGTGGGTATCGACCTCGGCTTCCTTGACAATGACCTGACACTTGGCTTCGACTGGTACCAGCGCGACACCAAAGATATGTTGGCTCCCGGCAAGGCTCTGCCGCAGGTTATCGGTGCTACCGCTGCTTACGAGAACGCTGGTTCGCTCCGCACTCGTGGTTGGGAGTTGACTGTTGACTATCGTCATATCTTCACCGACCTCGACAATTTCGAGTTCTATGCCAACTTCAATCTCTCTGATTACAAGGCTACTATCACCGAGTGGGAGAGCAACAACCTTATCAACACCAACTACACAGGCAAAGAGTATGGCGAGATTTGGGGCTTCCAAACCGACCGCTACTTCACAGCGGATGACTTCAATGGCTACGATGATGCAGGTCATCCTGTCTATGCCGCAGGCGTTGCTGACCAAAGCAAATTGGAGAAAGGTAAGTTCGTGTATGGTCCCGGCGACATCAAGTTCGTGGACCGGAACGGCGATGGCGTGATTGATTGGGGAGATGGTACCGTAGAGAACCATGGCGACCTCGTGAAAATCGGTAACACCACTCCGCGCTACCAATACTCCTTCCGTCTCGGCGCTGCATGGAAAGGCATTGATATTGACCTCTTCTTCCAGGGTGTCGGTAAACGCGACATGTGGACACAGTCCGCTTTCGTAATGCCGTTTATGCGTGGTGTGGATGCCCTCTATGCCAACCAAACGAGTTACGTAACACAAGACATGGTTGACAACAACAATATCGACCAAAACGCTATGTATCCTCGCCTGTTTGGTGGAAACGCCGGCGGAAACAATGCAGGCTCTTCGGTTTTGGACAATGGCTGCAACAACTTCTACCCACAAGACAAGTACTTGGTCAACATGGCTTACCTCCGTCTCAAAAACCTCACCGTAGGGTACACCCTGCCGCAAAAGTGGACGCGCAAGGCTACCATCGAGAAGTTCCGTATCTACGCTTCGTTCAACAACCTGGCTGACCTCATCAACCATACCAAGCAATATGGCTTAGACCCCGAAATCACTACCGGTACGGGTGCACTCTCTAACGGCGTATTCGGACGTACCGAGCCTATCTACCGCTCGTATTCGTTTGGTTTCCAAATCACTCTGTAATGCGCGGAAAGGATAGTATTAACATCTAATAAGGAATACAATTATGAAAAAGATAGTAATTAGTTTAATGGCGGGTATGGCGCTGTTGACAGGTTGCGACCTCCTCAACAATGACCCTGATACCGAATTTACCAAGCAAAACTATTTTACCAACGAAAAGAATGTGGAACTGTATTGCAACAAGTTCTACGATGAATTCTTGGGCTATGGTAACAACAGTGCTTATGGAAATTTCTATTTCCCCACGCTGAATGATAATCAGGCTGTTAAAGGCCTTAGCACATGGTCATATCTTCAAGTTCCTGCTACCAACAGTACTTGGCAATCTGCCTACGAGGAGATTCGCCGTGCCAATATCGTGATCGAGAAATTGCCGAACATCGAAATGGAAGAGGCTAACCGCAACCACTGGATGGGGCTCGCGCGTCTCTACCGCGGCTACCAGCACTACAAACTGGTGCGCGCATTCGGTGACTGCTACTGGGTGGACAAAGAGTTGAATGTCAACGATGTGACTGTCCTCTATGGCAAACGTACTGACCGCGACGAGGTCATGGACAAAGTGCTGGAAGACATCAACTATGGTGTGGAGAACATCAGTCTCAACAAGGAGTCACAGACGGCTTTCAACGTATATGTAGCCAATGCTATGAAAGCGGAGGTCTGCTTGTACGAGGGCACCTTCTGCAAATACCGCACCAAAGCGGAGAACGGCAAGGCGGCTGACGCTACCCGTGCCAACAAGTACCTGGCTGAGGCTAAGGCTGCGTGCAAGGTAATCATGGATAACACTGCTTTCAAACTCACCGATGGCATCGCTGGTTATCGTGCAAACTACAACTCTCTTGACCTCACAGGCAATACGGAAATGATAATGTACAAGAAATACATTATGAATGTTTTGGGACACGGTACGCAGGACTACTGCTGCGGCTCCACAATGACCAATGGTATGAGCAAGGCTGCTTTCAATGCTTATCTCAAACTCGATGGCACCGTGGCTGACGCTAATGATGACCACGGCGCAATCCGTTTTGATACTATTGTGGTGAACGATACCACTACTATCATTGATACCGTTTACACCATTGAGGCTGTTCTTGCTAACCGCGACCCGCGTCTGGCTCAGCAGGTGGACGAAGACCTCCGCTACTCAGGCAAGGCACGTATCCGCTATCGTTTTGAACCGGGACAGGAAGGGGCTGCTGCAAACACATCTACCACCGGTTACGGCGTACTGAAGTTCGACGAACCGAAGACCGTAGCACAGTATCGTCAGTCCACCTACCAAAACGAAACCGACGCGCCTATCTTCTGGTTGGCTGAGATTTACCTGGACTATGCGGAGGCTTGTGCCGAGATGGGTAACATGACCCAAGACGACTTGGACAAATCCATCAATATGCTCCGCAAACGTGTCGGCATGCCTGACCTGACCCTTAGCCCTGCCGCAGACCCTGCTAACAACATGGGTGTCACCAACCTCATTTGGGAAATCCGCCGAGAGCGCCGTGTAGAGATGATGTACGACAAGGACGACCGCTATTGGTGCCTTATCCGTTGGCACCAGTTGGACAAACTGGATACCAACAAGTATCCCGAGCAAACCCTTGGTGCATGGATTGACCCGACATGGAAGTTTGATATAGATAACGTTATTTTGACGGCTGACCGTTACATCGACTGCAAGGGTTCTAACCCCGACCGTACTTTCAACAAGAAGTACTATCTGAATCCTATCCCGTCAGGTCAGATATCGCTCAATCCTGAGATTGGTCAGAACCTCGGCTGGGAATAATCCTCGAACCTTGATACGTATCCGCTTTTAGGATACGGCTCTGAAAAGAGACTGCTTGACTTCGCGTCGGGCGGTCTCTTTTTGTTCTATTATTCTTATAGGACTATAGGCATGCCCATATGCCAGGAACTCAATATCCAAATAAGATTAACGCTACAATGTCATACTAATCACATTGTACATTCAAATTATCGTTTGTATCTTTGCAACAGATTT
>ERZ808278.904-NODE-904-length-15215-cov-5.127111_pt1 | contig 15215 bp, 7 predicted proteins | sample MGYA00521239_ERZ808278 | MGnify/ENA primary metagenome ERZ808278 (study PRJEB31516, sample SAMN03275600) | gut metagenome | biome: mammalia-associated habitat; material: feces | host: Papio cynocephalus | place: Kenya | collected 2012-07-17 ... | reverse complement strand
AGACACAGTACTTGCCTTACTGCTATAAGACCTACAAGATATTGGATAATGGTCCGCTTCGCTTCACCGTAGAGTTGACTTACAATCCTGCCACCATCGGTGATATGAAGAATGTGGTGGAGCACCGTATCATCTCGCTCGACAAAGGCAGTAACTTCAACAAGATGACAGTTTGGTACGACGGTTTGACCACCCCTACCGACTTTGCCACCGGTTTCCCTATCCACGAGGAGGACACCGAAAGCAAGACCTTCGCCAAGGACTACGTGAGCTATGCCGACCCTACCGACAACCAGGAGGTGAACCAAAGCCAGGTATATGTAGGTGTCCTTTTCCCTAACGGCGTAGATAATACCTACTACCAGCTCTTCGACAAGAAGCACGACGGTGCCACTGGCCATGCCCTCGGCCTGAAACACGGACTTAAGAATAACGAAAAGTACAGTTATTACTTCGGTGCATCTTGGAGTAAGTATGATGTGAAGAGCTATGCCGAATGGCAGATTCGCATCAAGGAATACCTCGATGCCTTGAAGACTCCGCTTATCGTAGAACTGAAATAAATTAAAGTAAATAGCGTAGTTAAAGAGTGAGCCTTCTTCACAGAAAGCTCACTCTTTATGAATCTACTAAACTTAAAAATATAATTTTTAAAACCTAGTAATATACCAACAAACTAATAAATATAAACCTAAATATTACATAAATCTAAAAACCAAGAATTTCAAATATTGTATATTCTTTGATTGATATTGCAAAGATAGCATTTTTTGATACACAAAACAAGCCTTGGTGCAAACATGGTGGAACAACCGACCACCAGCACATGTATAACCATCTCATTATCAACATTTTCAATATCCACAAGCGACAAAACAAAGTGGAAAAAGATGAAGAAAAAGTAAAATAGACAACTATAAAAAAATCCTCCTACATTAGTATTTATTATATATATCATTGTTATTCGAGACCAAGAACACATTCTTTCCTTTTCCACTTTTTTATTAAACAATTTCTTACGTTATTTACTATATATCAAGACATTAGCAACCATAGTATCAAATTATCTCCACATATCTATTTTACTGTATTGGTAAATTTAGCCTAAATCCGTATCTTTGCATTGATATAACAACAGATTTGGAGCAAGTTTGCAACAAACAATTAAAAAATAACAAACAACATGAAAAGAACTAACTATCTTATTGCATCACTTGCCATGCTACTCTGCGTAGGCGGCACGCAGCCCGCCTTTGCACAGAAGAGAGCCAAGAAGGCAAAGAAAGAAATGAAAAAGCTTGTGCCAACAGGCAGCCAGTACATCATCGTGAAGGGCAAAAACCTCATCAAGCCTGATGGAAGCAAGCTCTACATCGTGGGCACCAACTTGGGCAACTGGCTCAACCCTGAAGGTTATATGTTCAACTTCCGCAAGACCAACTGCGAGTGGATGATCAACCTGATGGTTACAGAATTGGCAGGTCCAGACTTCGCTAAACAATTTTGGCAGGCTTTCAAGGACAACTACATCACCGAGGCAGACATCGCCTACATCGCCAAGACAGGTGCCAACACCATTCGACTACCTTTCAACTACAAACTCTTCACCCGAGAGGACTATATGGGGAAAAACGATGAGACGGAAGGATTCTGCATGATGGACAAGACCATCGAGTGGTGCCGCAAATATGGATTGCATCTTATCCTCGACATGCACGACTGCCCTGGTGGACAGACTGGCGACAATATCGACAATGGACATGGCTACCCTTGGCTCTTCGAGAGCGAAGCTAGCCAGAAGCTCTTCTGCGACATCTGGAAGACCATTGCAGCCAAATATAAAGACGAACCAGTCATCTTAGGTTACGAATTGATGAACGAACCTATTGCCACCATGTTCCCTAAGGAACTGCAAGCCGAGATGAACGCCAAGTTGGAAGGTGTGTACAAGAGAGCGACAAAGGCTATCAGAGAGGTAGATAACAACCATATCATCCTCTTGGGCGGTTCTCAATGGAACGGCAACTTCGAGCCTTTCCACGACTGGGCATTCGACGACAAGATTATGTACACCTGTCATCGCTACGGTGGCGAACCAACCCAGGCTGCCATTCAGAGCATCATCGACTTCCGCAACAAGACGAAACTCCCGATGTATATGGGTGAGATTGGTCACAACACCGACAAGTGGCAAGCCGACTTCTGCCAGACGATGCGCAACGCCAATATCGGCTATACCTTCTGGCCATACAAGAAGATAGACCAGTCGTGCATGATGGGCATCAAAAAGCCTGCCGAATGGGACAGCGTAATCGTGAAGTTCGCCGAAGCCGACCGCAGCAGCTTCGATGCCATCCGCAAGGCTCGCCCTAACCAAGAGCTAGGCAGGAAGCTTTTGTTGCAGTTCGTGGAGAATGCCAAACAGCAGAACTGCGTGCCACAGAAGGGCTATATTCAGTCGATGGGATTGAAAGCGGAATAAAAAGAGGACTCAACTTTCGCTGTTAGAAAGCTGAGTCCTCTTTTTATTATTTCTTTTGGAATACTCTTACATAATCTACTTCCATGGTGACAGGGAGCACACTTTCATCTACTCCCTTATAGCCACCCCAGTCGCCACCCCAAGCAAGGTTGAGGATAACATAGAAAGGTTTGTTGAACGGCCATGTCTTTACATCTCCCTTGCCATCGTTGTCGAAGGAAAGGAGTTTGTTGCCATCCACATAAGTAGTGATGTTGTTTTCTGACCACTCCAGACGATACACGTGGAATCCGTCTTCGGCTCCTTCAGTAAATTGCTCTGCCGTCTTCTGTGTCTTCTTCACATGATTGTAAGCATCGGTATGAAGCGAAGAGGAAGTCTTGTTAGCATCTACGCCCACCTCTTCCATGATGTCTATCTCACCACAGAGCGGCCAAGGAGTCTTGCTAAAGTCATTGTTGCAAGGCATCATCCAAAAAGCTGGCCAGGTTCCCTTACCCTTTGGCAACTTGATGCGAGCCTCAACGATACCATATTTCCAGCCCTCGCTCTCGTGGGCATAAACACGACCTGAGTAAATTTTACCGTCACTGCCCTTGAAACAGTGGATATAAAGGCGACCATCGGCAATCTCCGTCACTCGCTTACCGTCGGCAGTGCCATTCACATAGTTCTGCAGCTCGTTGTTTACCCACCCAGACTTCTGCACCTCATGTCGCCAATCCGAACTGTTCAGTTCCGAGCCATCGTTAAACTCATCATTCCATACGAGTTTGTAACCATCGGGAATCACCATCTCACCACCATCGATTGGGGTAACGGTTCTGCCAGCTTGCTTCACTGGTATTTCAACAGACTTATCGCCTAATAACACTAAAACAGAACCTTCCAAAGGAACAGTTGTGGTATTTTCTTCTACTTCTACAGTTATTCTACCAGTTGTTTTATCGGTACCTGTTGCATTCACCTTAAACCAAGCATAAACATTTGCCAAAGGACCTTCACCAGGAAATTTACTTCTCGCCGTCCATCCTTTAGATAAAGCAACCACAGATACTGTATATTGACCACCTTTGGCAGGTACATCTATGCTCATAGGAGAGCAAAAGATCTTCACTTCACCAGTATTTCCCGAATCATCCGAAGAGCTACTGCTGCAAGATAGCAAACAGAAAGCCATCAAAAAAGCAAATATTTTAAATCGTCCCATACTCTTAATTTGATTGAATGTTTATATTTAGCCAAAAAGGAACTGCCCCCTTCCAAAGAAATAGGAACAGTCCCCATATTGCGCTGATGAATCTTATATATTATTTCACAATAAGTACAATGTCACTGATGGTAATCTCAGCATCAACAGGAGCACCAGCGAAGTCCATAACAAGCTTCACTTTCTCCATATCACCTGCCTTATCACCCTGAATTGTTGCATCAACATAGCGAACTACATACTCTCCATTGATGTTCTGATACATATCAGCAAACAAATAGCTGTCATCATTGCCCGTGTCACATAGCTTAAATGTGGCAAGAGGCAACTTAGCTGTAGTAGTAACCTTGCAAGAGAAATCCACCTTCTGTCCCATCTTGATAGATATCGGTGCCTCTGTTAATGCCCACTGTGCATGCCATTGTTCGGCTGGAGTTTCAACTGGTATAATGATTGTATGCTTGCTGCCCTTATGGGTGATAACAGGAGAACAATCTATAGCTCCCCAACCAGCATCGCCAAACCAATTGGTATTTACAAACGACTGAGCCTCATCCACAGCCTTCCAAAGATTTCCTGCTGTATTGTAATCGAAAGGCACCTTGATTTCCTCTGGTACTTCCGTACCATCATCATTGGCATGGTCTTTCAATACAAGGCTCTCTATCATGATTTCATCGCCAGCTTTGTTGCCACCAAAATCGAAAACTATCTTTAAATTCGAGATGTCAACACCTTCGAGGTCAGAACCAAACAAGCATTTAGGTTCACCTGCCTCCAACTTAATGTCCTTATCCAATAAAATCACATTATCATCATCAGTCTGGCAAAGCTTTACCTTCACGCCACTATGCCCCAAGTTTGATGTCAAGATAACAGAGAAATCATAGTGTTTATCTGATGATGTAGAAATTCCCAAATTATTAAGAGCCATCTGTGCTTGCCAACGTTCGCTTGTTGCCTCTGGCAGTTTTACTGTATAACACCCCTTGGAAAGAGAACAATCAGGAGCTGCAATTTGGCTCCATCCTGGAGCATACCAAAAAGCAGGATTATGAGAAGGATCATCGTTATTGCCTGGATTACTAGGTAAAGACAGCCCCTTAAACATATTAAACTCACTGTCTTCAACGAATCCACCAAAGCCATTCATTTTGGTTTTCTCCACTGTAAACTGCTTTTTGATGCCCTCTTTGCTGATACCATTGCGATTCTTTACGAAGCATTCCACATCGTATGTACCACGCTTGCGATAATATTTGGAGAGAGTGAAGTCTGAAGAATAAGCCCCATCAATAACCCATACAGGCGTGATGCCATTAGTTTCCTCGAAAGAGAAGTTCGCAGTATTGGTCTCTTGGTCAACATAAATCTTGAAGTTATCGGCAAACTCTGATGCATTAGGCAACTCGCCATTTGCTCCAGAAAATTCCTCAGCAGAACATGCACTGAGCATCAAACCGCCCAAAAGAGCATAAGCCAGATTTCGAAATATCTTTTTCATATCGTTGAATTTCAAAAGTTATTATTCTTTGTTTGGTAGTAGAGGAGTTTCCTCCTCTACTTATTATATTCTAATATTTGTTCTGAACCAAAGCTGGGTCAGAGTCAAGCTCTGCCTGAGCAATAGGAATGTACTTCTTTGATTCTGTCCAAGCGTTTGTACGATAACCATAGCTATCAGGTACCAATACGCTGGAAGCCTTGCCAGTACGAACCAAATCGAAGTAACGTTTGCCCTCACCTACAAACTCCAAGTGACGCTCGTTGATGACATCATCCTTAGTTACACTACCAAGTTCAGCAATGCCCGCACGACGACGGATGGCATTCACATATTCCTTAGCCTGAGTAGCATCACCACCAGTTTCCAGTATCAACTCTGCAGCATTTAGATAAGCCTCAGCAACACGATAAACTCGAAGGTTATTATTATAATTCAAGTTGTTATCGAAACCTGCGTCAGCATTGTTTTCTGTGAATGGGCGATACTTGCCAAGCCAGAGATGTGTATCTTGATAACGCTCGGTATATGCTACGCCACGAGTATCCCAGATGGTAGCGTCACGACGCTTGTCATTGGCAGAGTACATATCGTAGGTTTCAGTCCTTACTGGCAAGAAGCCCCAACCATCACCACCTTGGTTCCAACCATCGCCACCAGGCCATGAGTTAGGAGAAATCAATGTAGGAAGAACAGTACCACCGATGGCAAGAGGTGAACTCCAGCCACGCTCACTGTTACCATCCTCATAGTTTACTTCCCAAATACTCTCTTTGCACCACTCGCCACTCTCTTTCCAAATAGAAGCAAAGTCATCAACCAAGTCATACTTGTCCTTGGCATTGATGATTTCCTGCATATACTGCAAAGCCTTAGGATAGCGCGCTTTGTCGTTTTGGTACATCACCATCTCAGCATACATCATGTAGCACATCGCTTGCGACATTCTCCCTGAATTGGCATCATCCCAACGCAATGGTAACACCTTAGAATCGATGACTGCCTCCAACTCTGTGATGAGGTTGTTATAAACCTCGTCGGCTGAAAGTTGAGGAGCGGTATAAGGGCTTGACAAATTTTCGAGATAGAAAGGTATGTTGCCGAAGTAATGCCACAAATTGTTGTAGAAATACACACGAAGTGCTCGACCTTGCATCTCGTAGGATGCCTTGTTTTCCGCTGTGAGGTTCTGCTCTGCCCAAGGGATGTACTTCAGGAGGTCATTGCAACGCTTGATTCCCGAATAATCTACTGTCCAAAGCGAGCTCAATGTATTGCTGGCATTTGCCTCATAGTTGAAGAGCATGTGCCAGTTCTGCATATCGGTCTTATTGGAACCACCTACCCAGAAGTCATCGCCCATAATTTCTGCATCGATGTTGAGGGCGTTGTATTGTCCCAATCCCCAGTCAGGCCAGTGAATCGGGTCGTAAGCTGCATTCAGAGCCTCATTGATATGGGCATCTGTGGTATAATATTCCTCGAGATTCTCTCCCGATGGATTCTCAATCTCCAAGAAGTCATCGCTACAAGATGTGTTAGCCATAGTCAAGCTAATAGCCATCACACCGAGTGCTATATATCTAATCGTCTTCATAATTATCATTACATTTAAAAGGTTCTACATATTTAGAATGAAAGGTTCACACCGATGGTATAGGTGCGTGCCTGTGGATATACACCGTAGTCAACACCGAGAGATGTACCACCTGATGAAATCTCAGGGTCAAAGCCCCAATACTTGGTCCAAGTAACTAAGTTCTCTGCCATCACATAGAAACGCAAGTGACTGATGGATAACTTCTTAATCAAGTTCTTTGGCAATGTATAACCCAATGAGATATTTTTCAAACGGAGGTATGAACCATCGCAAAGGTAGAGGTCTGAAACCTGCCAGTTGGTTGCATCACCATTCTTCAGGATAGGATACTTGTTGCTAGTACCCTCGCCAGTCCAACGACCGAGCATCCATGTAGGGAAGTTACCAGAATAGACATCTGTACGATAAGTAGCATCAAATACCTTGTTACCAGTCACACCCTGCAAGAAGAGATTGAGGTCGAAGCCCTTCCACTCTGCATTGAAGTTGAAACCAAAGGTCCACTTTGGGGTTCCATTACCAATATTGGTACGGTCGTCTGGCGTAATCTCACCATCACCATTCACATCTACGAAGCGAACGTCACCTGGCTTGGCATTTGGCATAATCAGATTGCCATCCTTATTAACGTATGCTTTTACCTCACTCATATTTTGGAAGACTCCTGCCGTCTTGTAACCATAGAAATATGGGAAAGGCTGACCATTGCTTCCACGTGTACCACCACCAGAGATGCCTTGGAAACTATCCAAATCTATGTAGCCAGTATCGTTACCGAGGTTAACCAGCTCATTGTGAAGATAGGTAACATTTGCCTTGGCATTGAAGCGAGCATCAGAGATGTGCCACTTGTAGCCCAACTCAAACTCAAGACCAGAGTTCTCCATATCACCCACATTTCCGATTGGCTTGGTCTCACCCACGTAGCTTGGAATAGGCATCGTAATAAGCATTCCGTTGGTCTTCTTCTTATAGTAGTCGGCACTAAAGGTCAACGCACTGCCAAAGAATCCAAAGTCAAAACCTATATCAGTCTGCTCACTCTCCTCCCACTTGAGGTCTGGGTTAGCAGTAGCATTTGCCTTGGAACCATTAAACTTGATGGCATCCTTACCGAAGAGAACGTTGTTTCCCATAGCTGTCAATACGGTATAACGGAAGTCACCGATGTTATCATTACCGTTCTTACCCCAGCTGGCACGGAATTTCAAGTTGCTCAACCAGTCACGAGTACTCTCCATAAATTTCTCGTTCATGATGTTCCATCCGATAGAGGCTGATGGGAAAGTACCATACTTGTGAGAAGGTCCGAAGCGACTGGAACCATCACGACGGATAGTAGCCTGAAGCATATACTTCTCATCGTAATTGTAACTCAAACGACCGAAAAGAGAAGAGATTGCGTGTACCACATTGTTACCACCAGATACGCTATACTGAATCTGGGGAGAACCTACGGAGATTATCTTGCCGTCAGCATCCTTTACGATGGTTTGGCTATAGTTGCCCGTAGCATAATCAATGGATGGTTTATTGACGTTCACAAGATTCCAACGGCTACCATTCAAGTAATCGCTCTTGTTCTTCATCGCACTCTGACCCAATACTACAGCAAAGCTATGCTTACCTATGGTCTTGTCATAGGTCAAGGTGTTCTCCACCTGCCAGTTGATGCCCTTTTCAGAACTTTTATATGCCTGGGTATGCTCTGCCTTATTATTTCCAGAAAGGTAATACTTAGAGGCAGTATAGCTATCCTGTCCCCAGAAACTGAGGTCAGCGCTATAAGTGAAATGATACTTCAAGTTATCCCACAATTGAAGGTCGATGGAGAACTTAGGTACGAACTTATGCGACCAGTTTTTGGCAGCTGGCAAGCTAAGCATAGCCAATGGGTTGTTCATTTCCTGATAAGTACCACCCATACCAGGGATGGTATAGTAATTACCAGCAGCGTCACGAGGCAACTCATAGTAGTTATCACGGCTGCCATTAGGATTGCCATCTGAGTCGTATGTATAAGGTGATTCGTAGTTTTTGTAATACTTATCTGCCAACATCGGATTGGTTACAGTAGGTGCCAATGTTGGAGCCATATAAAGAGAACTACCTAAGATTGATCCGTAAATAGAATTTGCATCCACGCCAGTACTCTTTACTCGGGTATAAGCCACATTGACGGTTACATCGAGTTTGTTAAGGAAATTGCGTTCCTTCGAGAAATCCAATACATTATATATATTGTTGCTGCGAAGAGAGAGACGCTCATAGTTGCTTCTACCATAGTTTCCACCTACGATACCCTCCTGCTTATAGTAGCCCATGGAGAGATAATAATTCATCTTATCTGAAGCTCCGCTGATACTCACCTCATGATTCTGTACAGGGGCATTGTCATTGAAAACCAAGTCTTGCCAGTCTGTACCGAATCCTTTGATGGCATCGCCATTGGAGTCTGTCAAGTTGTATGGGTCTGCATAAATAGGAGCCTGACCGCCATTCACGGCACGCTCGTTCTGCAATATAGCATAATCTGTAGCACTGGTTACATCGCGTTTTTTCCAAGCGCTCTGCCAACCGTAAGAGAAATTATAGTTGATTTGCGCTTTTCCTATCTTACCCTTCTTAGTCGTTACGAGTACAACACCATTGGCTGCACGTGCACCATAGATGGCACCTGATGCGGCATCTTTCAATACCTCGATGCTCTCAATGTCACTAGGGTTCAAGTAATCCAATCCACCCTCGATAGGCATGCCATCAACGATATAAAGAGGGTCAGAGTTATTGATGGTACCTGTACCACGGATACGAACTTTAGGAGAAGAACCTGGCTGACCAGATGACGAGGTAACATTGACACCAGCTGCCAAACCCTTCAATGCGTTATCCACTCGCACAGGACTCTTGCCTGCCAAGTCCTCGGTGCTTACCTTTGCGATGGCAGCTGTTACTACGCTCTTCTTCTGAACGCCATAACCTACCACAACGACCTCGTCTAAGGTTTTGTCGTCTTGTTTCAGAGTAATGTGCATGTTGGCAGAAGGCTTTACTTCGGCATTTTTGTAGCCGATGTAGGTAATAACCAATGTCTGGTTGGCATCGGCATCAATGGTAAAGTTACCGTCAAGGTCGGTGATGGTACCCGTGCCCTTGGAGCCTTTCACTTGGATGGTGGCACCAATTACAGGTTCACCTTGGTCATCCAACACGACACCCTTGAAGGTGTTCTTCTGTGCGTACGCTGACATCGACATCAATAATGCGGAAGCCAGCAATAGACTTTTTGTTTTCATATTTTGATCGTTAGTTTAGAATTGTTTCGACTCTATTATTATATATAATGTTTAAGATTGTGCAGCTGTGCAATTCTTTTAAAATGCGTTAAGCTGTGTTTTCGAGTGCAAATATAATATGATTTTTTGAGATTTCCTACCCCATTTGAGAGATAAGTGGATATTTTTTTGCCATCTTACACTATTTTAGCCTCATTATCAACACCTTACGTTAACACATAAAAGACTTATAAGTGGATAAAATAAAGATGATGAAAACCAAGAGAAATTTTGATTAATTGGTTTTCCTACACTTTTTAAAAATTCATTTCAAGCCACTTATAATCATCTAGACTATTTCATTATATCATTCATTAGCAATAAGTTACAAAAATACACATTTTACACTCATCCACTTTTCCATTGCTATAGATAGTTTTATCCTCCTTTATTTATTAATTTTGCATTTGAAAAATGTAGTGCAAGTCTAACAATAACTATATTTAATTATATGAAACATTTCATTCTTTCCTGCGTCTTGTCGGCAGCAGTGATGGTACCGACCTACGCACAACAAACATCAGCCACTAAGCTACCCGTCTATCTCGACAACACGAAGCCTGTGGAGCAACGCATCGACGATGCCATCGCCCGCATGACGCTCCAAGAGAAAATTCGCATCATCCATGCCCAGAGCAAGTTCTCCTCACCAGGAGTTCCGAGATTGGGATTCCCTGACTTCTGGACAGACGATGGCCCTCACGGAGTGCGCCCAGACGTGCTTTGGGATGAGTGGGAGCAAGCCGGACAAACCAACGACTCCTGCGTGGCTTTCCCTGCCCTCACCTGTCTTGCCGCATCGTGGAATCCACAGATGAGCCGCATCTATGGCGAGGCTCTCGGCGAGGAAGCCCTCTATCGTGGCAAGGATATGATATTGGGGCCTGGTGTCAACATCTACCGTACACCGCTGGGAGGTAGAAACTTCGAGTATATGGGCGAAGACCCATTCCTAGCGAGCATCATGGTGGTGCCTTACATCCAGGGATTGCAGTCGAAGGGCGTTTCGGCCTGCGTCAAGCACTACTGCCTGAACAACGACGAGGAGTATCGCCACCAAGTGAATGTCATCGTGAGCGACCGTGCCCTCCATGAGATTTATCTCCCTGCCTTCAAGGCTGCCGTGCAGAAAGGCAAGGCCTGGGGAATCATGGGGGCCTACAACCTCTACAAGGATGAGCACAACTGCCACAACCAATACACCCTGAACAAGATTTTGAAGGGCGACTGGAAGTACGACGGCGTGGTGGTGAGCGACTGGGGTGGCGCACATGATACCGACCAAGCCGTGAAAAACGGTCTCGACATGGAGTTTGGCTCCTGGACCAACGGTCTCACCATGGGTGCCAGCAACGCTTACGACAATTATTTCCTCGCCCTACCTTATTTAAGAGGTATCCAGGAAGGAAAATACACCGAGAAGGAACTGAACGAGAAGGTACGCCGCGTGTTGCGCCTCTTCTATCGCACCACAATGAATCCTAACCGTCCTCACGGTTTCCTCTGCAGCGAACAGCACTACGAGGTGGCCAAGCAGGTGGCCGAGGAGGGCATCGTGCTCTTGCAGAACAATCGCAACGTGCTGCCTATCAACTTGCAGAAAGCGAAGAGAGTCTTGGTGGTCGGCGAAAACGCCGTGAAGATGATGACCGTGGGCGGTGGCTCTTCATCACTTAAAGTACAGAAGGAAATCTCTCCTCTCGCCGGTTTGAAAGCTCGACTCCAGAAGCAGGGCATCGAGGTGGATTACGCCCGTGGCTATGTGGGCGACGTTTCGGGCAACTACAACGGTGTAACCACCGGACAGAACCTGAAAGACGACCGCAGCGAGACGGAATTGATAGCCGAGGCCGTGAAGAAGGCAAAGAACGCCGACTACGTGGTGATGTTCGGCGGACTGAACAAGAGCGACTACCAGGATTGCGAGGGTCACGACCGCAAGCAATATGAGTTGCCTTACGCACAAAACAAGCTCATCGAGGCTTTGGCGAAGGCTAACAAGAACTTCGCCTATGTAAACATCTCGGGCAACAGCGTGGCAATGCCTTGGAAGGCTCAAGTTCCTGCCATCGTGCAGGGCTGGTTCATCGGCTCCGAGAGCGGCGAGGCATTGGCGAGCATCCTCACGGGCGACAAGAACCCTAGTGGCAAACTGCCATTCACCTGGGTCAACTCGCTGAAGGAAGTGGGAGCACACGCCCTCAACACCTATCCTGGCACTTGGCGCAAGGAGGGTGGAGCCAAGACTGAGGGAAACATCATCGACGAGGAATACAAGGAAGGTATCTACGTGGGTTATCGCTGGACAGACAAGGAGCACCTGAAGCCTGCGTTTGCCTTCGGCCATGGATTGAGCTATACGCAATTCGCCATCAGCAACCTGCGTGCCGACAAACAGCAGATGAACGCCGACGGAAGCATCACATTCACCGTGGATGTGAAAAACGTAGGCAAGCGTGCGGGTGCAGAGACCGTGCAGCTCTACATCCACGATGTAAAGGCATCGGTGGATCGCCCAGAGAAGGAGTTGAAGGGTTTCCAAAAGATATTCCTCAACCCTGGTGAGAGCAAGCAGGTGAGCATCACCATCCAGAAGGATGCCTTGAGCTTCTACGACGAGGCTTCCGCCAACTGGAAAGCCGAACCTGGAACCTTCGAGGCTTGGGTAGGCAATGCCGCCGACAACCTGAAGCTCAAGAAGTCCTTTGAACTGAAGTAAGAAAGGGTAAAAGAAGTAAGAAATAAAAAGAAGTAAAAAAGTCCCGATGCAGCATCTTGCAGCATCGGGACTTTTTTACTTATATTGCAATTGAATGAAGTCTTCCCTTACTTCATTCCAATCTCCTTTACTTTCTGTTCGAACTCTTCCCTATCACAGAGGGAGCCGTTCTTTACCTTGGCACGATAGTTATAGATGGTGTTCACCGAATAATGCAGGAACTCGGCAATCTTCGAACTGTCCTCGATGCCCAGGCGGATGAGGGCAAAGATGCGGATGGTGGTGGTAAGCTTGCGATCATCCTCCAAAAGAATGCGTTCCTCCGGCTTTAACAAGGCATTAAACTCTTCTACGAAATTAGGGAAGAGCTTGAGGAAAGCGGAGTCGAAATAATCATATAGTTCGCCGATGTACTCGTGGTCGGTTTGCATCGTATCGAGCAATTTAGTAAACTCTCGCTGTCTTACCAGTTTGATGACTCGCTTGCGCATCGTTTCAATCTTATCCACATAGATGGCACAGAGGCGCAGGAATCGACCGATATAAACCTCCTTCATCTTGTTGCTCTCGCCCAATTCGGCGTATGCCTGCTTCAAGTTCTCGTTGGAGAGCTGCAAGTCGGCGTTCGACTGCTCCAAGCTCTCGTTGGCGTGCGCCAACTGCTTGTTGGCATCCTCCAGCTGAGCGTTGGCACGAGCCAGCTGCTCATTGGCACGCTCCAAGTTCTTGTGCGCCAAAGCTAGGCGTTGGCGCTGCTTGTTCACATAGAAGAGCAAAGAGAGTACGAGCAGCAGGAGCATCACTGACACTGCCATCATGATTTTGAGCTGCTTGTTGCTCTGGGTGATTTCACCTTGATAAGTATCCTCCATGGTGGAGAGCACAGGCATAATCTGACGGCTGCGCACCCCCGTATTGAAGGTGACAGCCGAACTCCATGCAAACTTGATGTAAGCATACGAGCGACTGAACTCCTGAGGCTTCTTACTCAAGAGGTTGGCCAGCTCCCACAGGGAACCTTGGTCCATCACGGCTGTGCGCACATCGCAGAGGGCGGAGGTGAGGAAATAGTACATCGCCATCTCGTCTTCGCCCATGTTCTTATAGATGACGGCACGATAGTAAGCCACGATGGCATACTCGTGGCTGCCCGGTTTCACTTGGCTCATACGACGGTCGTTGAGGGCGAGTGCACGCTCATATTGACGAGCATTGCGGGCATCCACCTCCATCATCTGTAGATAACGGTCGTCATTGGGAGCGAAATTCTTAGCGATGAGTTCCCTTGTCTCTTTCGCCGTAGCTTCATAATGCTTTTTCAGCGAGGGCACCTTGCTATAGTAAGCCAACTCGCTATACAGATGTTGCGCCGCCCAAAGGTAGTTGCAGTAGCCCTCCTTATCCAGCAGCGTGGTGTCCATCTTGCTTAGGAGACTGTAGGATTCCACATAGTCGCCCGTGGTAGAACATTGGAAGGCGAGCAACGCCTTGGCGTTCCCCTCCTTCAGCTTGTCGTCCATGCGCTGGGCGATGTCGATGCAGCGATTCAGATAATACACTGCCGAGTCGTTCTTGTAGGCATTGTATTCCCGAAAGAGAGAGAAGGCATACTTGTATCTCGCCCCATTGTTACGACTGGAGCGGAACTGCTGGGTGAGCCTGGCGATGCGTTTCTCTCGCTCCGCCACATAGCGGGGAGACTGCTGGACGGCCTCATCCAGGCAGACATAAAGAGAATCCAGATTGTGATGCTTGGCGGCAAGAGCTGAACTGGCAGCATGGGCAGCTAAAGATGTCCTAACAGAAAAGACTTGCAGCAACAAACATATCAGTAAGATACATTTTGTTCTCATTATTAGTTGTGCTATTTTATCAGTTGCTATATTTATTAATTCTATTCAGGTTGATGCTTACTTCCCCATGGAAAGTGATTGCAAAAATAACAAATTATTATTATATCTCCAAATTTAGAAGCTGCTTTTTGTGGATTTCAGAAGCTTTTCAGCTAAAAAACGCCTGTTTTCCCGCCATTTCGTAGCATTGGCTTCCACTTTTTCATTTCTCCTATTTTTACGCAATCTCATCATTATCAGGCATTTCTTTACTTTACACAAAAAAACATTCCACATTTCACCCTCCAACTTGATGCCGTTGCCATTTTTTTTATTAATTTTGCAAACCAGTAGCTAACAAGCTTGAGAAATAATAAAGCTTGAGAAATAATAAAGTAACAAACAATTAAGGTAGCAAACTAACAGCAATAACAATATAACAATGAGAACAACTGTATTATCACTTTCTTTCTTGCTGGCTGGGGCGATGATGACACCATCCGCCGCTGCCAACCTCACAAAGACACCAGTCA
>ERZ808278.901-NODE-901-length-15226-cov-4.381056_pt1 | contig 15226 bp, 10 predicted proteins | sample MGYA00521239_ERZ808278 | MGnify/ENA primary metagenome ERZ808278 (study PRJEB31516, sample SAMN03275600) | gut metagenome | biome: mammalia-associated habitat; material: feces | host: Papio cynocephalus | place: Kenya | collected 2012-07-17 ... | reverse complement strand
CACGGGCAACAACCGCCACGCTGTGCGTAGCGACGACTATATCCGCCTGCGCAATTCCGTCACGATGAACATCACCGCCAATGGGGAAGACGCTATCAACGGCAACGACTATCTCATCGTGGACGGCGGGACGCATACGATTAACGTCTCCGCCGACAAAGGCAAAGGACTCAAAGCCGATACCATTCTCATTGCAGGCGGCACCACCAACATCACCTGTACGAGCAGCACTGCCGAGGGTATCGAAGCCGACTATCTCACTATCAATGATGGTCTCGTAGAGTGTCTCGCCAAGGACGACGGCATCAACGCCGACAAGAGTATCATTATCAACGGCGGATATATCTACACCCACGGCACCAACAACGACGGACTGGATTCCAACGGCACTATCACCATCAATGGCGGTGTCATTGTGGCGGTGGGTACGCAGACGCCCGAGGAAGGCATTGACTGTGACCAGAACAACTTTACCATTACGGGCGGTATCATTCTCGGTATCGGCGGCGCAAGCAGTACGCCCACATCCGCTACCTGTACGCAACCGTCGCTGCTCTATGGCGGTTCTTGCACGGCAGGCACCCGCATCTCATTGCTTGACTCGGACGGCAACATCGTTCTCTCGTATGTTCCCGAAACCACATTCCGCCAAATGACGCTCCTGCTCTCTTCGCCCTCTTTGTCACAAGGTTCCGCCTACACCCTCGTCTCCGGCGGCACCTACACAGACTCCACATCCGCAAGCCCAAGCAACTCATCAGCAAGTTCCGCTACAGATGCCCTCAACTTCCACAACCTGACTAACGCAGGCACGCTTACATCCCCCACAACCCTCACCACAGTTTCTTTAACCTCAGTAGTAACCACTGCCGGCACCACATCAGGCGGCGGTGGAGGTGGTAACCCTGGCGGCAACAACCCTGGCGGTGGCCCCGGCGGAGGAGGTGGCAGATGGTAAGTACCAAATTTTATAACCTCACTTTCACCAGCACATGCACATCCGTGCGTGTGCTCTTTTTGTCGTGCGCCTCTGCCCATTTCTTCCCGTACACTGTTTCCGACAGCCGCAGATACACCGACATCACATCGCTAATCTGATACCGTGCGTTTAGGTAGCACCTGCCGCCCACACCATACACATTTGGGAACGAGTACGCATACAGCACATCATGTTCGTAGGCATAGATGCGGTTGTACCACAGCCGCGCATCAAACGCCTGCAACCGCACTTGCAGTACTATCGGCACACGTTCCAACCGATATTCCACGTCCTGAAACACAGAGAAACCGTGCCCCAAACCATGCCTTGCGTCAATGGCGTCCGACCTACCTATATACGTGTCCGCCTTCACCATATTGGCATCCAATTGGGTTCGGAAACGCCACTGCGGCAATTCATAAGTAAACTGGTAGCGGAAAGCGTATGTATCCCGGTTATCCTGCCTGCGTGCCCGCACGCGCCATGTCATGCCATATATATCCGTCGGCGTGAAGTCCGCTTGCAACAAGCCGTCATACCCGCTACGGAAACCGTCAGCATAAGCCGCCAATCGCCAATGTTTCAGCCTGTTAACCTCTGCTCCTACATAGAAACCGCTTTCATCATTCAAACGGCTGTGCTCAGATAGCGAGTAGGCATACCGATTGTTGTAATGCGGTGAGTAATAGCGATATATAGCCAGTACACCTACCCCTGATACGGGTGTAAAACGTGCTCCGGCTATCGTCCCCGCACCCCAATGCTTGCCCTGCGTAACTGCCACTTCACCCCACAAATCCACACGCCCGAAGTTGTAGCGCGCATTGAGCCCTACCACGGCTTGGGATGCCTGCGCCGTGTCGGAATACAGGTTCTCTATTGCGGTAATGCCCACTTTCAGTTGCCGCCATCGTCCTGTCACGTTAGCACCCAACACGTGATGCCATGCGCTATCCTGCTGTTGCTGAAGTGAATAGAGTGTCGAAATATCCGCCCTCCCCACACGTGCCGTTGCCCCAACACCGTGAAACGCCTGATAATCACTGCTCACAGACGTGTATTTCCGCACTCCTTCCTGCTGACTGGACACACTACGCAGATACCCGCTCTTGCCGAAATGGAAGGGTGAACCTAACACTAATCCTTGCCCGAAAGCAGCCTGAAAATCCCCTGCCACTATCGACTTGAAGTGCCCCATATCACGCAGTTGTACAAAGCTCCCGTATTGCATATCCCGCCACCTTGCACCGGTTGGGCGGCACCATGTCAATCCCATCTGCACCCTGTTCTGATAGTTGAACCGGTACCGCAGTTTCCCATAGAAAGGGTCCGGCGACAGGTTCTCGCAGTTTCGGGCATCGGCACGCAAGGTCAGTTCGTGCCGCGCATAATGGAATACCTCACGGAAATAGAGTTTATCGTCTTTCTCTGCCGCGCCAATCGTGACAAACGGCAACAGGTTACGCACATCGTAGTCCTTCAGTTCGGGAATCAATTGCAACTCATACAGCGACTGAAACGGATGCTTGTCCTGATACATCAAAATAGCATCAATCTGTTCATCATCAAGGAAATACAACCTTTGCAACTCTTCTGCCGAAGTGTGGTTCAAGTCTATCGGATTCGATGCTATCTCCATCAGTTGCTCTTGCACATCCTCCATGGGCGCACTGCCGTACTCCGACAATTGGCTGTGAATATCCGTCAGAATATCCTCAATAGTTATCGTCTGCGCCATAGCGTAACCACCTATCAAGCAGCACAATATGACAACTATCTTGCACATGGCCATCTGTAACTTATCCGTCCTTGGCACGTCACGCCCAACGTGGAGTTCAATTCAAAGTGTGCATCAAATTGCAGCCTGTCCCATATCACACCCAATCCCATACAGCCAACGAACTGCTGCCTATAGTACACGCCCGCTTTAATCACCAGCAAATCAATGGCTTGCCATTCCAATGCCGTAGCAATCCGATACGTTGTTCGCACGTCATAGTCCACCTGCATATCCCAACGCAAGTGCTTCACTATCTGGTAATCTGTCCCTACCGAATACACAATGGGCAGTGTCCGGTCTGCATCTTCCTCAATGTGTATCTGCTGCCAAAACGGATTGAAAGCATGTAGCCCGAGCGTCAGTTTGGCTGTAATATCCACGGTCGCACCTATCTGCGGAACAAACGTACCGCGATATTTGAGTTCATCACCGCAATAGATACCCATATAGTTGCCCTGTAGTCCCAATGAGAATCGCCCGAAAGAACGCGACAGTGTCACACCTGCCATCATCTCTTGGTATTTGGCATACCCGAAGAACGCGAAACTCACGCCCACATTCACATATCGGTTGCAATATGCCGCCTGCAACAGTGCCGTATTCAGTGCCGCCAGCATATAGCGGTTTTCGTATTGCGCTGCCACTTGCACCTCGTCATCTTGCACCAGCGATGCAGGATTGTGAAACGCCGTCCACGTATCCGTCCTCGGAGTCTGAATATCCGCAATCGCATTCGACGACGGCACCACATACACCCCCTGCCCATACAGCACACCCGCACAGCAAAGAAAAAGGTTAAGTATTATGTAACAAAAATGCTTCACTTACGCCCACAAAGGTACACAAAAATATCAATTATCAGAAATATATCAACAACTATCTTCATTTCTTCTCGTGTCTTCATCGGGTGATTAACGGGTGATTAGTATGATATTAGTATGTGATTAACGAGTAGATATCGAGGGGCTGTTATGGGGTTGGCGTACTCGTCGCCCGACTCTGAATATATTCTTCGCGCAGTTGCTCCACCCATTCGTCCAATGCTAAATGAGCATTGCCGAGACGGACACAGATGGTATTGCGGCGGTTCCAGATAGTACGGTCGGTGCGGTCCAGCACAAAGGCGATATCACTGTTGTTGAATCCCAGTGTCAGCAGAATGATATACTGAATATCGTTGTCGGTGAGGCTTGGGTAATGGGCGCGGATATAGGGTACAAAGCCGCTGTAAGCCGTATTGAATTCCTTGAGAAACGCCTTCCAACTGCTGTCGGTTGCCAAAGAGTAACGGTTGATATACGGGCTCAACCACAACGGCACAGGCTTCTTTGACGCGGGGACTGACTGATTCACGCGCTTTGCCAGTTCAATCCTGTCGGCAAGTATGCGGTGGAGAAAGTCGCGTTTCATGGCAAGGTCGGCATTCAGTTGTTTCATCTGGGCGCGTACCCTCTTGCGCTCTTCCGCAGCGCGCTGGCGTTGGTGTTCGTTTTGTTGCGCAAGGCGTGCCTTGTCCGCCTCCAACCGTATGCGTGTCAGTTCCTGTTCGTGGCGGAGTTGTTGCTCGTGTGTCCTGTGTGCCTTGATGACAAAAGCGGCGAGAAGTACGATAAGAACAAGCACCGCACACACGCAGCCGACGGTTATCCACAGCCGTTGCCGCTGAATCGTAAGGCGAAGTGATTTCTCCTGTTCCCGTTCCAAGTCGTAATGGCGGGCGATGGTATAGGTGCGCACCTTGGCATCCTCGGCAATCTGTTCCGATTGGTCGCGGTATATCTCTCGGAGCACATCGTATGCAGTAGCGGCATCACCGGTCTTGGCTTCCCACCAACTGCGGAGATACTTGTACTGCTGTGCGTGCCACTTCGAGCCGACGGTATCCTGTGCAAGCATAGCCATATAGGGAGTCGCTTCCTGCAAACGGTCACGGGCAATGAGGTATTCGGCGACAACAGGCGCATAGTGTGGATTGTGCATCGAGTCCACCGAGAACCGGCATAGCCTATACACACGCAACGAATCGTACGCCCCGCTGTAGGACGCTTTCTGTATGGCAATATCCATATAGAGCACTACATCGCGACTATCGCGGGCGATATGCAGAGCCGTGTCATAGTATGCGAGGCACATACTGTCCTGTGCAAAATCCAATGTGCGGGCTATATCGCGGTAGCAGCACGCCAATCGCCGTGGGTCTGACTGCGACTGGAAGTAGGGCAGTGCTTTCATGTAACATTCCTGTGCGATATGGTAGAGTTCTTCCCCTTGGTCCATCACATTACCTTGCATATAGTATATCATACCGATATAAGGCTCCGCTGTATCCAATGCCGCAATGTAATCCTCTGCTTGCTTCAGGCTTTGCATGGCTTCATTGTAACGGTTCTGCAGGTAGTACGCTACGCCTTGCACATATAGTGCCTCGGACAGGTAACGGTCATTATGCTGTGCTGTGAGGTATGTAATCACATTGCCCATTACAGAGTCCGGCGATACGGGAAGCCCAAGCCGGATTGCGGAATGTTGATGCAGTAGTTGCCAATATGCTTGCTCATCTTCGGACAAGGAATCGTATGCCACACCCTCGAGGATAAGCCTTGCTGAGTCCGGAGATGTCCAAATCATGCGTTCTGCCTGTGCAATAGCAGGTGTATTCGGGTGATATGTATGACTGCAACTTGTTGAAATGCAACATACTATACATACTGTCATTACCGCAACGGATATGCGTGTCTTGTAGTAATTATTCACTTTCTTGCTGGAATACATATATTGATTATCAATGAGTTATACTATATATTTTCGGGTATGTAGTAAGTATTTGTCCCCGCAAATCCTTGACAATAATAAGAATTGGTATTACCTTTGCACCGACAAAGTTACAAAGAAACTATCAGATATACAAATGCTCACAATAAAACAATAATGGTGAAGCCGACGACCTGTGACAAGCATCAGTTTGTGGTACTTGCACGAACAGGAGGCATAAACAACACACATCCGCAAGTATGATGAAATCATCCAAGAAGAGAGTGCCAACCCGCAAGGAGGCATTGCGTATCAGAAGTGGATTAGAGTTCCCGTAGTGATGGAACGCTATTCTGCATTTTGTATTAGTCACGAGGGCACTCTGTATTCGCTATCCCTGAGAGTGCCCTCATATTTTTTTGACCTTATAATATCTCTTATAATATCTTTATTAGTGCCTTTCGTGGGGAGGGGTGATGACCCGCGACAGACCCGCGACAGACACGCGACAAAGACGCGATTCTGAAAGCGTGTAACGGTGTAACAGTGTAACATCTGATTTTAATAATATACACCCGCCTGCGCGCGCAGGTGTATATAATTTACAAATATAGTCGTTACACCGTTACACGCTGATGGGGGCATACCAAAATGTTATTCGTTCAGAACGACGCGAGATGCATCGTCTCCATAACTCCATAAACATAGCATAATCCATTCTGTTTGTACCAAAGTTCGGTGCGGTTGCCCTGATTGTGCATGGGGGTGAGCATAAAAAATAAGGACAAGGGTTGCATACGTTGCGGGAAAGTAGTAACTTTGTGCCCTAATCAATTAGGTATGCCTTAAAGAGAAAACCATGAAAGTATTGCTGATATTCACAGGCGGGACCATATCGATGGTGCGAGACCCTGAGACGGGGGCACTGCACCCTGCCGATTTGGCGACCTTCAAAGCCTTTGTGCCGGAGTTGTTTACAAGCCATATCCACGTGGATATGCTGCCGTTTGAGCCGTTGGTGGACTCGTCGGACATCAATCCGCAGAGTTGGAAGAAGATGGCACACATGGTGTATGACCACTATGATGACTACGACGGGTTTGTGATTCTGCACGGCACGGACACGATGTCGTATTCGGCTTCGGCGTTGAGTTTCATGTTGGAGAACTTGAGCAAGCCGGTGGTGTTCACGGGCAGTCAGTTGCCAGTGGGCGTGCTGCGCTCGGACGCCAAGGAGAACCTGCTGACAGCCATTGAGATAGCCGCTGCGAAAGATGAGCAGGGCAGAGCCATGGTGCCTGAAGTGTGCCTGTTTATGGCGGACCAGTTGTTCCGCGGCAACCGCACGACCAAGCGCAATGCGGAGCATTTTGCAGCGTTTGCATCGTACAACTATCCCGCCCTCGCGCGTGCGGGCGTACATATAACATACAGTACGCAGTTGATACATTACCCCGATGATACGCAACCGTTGCGCCTAAGGGACAAGACCGACTGCAATGTGGCGATACTGAAGTTGTTCCCCGGCATCACGGAACCCGTAGTGCATGCGATACTCTCGATGCCGGAGTTGCGCGGTGTGGTGCTGGAGACCTACGGAGCAGGCAATGCGCCGTCGTGCAAGTGGCTGTATGAGGAGTTGCACAGTGCAGTGGAGCGCGGTATCGTGATTGTGAACAAGACACAGTGCAACACAGGCTCGGTGACGATGGGGCAGTATGCGGTGAGCCTGAACCTGATGAAGGCGGGTGTGCTGTCGGGCTACGATATCACCACAGAGGCACTGCTGACCAAGATGATGTACCTGTTTGGCGAATACCCGACTGATACAGAGGAAGTAAAGAGACTATTACAAATACCGCTGTGCGGTGAACTAACCAACTAAGAATATGAAGAATTTAGAACCGAAGAGCCTGTGGGAGAACTTCTACAGCCTCACCCAAATCCCCCGTCCGTCGGGCAAGAAAGAAGAGATTTCCGCGTTTTTGGCGAACTACGGCCGCTCGCTCGGCTTGGAGACCATCGTGGACGAGATTGGCAACGTGATTATCCGCAAGCCCGCGAGTGCAGGCTATGAGAACCACCCCGGGGTGATTCTGCAAGGGCACATGGATATGGTGCCGCAGAAGAACTCGGACAAGGTGTTCGACTTCGAGAAAGACCCCATTGAGGCTTATGTGGAGGACAACGGCGAGTGGGTAACCGCCAACGGCACCACCCTCGGCGCGGACAACGGCATCGGCGTGGCTACGGCTATGGCTATATTGGCAGACAAGAATGTGGTACACCCGCCGTTGGAAGCATTCTTCACGGTGGACGAAGAGACCGGTATGTACGGTGCTTTTGCGCTGAAGGGCGGACTGCTGCAGGGCAAGACACTGCTGAACCTCGACTCGGAGAGCGAGGGCGAACTCTATATGGGTTGCGCCGGCGGTGTGGACACCACGGCACGCTTTGACTACGAGCCTGTGGAGACAGAGGAAGGCGACGTGGCTCTGCGCGTGAGCATCAAGGGCTGCAAGGGCGGTCACTCGGGCTGCGACATCCATCTGCAGCGCGCGAATGCCATCAAGTTGCTGTTCCGTTTCCTGAAAGACGCGGTGGCCAACTACGAGGCACGCATGGCATACGTGGAGGGCGGCAGCCTGCGCAACGCTATCCCGCGCGAGGCATCGGCTGTCATCACCATTCCCGCAGACGGGTTGGACGAGATGAAGCAGTTGGTAAACGACTATGAGGACCTGTTTATCCGCGAGTACGACGGCGTGGAGGACAACATCCGTTTCACCGCCGAGGACGTGGAGTGCCCGAAGACCGAGTTGCCCGAAGACACGCAAGACTTTCTGATTCACGCCATTACGCTCTGCCCGCACGGCGTATATCGCATGATTCCCGAGATGCCCGACATCGTGGAGACCAGCAACAACCTCGCCATGATTGGCACCGAGAACAACCGCATCACGGTGATGTGCCTCACCCGCTCGTCGGTGGAGTCGCGCAAGGAGGAACTGCGCCAGATTATCCAGTCGGCATTCGCCTTGGCAGGTGCAGAGACCGAGTTCACGGGTTCCTACCCGGGTTGGAAGCCCAACCTGCACAGCCATATCCTCGAGGTGATGAAGGATGTCTATCAGAAGGAGTTCGGCACCACGCCGCGTATCATCACCATCCACGCGGGCTTGGAGTGCGGCATCATCGGTCGCAACTATCCAGGCATGGATATGATTTCGTTCGGTCCGACCATCGAGCACCCGCACTCACCCGATGAGCGCGTGAACATCGCCACCGTGCAGAAGTTCTACCACTTCCTGCTGGCTACGCTGAAACAGTTGTAAGCATTGCATTACAGACATACAAGAGCAATTGCCTGACTTTTGTTAGGCAGTTGCTCTGTTTTTATTCGTGACTTTCCTCTGTCTAATCAACAAGTATTAAATAATACATTTAAGAAAAATCTTGCCGATATACAAAAAAAATCGTACCTTTGTGCCCAACAAAGGCAAGGTCATTATGGACGTAAAAACAACCCCAATCAACGGACTATTGGTCATCGAGCCGAAGGTCTTCCGCGACGCACGCGGCTATTTCGTAGAGACGTACAACGAGGAGCGGTATCGCGCTGCGGGCGTGGATGCCACCTTCGTGCAGGACAACCAGTCCTGTTCCTCGTATGGTGTGGTACGCGGCTTACACTTCCAGCGACCGCCCTACACACAGGCGAAGTTGGTCAGTTGTGCTGTCGGGCGTGTGTTGGACGTGGCAGTCGATTTGCGCAAGGGCAGCCCCACTTTCGGGCAGTGGTACGCCGTCGAACTGGACGCGGACAGCCACCGCCAGTTCTACATCCCCCGCGGCTTCGCACACGGTTTCTCCGTGCTGAGCGAAGTGGCGGTCTTCACGTACAAATGCGATAATCTCTACCACCCCGAGGCGGACGGCGGCTTGCTCTTGTCCGACCCCGACCTGGCTATCGACTGGCAAGTGCCTAAGGACAAGCGCATCCTCAGCGAGAAAGACCAAAGGCACCCGCTGCTCCGCGACTTGGACAACCCGTTCTAACCCGTAAATTCAGTGTTGTCTTTGCAGGCTCAACTTCGAGTCTATAACAGGGCAACCTCGGGGTAACCTCGAGTCAATTACGGCAACGACACGGCAACGAGACGGCAACGACAGCCGACTATGCCGCGAGCATACAAGGATTTCGCCGAAAGCATAATAGCAATTCTTAATTCTTCATTCTTAATTTTTAATTCCCTTATGAATATCCTCATCACCGGTTGCAACGGACAATTAGGCACCGAAATGCGTGTGCAATCCGTTGAGCACAAGCAGCATACCTATTTCTTCACCGACGTGGCGGAGTTGGACATCACCAACCGCGAAGCAGTATTGGCTTTCGTCCGCGAACACGCCATAGACCTCATCGTCAACTGTGCCGCCTACACCAACGTGGACCGTGCGGAGGCAGACGAACCCACTGCCCGACTCATCAACGCGCAAGCCGTTGAGAACCTGGCACTTGCGGACACCCGTATCATACACATCAGCACCGACTATGTCTTCTCCGGTGAAGGTTGTATCCCCTGCCGTGAGGACGACCCCGTAGCCCCGCGCACGGCGTATGGGCGCACGAAGTTGGAAGGCGAACAACTATTGCAAGCCGCTAATCCACAAGCGATTATCATTCGTACAGCATGGCTGTATTCCGCTTACGGGAACAACTTTGTGAAGACCATGCTCCGCCTTGGACAAGAGCGCGACAATCTCGGAGTGGTCTTCGACCAAGTGGGCACCCCCACCTATGCTGCCGACCTCGCTACCGCCATCTATGCCGCCATCAACGCGCCCGAATGGCACGCCGGTGTCTATCATTTCACCAACGAAGGCGTATGTTCGTGGTATGATTTCACCCACGAAATCTTTGCCCAAGCCGCACCCCTGCTGCCTGCTGACGCGGCAAACAAGGTGAGAACCTGCAACCTGCGCCCCATCTTGTCAAGCGAATACCAATACCAAACGCCCCGCCCGCACTACAGTGTCTTGGACAAAACCAAAATCAAGCAGACCTTTGGTATCACCATTCCCTACTGGACCGACGGACTTCACCGCTGCCTGCAACTATTGCTCCGGTAACTATCTGCGGGCATCGAATTTGCATGATGCTCTGCCATATTGGCAGATTGTTACCTTTGGCAAAGAATTTGTACAATGTGCAATGCGTGATGCTTGATGCATAATGCGCAATGTATAACGACTAAAACAATAAGCAATATGGCAAACAAAGGTAATATCGGGGTTACGTCAGACAACATCTTCCCCGTCATCAAAAAGTTCCTGTACTCGGACCACGAGATATTTCTCCGTGAGTTGATTAGTAACGCCGTGGACGCTACGCAGAAGTTGAAGACCCTCTCCAGTGTAGGTGAAGCCAAGGGCGACCTCGGCGATACACGTGTGCGCGTGTTGATAGACAAAGACAAGCACACCCTCACCGTGCGCGACCATGGTATCGGTATGACCGCCGAGGAGGTGGACAAGTACATCAACCAAATCGCGTTCTCGGGCGCTGAGGAGTTCGTGAACAAGTACAAGGACAAGGCAGAAGCCATCATCGGACACTTCGGATTGGGCTTTTACAGCGCGTTCATGGTAGCCGACAAGGTGGAGATATTCTCACAATCGTACAAGGAGAACGCCAAAGCAGTTCACTGGAGTTGCGACGGTACGCCCGAATACACGATGGAGGAGACTATCAAAGCCGACCGCGGTACGGATATAGTGCTGCATATCAATGACGAGTTCAAGCAGTATCTTGAGGACGCTACCATTGAAGGTCTGCTGAAGAAGTACTGCAAGTTCCTGCCTGTGGAGATTGCTTTCGGCAAGAAGAAAGAGTGGAAAGACGGCAAGCAGGTGGAGACGGACGAGGACAATATCATCAACGATGTGAACCCCGCCTGGACACGCAAGCCGAGCGAACTCACGGACGAGGACTATGACAAGTTCTACCATGAGTTGTATCCCGACCAGATGGACGAGCCGCTGTTCCATATCCACCTGAACGTGGACTATCCGTTCCACTTGACGGGTATATTGTACTTCCCGAAGATTAAGAACAACCTCGACATTCACCGCAACAAGATTCAACTCTATTGCAACCAAGTGTTCGTAACCGATGAGGTGGAGAACATTGTACCTCAGTATCTTACGTTGCTGCATGGCGTGATAGACAGTCCGGATATTCCGCTGAACGTCAGCCGTAGTTACCTGCAGAGTGACAACAACGTGAAGAAGATTTCCAACCACATCACCAAGAAGGTGGCTGACAAGTTGGCAGAGATATTCAAGAACAACCGTGAGGACTTCGAGAAGAAGTGGGATGACATCAAGTTGTTTATCCAATATGGTATGCTCTCTGATGATAAGTTCTACGACCGTGCAGTGGGCTTCTCGTTGATGAAGAATATCGAGGGCAAGTATTTCACCCTTGACGAGTACAAGGCAAAGGTCAAAGACAATCAGACAGACAAGAACGGCGACCTCATTCTTCTCTATGCACAAGATGCCGATGCTTCGTACGCTTACATCGAGCGTGCCAAGGAGAAAGGCTATGATGTGCTGCTGATGGACGGAGAGTTGGACGTACACGCTATGAGCCAAGCCGAACAGAAGAGTTACGGCAACGGCACAGACGACGATAAGAAAAGCGTTATCCGCTTCGTGCGCGTGGACTCCGATGTGATTGAAAACCTCATCAGCAAGGCAGACAAAGCCGCTGTCAACCTGTCCGCAGCCGATGAAGATGCGCTGCGCTACACCTTCGAAACTCAGTTGCCAAAAACCGATAAAACCAACTATGTAGTCAGTCTTGAGGCTGTCTCGGCTGACGCCCTGCCTGTTTTCCTGACCCAGAACGAGTTCATGCGCCGTATGAAAGAGATGTCCGCTCATCAGCAAGGCATGTCGTTCTACGGGCAGATGCCTGACCAGTACAACTTGGTCATCAACACCGCCAACCCGAAAGTTACAACTCTGTTGCAGGACATCAACACCGCTTGCAGTGAGAAGACCACTCCGCTGCTGGAGCAGATTGCCGCCAAGCAGAAAGAGGAGGACGACCTCCGTACTGCACAGAAAGACAAGAAGGAGGCTGACCTCACACAAGAGGAGAAGGATGCCGTTACCAATGTTACGAAAGAGTTGGCTGCTCTGCGTCAGCAACTCAAGGAGCAGTACGGTGAGTATGCCAAGGCTTCGGACAAGGTACACCAACTGATTGACATCGCTATGTTGGCAAGCGGTCAGTTGAAGGGCAAAGCACTCGCCAAGTTCGTGAACCGTAGTGTGGAGATGTTGGGATGATGTAATGAGGAATGACGAATTATGAATGATGAATTGCATGATTCGTTGAAAACAAAAAGAGAGGTTGCCTTGTGCGGGTGACCTCTCTTTGTCTTTACTCCACAACACCTGTCACAACTCTATATGGTGTGCCATGACAGGTTCTTCGAGAAACAACGAAGCCGAGAATATCTCGGCTGACTTAGTGGTCAGATAGGTCACTTTGTCTGTTGCATTTCCATCCGAAATTGAAATAGCATACGACTCTGGTGTTTTTCATAGTAGTAGTCTACGGATTATATTCATATATCACCTCAAACGAGCGCGTGCCATACGGTGCCCGGGCATTGTCGCCCAAGTACAGATAATCATACTCCGGCAGGAGTTTGCGAATCTCCCGCAGTATAGTCAACCCGCCATAACCACTATCAAAAACATCGACCATTCTTATGTGGATTACGTATATTACGCTTGAAACGTGTAGAAGAGAAATGCAGCGTTTGTTCAGTGAACTCTTCCATAATATCTGCTTCATTGATATATCCCATAGTATCATCCCTTTGATTGCTGACAATTTCGTATGTTTCGTCGTCAGAATGAGAAGGAGAATCGTCTATCCATGCTATCCATGAGTAAATAATATCACCGTTAGTGTTGATGTACATCGCCTTTGTTGTGTCATTTTTATGGAGACGAATAAGTGCCAATCCATTGTGGAAACCGGTATCTGCCTGTTTCCATGAACATCCCTCCCACTTCGGGTCTGAAAGCACTACATTTCCTTTTGTATCTATCAGTTGTAGGCGGGATGTTTTGTCACGCACCCATGCATATCCCTCATAAAAAGGTGTGACAGTAATAAATTGATTGTCAAGTACGATATTACCATTATAATCCATATAGTACCAATAGGAATTCCGCATGTCGTTCCTGACAGGAATCATACCATTGTCCACAGCAGAACTATAGTCAATCGCTGCTTTGGCAGGGTGAATAGTATCCCCTCTGCTGTTTATAACCCCGCATCCTATAGCACTTCCTCCGTCTAAAGGAACATATTCGAAATACTCAAACAGACCGCCACCCAAGGATATTGGTTGGTACAACAACGAACGTGGCGGCATAGTGTACTGTCCCGCTGCATCTATTATGCCAAATCCCCAATACCCGTCCGGCATTTTTGCACTCACTACAGCGTAACCATCTCGGAACAAGGATGCATAGCCAAACTTAGGCAGAATAACAACCCCATCTTTTGTCACATATCCCCACCCCCCCATCCATCCTTTGTAAAGGGAACGTATCCGCTTTCAGAAACTTCTTGTAATCCACTACATTCACCGGGATGTATCACATATTCAAAATCTCTATCTATCAAGCCATAGTAACAAGTTGAACCATAATGCATTATCAATGCATAGTTGTATCGGAAATCACCTATATAATCATATCGGATACCGGTATATCGGGGAGAATCTTCAGGGGGATTTATACTGTACTTGATTTTGCCTCTTGTGTCAATATAGTGACACACATCATCTTTTTTGACGCGGGCATAGCCACATGAAAAACCGGCAACCTCGTCAAATTGGGCAGGAATAACCATTTTACCCTTTTCGTTGATATATCCCCATTTGTTAACATTATTATCATATGCCGGCCATAGTTTTGTGGGGTCATGCGTAGGGTCTGTATGACCTATTGTTTCACAACCGCCAAGCATAGTAACTATAATGCAGGCTAAAATAATAGAAATCAACTTATTCGTATCCATACTATCTATTAATTATATGTCACATCCTTCACGCTGCAAATTTATAACTTTATTTTCACATACACAACCGCTGTTGTACTGATACTAAGCCAGGGCAACCGCATCAAAATCGAACGATTGTACGATATATATACGCACCAAAAAGTTACTACGAATAGTCTCGAGTGAGGACAGGGTATGCACCACACAATTTGTCTATGATACGTAAATTGGCGTTACAAATTATCAAAAACCACGAAGAAAGTGGAAAAAAGAAACGAAGTATTAGGAAAAAACTGTTTATGGCGGCAATGGATCCGGACTATTTACTGCAAATCATAAAAAATACTAACTTCTGATGCGGTTGCCCTGACTATAGATACCTTGATTACGGAAATACATACCCGCATTACGTTTCTTAGGCAAGGGGACTTGGCCGGTAAGGGAATAAATCGTACCTTTGCAGCGCAAAACGATAATACTCAACTATATATGGCAAAAATGCAATTGCAAGAGCAACACATCACCACCATACAGGAGTACAACGACATCTGCGGCTTCAAGACTATGCACCCGCAAGTGGCGTTTGTGCGGTTTGACGAGAACACCAAACATGTGCCGA
>ERZ808278.900-NODE-900-length-15235-cov-5.754282_pt1 | contig 15235 bp, 12 predicted proteins | sample MGYA00521239_ERZ808278 | MGnify/ENA primary metagenome ERZ808278 (study PRJEB31516, sample SAMN03275600) | gut metagenome | biome: mammalia-associated habitat; material: feces | host: Papio cynocephalus | place: Kenya | collected 2012-07-17 ... | reverse complement strand
CTACGACCAGTACGGGCGAATGACCGGCTACCGCGAGGGCGAATACTCAAAAACACCCCCTAACCCTTCTACCCTAAAGTCTAAAATCTAATTTCTAAAATCTAATTTCTGACTTCTTTTTTGTATCTTTGTGAATTATGGCAAAGAGTAAAGAATTGACTCCGATGATGAAGCACTTCTATGAGATGAAGGCCAAGCACCCCGACGCGGTGCTGCTTTATCGCGTAGGCGACTTCTATGAGACATACGGTGAGGACGCCACCACAGCCAGCGAGATTTTGGGTATCACTCTCACGCGGCGCAGCACAGGCGCCGGGTCGGGCATTCCGATGGCTGGCTTTCCGCACCACGCCCTCGACACCTATCTGCCCAAGCTGGTGCGCGCCGGTAAGCGCGTGGCTATCTGCGACCAGCTTGAGGACCCTAAGCTCACCAAGAAGTTGGTGAAGCGAGGCATCACCGAACTGGTGACACCCGGTGTGGTGACGGCGGGAACCATCCTCGACCGGAAGGAGAATAACTTCTTGGCGGCGGTGTGCTTCGGGAAAAAGTCGATTGGCATTTCTTTTCTCGATATCTCCACTGGCGAATTTTTGGCTGCAGAAGGCTCTGTGGAATATGTGGACAAGCTTCTGGGCAACTTCGCGCCCAAGGAGGTGCTGATAGAGAGGAGCTGCCGCGACAAGTTTGCCGACATGTTCAACACCCGTATCCTCACTTTTGAACTCGACGACTGGATGATGAGCGAGGAGAGTGCCACCGACCGCTTACTGCGCCATTTCCAGACACAGAATCTGAAAGGCTTTGGCGTGGAAGGCATGAAAGAGGGGGTGAAAGCGGCTGGCGCCATTCTCCACTACCTCGACCTCACTCAGCACACCCAAATCAAGCATATCACCACACTGGCCCGTATTGAGGCCGACAGGTTTGTGCGCCTCGACAAGTTCACGGTGCGCAACCTTGAGCTGGTGGCGCCAATGGCCGACGAGGGAAAGAGCCTGCTGTCGGTGCTCGACCGCACCCTCTCGCCAATGGGAGCCCGAATGCTCCACAGGTGGATTCTGTTTCCCCTGAAAGATGTAAAGGCCATCAATCGTCGCCTTGACGTGGTGGAATACTTCTTCAAGGATGTGGAGGGACGTGAGCTGGTGAAGCAACAGCTTGAACTGATGGGCGACCTCGAGCGCCTCACGTCGAAAGTGGCAGTGGGGCGCATCACTCCGCGTGAGCTGGTGCAGCTCAAGTGCGCCTTGCAGGCGTTAGAGCCCATCAAGCGCATGTGTGAGCGGTCCGACCTTGAGGTGCTGCGCAGTTTTGGCGACCGCATCAATCCCTGCCAGCTTATTCGCGACCGCATTGAGCAGGAAGTGAACCCTGATGCGCCAAACCAAGTGAACCGGGGCAATGTGATTAAGGCAGGAGTGGACGCACAGCTCGATGAGCTGCGTGAGATTTCTGTGTCGAGCAAGGACTACCTGATGCGCCTCCAGAAGCAAGAGAGCGACCGCACGGGCATTCCAAGCCTAAAGATTGCCTATAACAACGTGTTTGGCTACTATATAGAGGTGCGCAACACGCACAAGGACAAGGTGCCGCCGGAATGGGTGCGCAAACAAACGTTGGTGAACGCCGAGCGCTACATCACCCAGGAGCTGAAAGACTATGAGGAAAAGATTCTTGGCGCTGAGGAGAAGATACTGATGATAGAGAGCCGCCTGTTTGGCGAACTTGTGACGGCGGTGACCGAGTATATCTCCGCCATTCAGACCGACTCGCAGCTGATTGCCCAGCTCGACTGCCTCTGCGCCTTCACGCGCGTGGCCATTGAGAACAAGTATAACAGGCCCGTGATAGACGAGAGCCTCGACATCGACATTAAGCAGGGGCGCCACCCTGTGATAGAGCGCCAGCTTCCACCCGGCGAGTGCTACGTGCCTAACGACATACACTTGTGCAACGACGACCTGCAGATCATGATTATCACAGGCCCGAATATGGCCGGTAAGTCGGCCCTGCTCCGCCAGACGGCCCTAATCACCCTAATGGCTCAGATTGGCTGTTATGTGCCAGCCGAGTCGGCGCGTATTGGCTTGGTGGACAAGATATTCACCAGGGTGGGCGCAAGCGACAACATCTCGCTTGGGGAGTCCACGTTCATGGTGGAGATGACCGAGGCTGCCTCCATTCTCAACAATCTGAGTGAGCGTAGCCTCGTGCTCTTCGACGAGCTTGGGCGCGGCACTTCCACATACGACGGCATATCCATAGCGTGGAGCATTGTGGAATACATTCACGAGGGGCGCGCCCACGCAAAGACGCTCTTTGCCACCCATTACCATGAGCTGAACGAGATGGAGAAGTCGTTTAAGCGCATTCGCAACTACAATGTGAGCGTGAAGGAAATTGACGGTAAAGTGGTGTTTGTGCGCAAACTTGAAAGAGGCGGCAGCGAGCACAGTTTCGGTATTCACGTGGCCAAACTCGCCGGTATGCCACGCAGCATTGTGGAGCGCGCCGACGAGGTGCTGGCGCAATTAGAGGCCAATAATCGCAACGAAACATCGGTGACCAAGGATCTTGGCGATGTGGGCAAGCAGCGCAGTGGGTATCAAATGTCGTTTTTCCAGCTCGACGACCCTGTGCTCAGCCAAATACGCGACCAGATTCTCGGACTCGACATCAACAACCTCACCCCTATGGAGGCGCTCAATAAGCTCAACGACATCAAGTCTATCATCACCGGCAAGTGATTTTTGGCGGTTTTGGCGTTGTCGTGAATTTGTTGTAATTTTGCAGGCAGAACCATAAAACCGAAAATAACAACGTCTTAATATTAAATATGGAAGTAGTGAACCTGTGCGAGCACGACTCGCTTGTGAGCCGCTATATGCTCGAACTCCGTGATAAAGATATCCAGACCGACCGTCTTCGTTTCCGCACCAATGTGAAGCGCATTGGCCAGATTTTAGCTTATGAGATATCACGCCGCTTGCAGTGGACCGACTGCGACACCGTCACACCGCTTGCGGTGGCGCATACCCGCACCATGGCCGACAAGGTGGTGCTTGGCTCCATTTTCCGCGCCGGGCTCCCTCTGCACGAGGGTATGCTCAGCTATTTCGACAACGCCGAGAATGCTTTCATCTCCGCTTACCGTGAATATATTGACGGGGGCGATGATTTTGTGGTGCGGACCGAGTATTTGGCAAGTCCGAGCATTGAGGGCAAGGTGCTTGTTGTGGCCGACCCGATGCTTGCCACAGGCCTGTCGATGGAAGTGGCTATCAAGGGATTTTTGCAGAAGGGCACACCGAAACATATCCATATAGGCGTGGTGATTGCCACCGATCAGGCCATAGAGCATGTGAAAAACACTCTTCCCGAAGGCGTGGATGCCACCATATGGGCTGCCGATATCGACCATGAGCTCAATGCGCACAGCTATATAGTGCCAGGATTGGGCGACGCCGGCGACCTTCTTTATGGTGAAAAGTAAGAGACGCTTTTAAGGTATATCCGAAACCTCTTCAATTTCCGCCCCCGTCTCAGCTATTTTTTGTGCGGGCGTTAGGACTGTCGTCGGGGAGCATCTCTTCGTTGAGCCTGCCGCTCCATAAATATTTGCGGGTTTCGCGCACAATCACGCCGCTGAGCAGCAGCACGGCCACGAGGTTGGGCACTGCCATAAGGGCGTTCATGCAGTCGCTCACGTTCCACACCAGCTCAAGGTTGATGACACTGCCCACGAAGATGCACGCCACAAATCCCCATCGGTAAACGTGCTTGATGATGCCACTGTGCAAGTATTCCATTGCGCGCTCGCCATAGTAGCTCCAGCCGAGGATGGTGGTGAAGGCGAAGGTGAACATGCCGAAACTCAGTAGCGGCTTGCCAATCATTGGAATGTCGCCAAATGCCGCGTTGGCCAGTTCTGCGCCATTGCTGTAATTGATGGAAGGGTCGGCAATGATACGGCTCACAATCACAATGCCGGTGACGGCGCAAATCACCACCGTGTCCCAGAATGTGCCGGTTGACGCCACCAGCGCCTGGCGCACAGGGTTACGGGTCTGCGCCGCCGCAGAGGCGATGGCAGCGGAGCCCAGCCCCGACTCATTGCTGAATAGGCCGCGGGCTATGCCGTAGCGTGCCGCGATAAGAATCGACGACCCCACAAATCCGCCACCCATGGCTTGTGGCGAGAAGGCCGCGGTGCAAATCTTCACGATGGCTGGCATCACATAGGTAGCGTTGATGCACAGCACATACACACACCCTACAATGTACAGCAACGCCATGATAGGCACCACCCACTCACACACCCTGGCTATGCTCTTCACACCGCCCACCACCACAATGCCGGTGATCACGGTCACGATAGCTCCTGAAATGAATGGGGAAATATGGTATGTTTTCTCTGCCAGCGAGGCGATGGCGTTGGCCTGGACGGTGTTGCCGATGCCGAAAGAAGCCACTATCGTGAAGATGGCAAACAGCACCGCCAGCCATTTCCAGCCCAGCCCTTTCTCTATGGCGTACATTGGGCCGCCAGCCATTTTCCCGTCGGGGGTGCGCTCACGGTATTTCACGGCAAGCAGGCATTCGCCATATTTCGTGGCCATGCCAAACACGCCAGTGAGCCAGCACCAGAGCACCGCTCCCGGGCCACCGAGCGCCACAGCCGTGGCCACGCCCACAATGTTGCCGGTGCCAATGGTAGCCGCCAGCGCCGTGGCAAGCGATCCAAACTGCGACACATCGCCCGATGAGCCATCATCGGGTGTGACAGAGAGTCGTATCGCTTTAAGAATATGGCGTTGTGGAAACCGTAGCCTAATGGTGAGGTAGATATGTGTGCCCAGCAGCAGGATAATGGTGGGCCAGCCCCACAGAATGCTGCTTATTGTGATGAATAGGTTGTTCAGTTCTTCCATTTACGGAGAGATGTTTTTATGAAAATAGTAGTTGAAGTGCTTAATAATTTGTAGTGTTTGCCTTACAAAAGTAATGATTTTTTGTAAATTATACGATTCTTACGCAAGAAATCTTTTTGAGGAAAAAAGATGATGGCGGGTGTTGGTAAAATGCCAATTTTGTGGTAATTTTGCCTTTGTAATCAAAAACACACATTATCTCATGGCTGATTCTGACATCATTTCCCGTATCAAGTACCTTATTAAGGAACTCAATTACAAGCAGACCGACTTCGCGAAGAAGATAGGCGTGGACACCTCCAACCTGTCGAAGTATATGAAGGGACGCCTTCCTGTAAGCGACTCGCTGGTGAACCGGATAGTGGTGAACCTTGGCGTGTCGAAGCAGTGGCTTGAAAATGGCACCGACATCCCTTTCGCCAAACACCCGCAGCTGCCGGTCACCACCGTGCCGGCGAGTGAAATGGACACTGTGTCGATGGGCACGCCAGTGTACGACATCGATGTGACGGCTGGCACAATGCCCAGGGCGCGTATGTTTTCCGATGATTTAGTGGTGGGGCATATCAATCTGCCCGACGTCATCAGCGAGAATTGCCGCATAGTGCGTGTGAGCGGCGACTCGATGAGCCCGGTGATTCGCAGTGGCGACCTGATAGCCGTGCGTGAGCTCACCAACACGCAATACATTTTCTGGGGCCAGATTTATGTGGTGCTGCTCGACGACTACCGCCTGGTGAAGTATATGCGTCGCCACCCCGACCCTTCGCTCGTGATACTGCGCAGCGAGAACCCCAACTACGACGACATGGAGATACGCCGTGCCGACATTCGTGAACTGATGCTGGTGCAGAATATTATTCATCTTGACACAAGAAACTAATGGCGACATCTAATAATATAAGTAATAAACAAGAAATCACTACCCACACGCTGCCTAATGGGCTGAAGATGGTGCATGTGCCAGCCTCGCAGCGTGTGGGCTGGTGCGGGCTGGTGGTGAATGCCGGCAGCCGCGACGACTATGCCTCACGCTTCGGACTGGCTCACTTTGTGGAGCACACCATTTTCAAAGGCACCACACACAGGCGTGCATGGCACATTCTCAACCGGATGGAGACAGTGGGTGGCGAACTCAACGCCTACACCACAAAGGAGGGCACGGTGCTTTACAGCGTGTTTCCTGAGCCTTACCACCTGCGCGCCATGGAGCTGCTTGCCGACTTGGTGATGTGCTCAGTGTTTCCGCGGCAGGAGATTGAACGGGAGAAGGATGTGGTGCTGGAGGAGGTGGCGAGCTACCGCGACACGCCAAGCGAGGCTGTGTTTGACGACTTCGAGGACTTGATTTTCGGAGAGGGCAGCGGTATGGGACACAATATTCTCGGCACCGAGCCGCATATCTCTGCAATGGACGGCGCCGACTGCCTTCGTTACCTCAAACAGCAGTATGTGCCGGAGAATATGGCTTTCTTTTATATGGGCCCTGCAGCCGCTGGCCGTGTGCTGCGTGATGCGGAAAAGCTGTTTGGCGCCATGCACCATACACTGAGCCGCCCCTCCCGCCATGCGCCCGCTGTGCTTGCGCCCACGCACAAGGTGGTGGACATGGGCCTGCACCAGAGCCACACCATAGTGGGGGCGAGGGTGCCGGGAATGCGCCATGAGGGCAGGTTCGCTTTGGCGTTGCTCAACAATCTTCTGGCAGGGCCGGGCATGAACTCGCTCTTGAATGTGCTGATGCGTGAGCGCAGGGGGCTTGTCTATACGGTGGAGTCGTCAATCGCCAGCTTCACCGACTGCGGACTGCTTGAAATCTATTTTGGTTGTGAGCAGAACAAGGTGAAAAAGAGCCTCGACATTATTGGCAGAACCATCAGTCAACTTGCCGAGTCGCCCCTGTCGGCGAGCCGGCTCGATGCCGCCAAGCGCCAGTATTGCGGCCAGCTTATTGTGGGGTCGCAGAATGTGGAGTCGATGGCATTGGGCGCCGGAAAGAGTGTGCTCTACTGGAATCGTGTGGCGAGCGTGGAGGAGGCTGTGGAGCGCATCAAGGCGGTTACCGCCGAGCAGGTGCGCCAGGCTGCCGAGCAGCTCACGCCCGATAAGGCTACCGTTCTCACCTTCCAGTGAGAAAAAGGCGGTCTGCCGCCCCTTGCGATGCGCCGGCAAGAGGGTGAGTGGTGGAAATGTTTGCGTTTATTTTCGCATTTTTTTGCGAGTACGGCAAAAAATAACTATTTTCGTAACCATTACAAGTTCCCCGTAGATTTTAAAACAACTAATATAAAGACAACAGATTATGAACGACGTGAAATTTTATCTCGACCCAGCCGACAAGAAGATGGGCGAGGCTGCTATGTTTTTGGAAGAGGCTCTGGCTCACATCCGCGCCGGAAAGGCCAATGTGAAAATTCTCGACGGCGTGAAGGTGGATGCCTATGGAAGCAAGATGGGGCTCAGTAGCGTGGCAAATGTGAGCGTTCCCGACGCTCGCTCTATCGTGATCACTCCATGGGACAAGAGTATGTTCCGCGCCATAGAGAAGGCCATTATGGACGCCAATGTGGGTATCACTCCAGAAAACAACGGCGAGGTGATTCGCCTCAACATTCCACCTCTCACCGAGGAGCGCCGCAAGCAGCTGGTGAAGGAGTCGAAGGCTGAAAGCGAGAGAGCTAAAGTGAGCATTCGCAACGCACGCCGTGAGGCCATTGAGGGGCTGAAAAAGGCTGTGAAAGACGGTATGGCTGAAGACGTGGAAAAAGACGCAGAGGCCAAGGTGCAGAAGCTCCACGACAAGTATCTCAAGAAGGTGGACGAGTTGTTGGCCGCCAAGGAAAAGGAAATCCTCACTGTGTAGTTTTTTTCTCTCCCCCTTTTATTCTTTAGGGTAATCAGATAAAAGAAAAGCCCCCCGACTGGGTTTCATGCCAGTCGGGGGCTTTTCTTTATGTGTGCTGTGGTGGTCAAAGCCTTCAGGGGCGCGCTTTGCGCCTATGAGGGCTGCCAGCCAACATTCGGGGTTACTTTTCAGGGAGCATGATCACTTCCACGTCGTTGCCTGCCTTGAGTATTACATTCTTAACGAAAGCCGACACTTTGGCGGGTGTGAGGCTCTTCACGATGCTCTTGTAGTCGGACTGGGTGTCGATGCCTCTGCTCACGTACAGGTTGTAAACGCTTAACCAGTGCTCGTTCTCCTTGTCGTTGGCTTCTGCGTCTTTCAGCATCAGCGCCTTGATTTCTTCAAGGGTGCCAGCGTCAATCTTCTTGCAGATGTTGACCACTTCCTCGCGCATGATTTTCAGCGCCTCGTCGGCTTTCTCGGGCTTCATTGGACAGTGGCCGAGAATGGTGGTGAACACACGGTCGCCAACCATCTGTGCGCTGCCGGCTGCGCCTGCCGAGTAAGCTGCGCCTGCGTCTTCGCGAATCTTCTGGAGATAGATTTTGCTCAGCACTTGCCCTGCTGCACTTGCGAGAATGCTGTTCTCGAGGGTGTAGGGGGCGGTGGTGCTGTACCAGTACATGCGTGCGATGGCCTTGGGCGTTTCCATCTTCATCTTAAACTCGTTCACCACTTTTCCGGTTGGGCGCTCTGCCACGTTCTTGTAGTTTTCCTTTTTCTTGGCATCGCCAGGCAGTGAGGCAATATACTGCTCGATATAGCCGCGGAGTGTGGCTTCGTCGAAGTTGCCGATAAAGTAGAAGGTGAAGTCGGCTGCGTTGGCGGTGCGCTCCTTGGCAATGGCGAGCACGCGGTCGTAGTCCACTTGCTTGAGTTCGTTCACGCCGAATGGGGCGTTGCGCCAGCTCTTGTTGTTGATGGTGTATTCCATCTGTTCCTGGAACACAGCCTCAGGCTGCTTGTCTTTGTTCTTCAGCATATTTTCCAGAGCCTTCATGAGGTTGGAGTAGCTTTTCTCGTCTTTTTTGATGGCGGTCATCTTCAGATAGGCGAGCTGGAACATCGTCTCCATGTCCTTCACAGTGGATTTGCCGCTGAGGCGCTCGTAGGATTGCGAGAGCGAGAAGTTCACGCTGGCTTGTTTTCCGGCGAGAGCCTTGTCGAGCTCGGTGTTGTCGAAGTCGCCCAGCCCGCTGGCGCTCACCACGTAGTCGATGAGCTCGGTGTTGGCCCAGTCTTTTTGCCCGTAGAGCGAAGAGCCGCCTTTCGACTCTGCTCTCATCAGCACCTCGTCGGCCTTGTAGTCGGTCTTTTTGTACACCACTGTGGCTCCGTTGCTGAGGGTGAGGGTCTTGAAGCCGAATTTCTTGTCTTGGGCCTCCTTCACGATTTTGCCTTTTTGTGGCAGTGTAGAGATGAGAGGCTCGTTTTTCACATTGTCCACCCATGGCTGCAGGTCTTCGGCCTGTGCTGCGTCGATGGCGTTTTTGAGCTCGGCTTCGGTGGGGTAGGTGGCCTCTTTCTTTTCCTCGTTGAAGTTCATCACCACAAGGTTTGTGTCGGACTGGTGGATAAGTTCCTTCATGGCCTCGTTGATGGCGTCCACGGGAATCATTGGCACCACTTGGCTCATCATCTCATATTCTGTCTCGATAGCGGTGAGCGGTTCTTTTTCAAGGTAGTTGCTTGCGCAGAGTCGGCCAAATCGGTCGTTGTCGATTTTGTTGCGCTCGTTGTATTGCTTTTCGAGCTGGCTAAGGTATTCGGCCTTGGCGCGCGCATACTCGGTGGCGGTGAAGCCGAATTTTTGGGCGCGCAGGGCTTCAGCGGTGGCGGCCTTTACGGCTTCAGCGGTTTTGCCTTCCTTGGGCACTACTGTGACGTCGAAAGCGTCTTTCGTCTTGGAGAATATATATTCGCCATCGTAGGCGCTTGCCTGGATAAATGGACAGTCGGCCTCTTGTGCCTTTTCGCTGAGGCGGTTGTTGAGCATTTGATGAATGCACCATTTTGAGTAGTCGTAGATGAGGTACATCACACTTTTTTTCTCATTCTCTGGGAATGGGTCGTGCTTATACATGATGCTCACCATGTTCATGCGCTGCTCCTTGTCCTTGTCCACCACCACGATGGTCTCTGGGTTGTCGGGCACCTGCTCATCGACCACTTGCGCTGCGTCGGGGGCGGGGGCGGGGATAGTGCCAAACATCTCTTGGATTTTCTTCACGGTGTAGTCCACGTCGATGTCGCCCACCACAATCACGGCTTGGTTGTCGGGACGGTACCACTTTTTATAGTAGTTGCGGATTTCGTCGTATTTGAAGTTGTCGACCACGCTCATCAGGCCGATTGGCATGCGCTTGCCGTATTTCGAGCCGGGATAGAGCTTCTCGAGATTGCGCTCGAGCATGCGCTGTGACGCAGAGGAGCGCAGACGCCATTCTTCGTGAATCACACCGCGCTCCTTGTCAATCTCGCTGCCTTCAAGCAGCAGGCCGTTTGACCAGTCCTTGATGATGAGTAGGCAAGAGTCGAGTGCGCTCTGGCGTGTGGAGGGCACGTCGTTGATGTTGTAAACGGTCTGGTCAACGCTGGTGTAGGCGTTGAGGTCGCGGCCGAATTCCACGCCGAGTGTGCGTGTGTAGTCGATCACGCCGTTTCCGGGGAAGTTGTTGGTGCCGTTAAACGCCATGTGTTCCAGGAAGTGTGCGAGGCCGCGCTGGCTTTCCTCTTCTTGGATAGAGCCTACACGCTGTGCGATGTAGAAATTCACATGGTGCTCAGGATAGTTGTTGTGACGCACATAGTAGGTGAGTCCGTTTGCGAGCTTGCCGGTGCGTATGGCGGTGTCGGCTGGCACGTCGGGCAGGGCCTGTGCTATTGCTGCAGCCGCCACGAGGGCAAAGACAAGCGCAAATAAGTTTCTGAGTTTCATAATTGATTAATTTAGTTATGTATGATTGAATTTAATGAGAGTTGTGCACGTGGTGCCGCCAGCGGTGGCTGTGATGAAAATCACAGTGTCTGTATATGTTTTTGACGATGCGGTAGCGGATAAAACTACACGGATTTTCATTTATTTAGCACAAAGTTAAATATTTTTTTCAGAATTATGAGTAATTCGTGAAATAAGTGAAGTGAGTCCGCCAAATCTTGTCGTTCGAGTTAGGCGCGCGGGAGTGAAATGGCGTGAATGTGTGATACAACAAAACAAGCGCCCTGTGTCGTGTTCGCACGGGCGCTATGTGTTATGCTTTGTTTGTGTCTCGGGTAGAGGCTGAGCGTCTGCCTTGCTTATTTGTTGCCAGTGGCAGGGGCTGCTGGCTGGTTCTGCTGTCCGGATGTTGGGATGCCGGTGCCTTGCTGCTGCTCAGTCTTTGGCGTGGTGAGTGAGGTGCCCTGCTTTGTGTCGGCGCTCTTTGCCATGATGCATGCGAAAATGCTCAGCACGCAGATGAAGATGGCCAAGCTCCAAGTGGCTTTTTCGATGAAGTCGGTGGTTTTACGCACGCCAGCAATTTGGTTGTAGCTGCTCACGTTGGTGGCCAGACCACCGCCTTTCGACTTTTGAATAAGAACCACACCAATCAGCAATAATGCTGCGAGAGTAATTAAGATTGCAAAAATAGCGTTCATGTCTGTATAAATGTATTTTATTTTTTTGTTTTTTCGTTGAGTACCAATTTACGCAAGAAACGAATTTGGTCTGCAAAGTAAATACTTTTTTCTGGAAAATTCAAATTTATGTTCTCAATAATTTCAAGAGCCTTAGAATAATTACGCCTTTTGATATACATTTTCGCCAAACTCTCGCTCAGCATGGAGTCGTCGCGCTCGGCGGGTTGCTCGATAGGAGCGTCGGCCACCTCGGCGGCTTCCTGCTCATCCACGTGCTGCTGTGGCATGTGCGCCACTTCTTTCTCCTTTTCCCGCTCCTGCGCTATGAAGCTGCTAATGAGGGCGTCTTGTGCGCTTTCGCCAGCTGCTGCTGCGCCAGTGTGCGCGCCTTGCTGCTGCTCCTCGGCGGCGAGGATGTCGGCATAGTCGGGGGTGGGGTTGAAAATCATATTTTCAAGAGCCTCCACCTCTTTCTGGTTGCCAGATCCGAATGCGTCTAAAAACATGTCGATGGCGTGTGTGGTGGACGTGGCAGGCTCTTGCGCAGGCTCCTGCGGGTAGAAGTCGCGGAAGAGGTCGGCGTCTTCACCGAGGTGCGCTGCCAGCACTTTGCGGTCGGCGCTGCTGATGGCGAGGCGTGCCAGCAGGTCGTCGGCATCAGTGGTGCCGTGCTGCTTCAGGTAGAGCAGTGCGGGCAGGCTGAAGTAGGGATACTGGCGCTGCGCCTCGTCGAGCCATTCTTTGGTGATGGGCAGTGAGGGGTTGGCGATATATGCTTGTATATTTTTTAGTATATCCATTTGTAAAATTGATATAAGCGCATTTGTGAATGATGATGCGCGAGTGCGTCACCAGTTGCCAAACGTGGCGTTGAAAATGAGGTCCTTTAGGTCGTCGCAGATTTGAGCGCAGAGCTCGTCTTGCACGTCGGAGAGCATTTGGCTGCTGTCGAAATCGCGGTAGGCCGAGAAGTTCTGGTCGCTGCTGAGCGCGGGATTCTTGTTGTCGATATATTTCACGCGCACCGTGATGGTGAGTCGCGTCTTGCTTGCGTAGGCGTCTTCGCCCACGGCCTGTGGTGTGAGGTTGTAGGCAGTGATCTCTCCTTCCATTCTCACATCGCTGTTGGGCGAGTCGATAACCCTTAGCCGCGTGTTCTGCGCCACCATGTCGCGGAGCTTGTTTTCGAAGGTTTGCTGCAAAGGCGGATACACTAATGCCGCGCGGATAGGGAAGTCGCTGAACGATACGGTTTTGTACACGTTGTAGTCGATGGAGGCGCCGTTGAATTTATAGAAATTATACACGCTGCACGCCTGCGCCACTATGAGCAGGGCCGCCACGACAGTGGCTCGACGGAATATGTAGCCGATATTTTTCATTGCTTTTTGTGTTGGTTTCTTGACTCCAGCCCGTATTCCTTGATTTTGCGGTAGAGCGTGCGCTCGGATATTTTGAGCTCTTCTGCGGTGCGTCGGCGTCGGCCATTGTTGCGCTCAAGCGCGCGTGTGATGGTCTCACGCTCGGTTTCGTCGAGCGTCATGGTGTGCGCCCCCATCTCGATGGCGTAGGGCGCCGGGGTGATGTCGGGGGTGCGGTTGGCGGTGATGGTGTCGCCGTGGGTGTTGATGTCGATAATCTTCTTTCCAGGCTCGTCGTCGCTGCCCATGCCAGTCTTGGTGAGCTTGAGGTTCTCGCGCTTGAGCAGTTCTAACTCATCGCCAATGTGAAGGGTGGTGGTGGGCATTTGGCGTTCCCCGCTCATAGCCTCTTGCACTTGCAGCACGTCTTGCTGGAGTTTGAGAATCATTCTGATAATCCACTCTCGGTCCTTCTTGTAGTCGAACTGCGCGTCGCTCACGCTCACTAACGATGCGGAGTCTTCCGCGGGCAGGTATTTTGACACTTCAGATCCGGAGAGGCTGTTGCCAGCCTCGAAGAGCGCGATCTGCTCGGCCACATTTTTCAGCTGGCGCACATTGCCGGGCCAGCGGTAGGCGAGCATTGCTTTCTTGGCCTCGTCGGAGTATTCCACCTCAGGGGTGTGGTATTTTTCGGAGAAGTCGTGGCTGAATTTACGGATGAGCAGCCAAATGTCGTCGCCACGGCGCCGCAGAGGCGGAATGTCGATGCGCACGGAGCAGAGGCGGTAGTAGAGGTCTTCGCGGAATTTTCCTTGCTGGATAGCGGTTTCGAGGTTCTTGTTAGTGGCTGCCACAATGCGCACGTCGGTTTTGCGCACGTCGGATCCGCCCACGCGCATATATTCGCCCGACTCGAGCACACGCAGGAGCAGGGCCTGTGTCTCCAAGGGCAGTTCCGCCACCTCGTCGAGAAAGAGGGTGCCGCCGTCGCAGTCCTCGAAATATCCCTTGTGGTCGCTGATGGCGCCGGTGAACGAGCCTTTCTCGTGGCCGAAGAGTTCGCTGTTGATGGTGCCGGCAGGAATGGCGCCACAGTTTACCGCCATGTATTTCGCGTGTTTGCGCCGGCTGTTTGCGTGTATGATTTTCGGAAACACCTCCTTGCCAGATCCGCTCTCGCCAATGATGAGCACGGAGAGGTCGACAGGCGCCACTTTCAGTGCCTGTTCGAGTGCGGTGATGAAGAGTGGCGATTTGCCGATGATGCCAAATCGCTGTTTTGTGCTTTTAATAGCTGCTTCAAGTGTGGCCATATATTAATAGATGCAATGTAGATTTTTGAGTTAATTGAGCTATGTTACTTTTCCCATTTGCGCATGCTGTAGGTGCGGCTGCGCAGTAAGTGGCCTAAAGCCTCCACCGATTCGCACTGGGCTTGCTCTTCGGGCGAGATGGGATTGCCCACCGACACGCGGAACGTCTGGTCGTGGCGGCGGAACACCTCGGAGGGCAGCTTCAGCGTGCGCAGTCGCCAGTCGATCATGCCTAAGATATTGAACAGAGCGCTGTTGTGGCCGTGGAAATAGATGGGCACGACGGGCACTTTGAGCTTTTGAATCAGGCGAATGATGCTGGGCTGCCACTGGCGGTCTTCGATGTGAAGGAGAGGGGTCACCTTCGACACTGCTCCGGCAGGGAAGAACCCGAGGGGGTGGCCGCTTTTCACATGGCGAAGGGCGGTGGTGATGCCCTGCATCGACACGGCTCGCTTGGCGGGGTCGCTACTTGCGAGGGCGTCCACGGCTATGAAGTTGGGCCGCATGGCGCCAATGTAGTTCAGCACCATGTTCACCATCACCTTGAAGTCGGGGCGGTATTCGCCAATGATTTTGATGAGCATAATGCCGTCGAGCGCGCCGAACGGGTGGTTCGACACTGTGATGAATCCGCCTTCCTTAGGCAGGCTTTTCAGCACCTGTTCGCCATGAATGTCGATGGTGATGTTCAGGTCGCGCAGAAGCCCTTGCACAAAGGGCACGCCAGGCGTGTCGCAGTTGTGGTCGTGAATCCAGTTCACCTTGTCCACGGCAAGGAGCTTGAAAAGGAAATGCACCAGCTTCTCCTTTCCCTTGAGGAAGGGGGCGAGCTGGCAAACATCGTTATAGTCGAGCACTGTGCGCTTGATAGGCTCTTGTGCGGCGTTGGGTGACTGCTGTTGGGTTGGCTTATTGACGTCCTGCATAGGTGAGGTGATAGGTGTTTATATATACAAGTACGCAAAGTTACGAAACTTCCTCGAAACGAAAAGAAAAAACCGAGTGAAAATGTGTCAAAATGGCACGTTTCGCCTTTCGTGTAGAGTCCAACAGCAAGTGCAAAATTACATAAAGTGTTCGAAGAATCTCTTT
>ERZ808278.898-NODE-898-length-15251-cov-3.479863_pt1 | contig 15251 bp, 17 predicted proteins | sample MGYA00521239_ERZ808278 | MGnify/ENA primary metagenome ERZ808278 (study PRJEB31516, sample SAMN03275600) | gut metagenome | biome: mammalia-associated habitat; material: feces | host: Papio cynocephalus | place: Kenya | collected 2012-07-17 ... | reverse complement strand
ACACGCTCAATATCTTCGAGGATATCCGGACGTGCCGTAACGCTGATATATACGCCCTCGCCGCACGCGGAAACGGCGTTGATGCAACACAAGCCGCCCTTGTGATACCGCGCTACAAAGCCTCGTGCGTTCTTCCATTCTACCCGAGAGCACTCGCAAGACCGCGTTTCCGCGCCTTCCATTTCCCAGCCCGCAGGACGGTAAAAGCGATGTTTGCGCCAATACTCGCAAGCCGCGATATAGAACGCAGGATAGGAGTCCGTTATCATGTCGATAAATTCATCGGCACAATCGTTTTCAAATCCTACAAGCTCCTTGCGAGTGTAGTTACCCGCATAGGCGATGTAGTTTTTGCGCTCCCGGAGCCAAAAATGACGCATAATGCGTTCGATATTGGAATCTAACATATTCTTTTTCATAATTTTTTCCTCCCTTCCTTATCTATCCAGACCGCATATTGTAAGCGTGCGCACAATAACATCAATCTCAGTTTTTCCCCAACCGCCTTCGCGGAGATAATCCGCCAAAAAAGCGGTATCGATGTCCTGCACAAGGTTGTTTTTCTTCACTGCGATGATTTCGCCGTTGCCCTCGCAGTACTTGATTGCTTCTTCTTCGCTTTCGGCGGGAACGACAATCTTATAAACGTCATTGTCATCGTGGCCGCCATCGAGATACACGTTATAAACTGTAAACTTTTTCATAATTGAATATCTCCTTTCAAAAAAACTGTTTGTTTCTGTTGACAATGCTATAATATCATGTTTTTTTCAAACCGTCAAAAAAGTTCTGAAAATAACTCATTTTATCAACTTTTCGCCATCTAAACGTCTTTTTAGTGATAGCAATTTACACAAACAGAATTTACCATGCCGAAAAACGGCTGTTTTATCACTTATGAAAACAGCGAAAACAGCGACTTTCTTATATAAAAAGTTATGAAAACAGCTTAAAACAACCGAAAATATAACACTTTTATATAATATAACGAACGATAAAACGCCTTTCAATAATTGTAACAACTTTTTTGCCCTCTAAACCGCCCAAAACCGCCGAAAACACCCAAAATAAAAACCGTCGTCATAATTCACAAAAGAACGCTTATTTTAACGCCCTCTTTTGTGCAACATTTTATACTATTATATATATAATAAGCAATATTTACTCATTTAGTATACTTTATTCTCAGCGCATCCATTTAATGATAATATATATCAATAAACATCAATTCCGCTTCTAAAACCTGTCAATATGAATCTTGCCTATAATTTCACATTCACATTTATACACTTTACCGATTGACGAAAAATAAATGATAATTCATATCAATAAGAGTACGTATAGCCGTATTTCGCCCTCAGATGCCCCATATCGCGTTTTAGACCTTCAGCGTCAAATTATATTACCCCCTTCTCAAAAATCGCGCGGGCATCGATTCGTCAAAAACTACTCTTCAATTTTGTTTATTTTGCCTATTGATTGTGCAATTTCCGTGCTATTTAGTAATTCTACACAAAAACTGCTTATGGTATTTGTTACTATTGCATAAACGACAGGAGATAAAGAACATCATGAACGATAATATACAATTCAATATATGAATGTCGATTATTATATTCAATGCTGGTTATGATACACGACATACAATAACTAAACTATACTAAATAAGTACACATTCAAACGGCAAAATATACTTCTTAAGTACACATTTCAAATAATGAATACTGTTTTCGTATATGATTATTGAATACGGTTTTATGTTATGGTACACTTTATTACTTCAGATGTTTAGCACTTAACTTAACTAAAGTACATATTCACGTTAAACTATACTATATGAGTACACATTATATTGTATACTAAACGAGTACATAATAGCAACACACATTAAACATATACTATATAAGTACACGTTGAAGAGAGACGAGAGGAGGAGAAGAGGAGGAGAAGAAGAGGAAGAAAGCATAGATATACAGTGATTGCATAAAGTGTTTGAAAAGATGAAAAGTAGAATTGAAAACGAGATAGCAAGGGATGCGATGTGTTTTGTAGGGTGAAATAGGGGGCTAAATGGTGGGAAAAGTGCGGGATTTATGCCAAAAAATTAAAATCACCTAATATACGCGTGCGAGATGTTGCAAAAACATAATTTTTTACCAGCTTGCGATAATTCCCTGCATTCAGATAGGACTTTAGGGAATTGCTTTTATATCCCTGTATTCTGATAGGATATAGGGGGATAATATCAAATTTACCATATAATCACAATTATTCGGTACTGATTGACAACATTTTCCATTCTGTAAGGGGGGCAGTTTATGGATGAGCAAACCATTTTTGGAACTTTTTGCCACCGTAGTCCTCACCATCACACTCCACCTAATCCCCTCCCCTTTTTTCACTCCTTTACCATCCCCTTTCTTCCTTTCTCTCTTCCTCCCTCTCTTCCCTCCTCCCATTCACCCTGCCCTCTCTTTATTCCCCAATCGGTCAAATTCACTACTGTCAACCCTTTAATTTCACCAATTTTATCCCCTTAAATTTCCGTCACATTATTATGGGGGAATTTTCGTGAGTATTCTCACATTCTTATGTCTATGTAAAAAAGTTAATAAAATGTTTACAATTTATTCATATTGTTGTAATAATTTTATGATATTGTGATAATATATGCCAAAATGGTATATATTCAAATTACGTTGTTAAAACAACAAAAATTCACTTAAAATTATCCGTGGTTTTTCGTGAGTTTTAAGGACTGCCAGAACCGTTAAGAATTTTTGTCTGTTTTTTGTATATATATCTACGGTTGTTATATATACAAAAAACAGACAAATTTTGAAAAAGGCGTTAGCCGTCTGAATAGGTTATACGACAAAATTCAGACAACGGACAAATTTTATAGGAGGTCTTTTTATGAAGAAAAACAAAATTATTGACTTGAAAGAGGAAGAATTAAAGGAGTTGACGAATAGGTTAAAGACGATACAAGAGAGAGGTGAACCATTATCTTATGCGAAGTTATGTGATGCTTTGGGATTACCAAGACGAACTGGATTATCTAAAGAAGCGCAATTAAAGGATTTACAGTTGCTTTGCGAATATCAAAGAACGTCAGAGCCGACAAGATATGTGATTAAAGAAGTGTTTGAATATTTGCAACCTTGTATGGATTTTCTAAACTCCAATTCTATGAGAATCCAGTTATCTATGGAATCGGCGTTGTTTCAAGCGTTCTTAAAGAACAATGGGCAAAGTTTATATCTATCCAATATGGAATTGCTAAAGACGGTTGGAGCAATCAATGATAACTTTGCATATTGTATCGACTACCAGCTATTGAATAAAATTGATAGAAAGCTGTTGTATATGTCGGACATGGTTAGACCTGTTTATCGGTTGCTTTCAGTCTGGGTTAAAAGAAAGATTGAAAAGATGGTTATGAGGGGAACTTTTCATACGGGGTTTGGCTTTAGGTTATATCGGCATCATGTTGGGCAGTACGGTATGTATATAACCAAGCATGATGTGCCGAGAGAAACAGAGTTAAACAAAGAATGTATGGCATTGTTCAATCAAGCGGTCGAAAAATGTTTGCCGAAGAATTGGGGCGGTGAATGGGTTTCAGTGAAAATGTGGGAAAGTTTTGAAAAGTATCTTGACGAAATCACTAAAGAGCATTTCAAAGACAAAGGTGATTATTATAAGCTTAGACGTATTACTGTCTATGAGCCGTCCAAAGATGAATGGATTCTTCAACAATTAGAAAAAGTAAATAAACAGCTTAACGCACTACAAGAAGTCAACGGCAAGTCAAAGTCCAAGATTCTTACGGGGCAACATCTTGGTATTACTTATGATAAGCGTGGAGATGAAGTGATTGATAGCGACTTTACCATTATGCAAAGAGATAAATTTGTAGATTATAATATTGACCTGCATCCCCCTGTTGTTTTCAAAGAAGTACTGAAACAGATTAACTATTTAGATTCGCTGAAAGAAAAAGAATAAGCAAAAGAAAAAGACCTTGATATTTACTCAAGGTCTTTAGCATTAGTCCGTCATCGTTATTTATTTTTATTCGAGTGTTCCAAGTTCGATTGATTTGAAATAATCACCTATATTTTTTACATTAGAATTATCCCACATATAAAACAATATTGTTCTTACGCTATTTGCAACATACATAGATAAGTATATATAATTAGAAGAAGCTACTGGATATAAATATAAGTTAGTAACGGTACTTTGTTTAGGTAAACTATAAACACAAATAATTGAAAGTTCATCGTTTAAGGTAACAAATTTAAGATATTTATGATTCATAGAATTAGAATAAAACGAGTTACTTGTCTGCCATAATCCTAAAGTTTGTTCAGTCTTAAATACCAAACTCCCAGCTTGCTTTTCCTGCTTACCAGCAACAATAGCATTCATTAGCAATCACCGCCCTTCGGCAGTCGATTACTTAACCAATGCCCCCCCCAAGTGGCGAGGTGATTTGATAATGTTATATGTTCTCATAAGGAACACTCCTTTACTTTTCTTTTAGTCTATAACCATTATTTCAACTTCAATTCTGGGTCGCTTTGGGTCTACTTGAAACTCATGTTCAAACCCAATCACGTTCTTCCAGCCATCATCATCAATGATATGTAGCCTAACCAAAGTGTCCTCTATAACTTTCATACCAAAGGTGCAAATATTCGACTTATCGCGCACTTGGTTAGGCTCATACCAGTGATATATAACATAAACACTTAAATGCTCCAAGCTATCTAAAGGCTTGAAATATCGTTTTATCTTGTTTTCCCAAGATGATTTGAAACTTTGAGCAGTTGAACTTCCCTTGTAGCATTGGGCAATATAGGCGTTTAGTGAAGGTAAAACAAATGGTATTGTTATCTTGTATGAATTGTTTTTGAGATGAACGCAATCAGAACGATGGCTCATCATAATTCTCCTTACTTAATAGTATCGTGGATTTCTCCCGTGCCTTCATGCACTGTTGCTTCATCTGCTGGCGTTTCATTAGTAGTTACGTCATTCTCGTCAACAGTTAGAACTAGCTTTACTACCTTACCATCAGCGCGTTTCCACTGAAAGCCGTAAATCTTATCTTCATCCTTGTACTGTGCAAAGAAATAATCACGAACAGCTTCAATGGCTTCGCTTGTAGCTTCATTAGCCTTATCCCAAGCCTTGTCCTTCATAGTGCCGACAGCAATGATTGGAGACTTTTCACCAGTATCCTTATTGTGAACTTCAGTAAAGGCAACATGGAACTGTTCGTTCATGGTTTCCTGCTCTTGCTTAGTCTTATTCTCACTCATAACTTATTATTCTCCCTTATTTTTATTCTTTTTAGAAATATTTCTCATACGTTCAGCCATTTGTGCCTTTTGTTCTTCAGTGAATTCACGCTTAATTGGCGGTTTTGGTGCTCTGAACCAATTTACAGGAACACGAACATATACATAACCATCAGCATTCTTAGCCACAATTTCAACATCATTTGGATATTGTTCTCTTAGCTTATAGATATGATTGATATATTTACGCTCATTTGTGCCAAATTCAAGATAATTATGGTCACTATCTTTAAGAATAGAAGTTTCAAACGCCATTATGCAGTGACCTCTTCTTTCTTTTCTTCAACTACGACATTGTAAGCGCCACACTGACACTTTTTACCGCAACACTGGCACTTATCCTTCTTGGTAAAGGCGTATAGCTTATCACACAGCATATTCCCTGCACAAGTAGAACATAGAATCATTCGCATAGTTAAAACCTCCATAAATTCATTTAATTTTCCAACGATTCTGTTATAGCTTCAATCCATTCTGATACCTTCTTCATTTCTTTTTGTGAAGGAATCTTACTTGATTTCGGAGCAATTTTATTCTCTTTTTCTTCAAGACAAGTAATTAGTTTATCAAGATAGTATCGTGCTTTCTTACAATCTTCAAGACCATTTTTAGCTTCATACCTCCAAATGTACTTAATTACATTTCCAACACAAAATGCTTCAAGTCCAGTCTTATGTACTGTCGCTGACTCAATAGCATCAATACATTCGACCTTGCCTTGTTTATAGTGCGAAGGGTTGATAGCGTCTGCCATAGTTTATACCTCCTTGTGCCTTTGTTTTTATTGTATCATAATTCAAGCAAAAAGTCAATGATTAAATTGTGAACAAATTGTTAATAAATGAAATCTTCTCTGCTAATGGTGGTAGACCATTCTTCGAGTAAAGAATCAATGTCACTTTCAAACAGCTTGCAAGCGAGTTCGTAAAGTTCTGGAATCATATCCATACCACGTTCGATATAATCTAACGGATTCTTTAACTTGGGGTCAAATTCTTCACGCTGACGCTCAAAGCGAAGTTTAACATTGCAATGATATTTCTTGTTAAATTCGCTATAAAGCAATCCCCAGCGAGTGGCAATTTGGCTTGGGGTAACACGATGACGGATAATTTGAATAATACGCTGACGCTTTTCCGCAAGTGAAATATCTTCTGTCAGACCGTTGATTACGCTATCCTTGTGTTCATTGTCCGCAGTGAGAAGTTTGTTCTGTTCTTCCGCTTCAATACGCTTATCACGTTCTTCTTTGAGTACAGTGACAAGTTTGAGCAGATAGTCGGGATTGCAAAGTGCTTGCTCAAGCGTGTCTGGTGTCATGTATGCACCATGTTCTCTGATGGACGGAAGAACTTCTTCATAAACCCAGTCTTGGAATTTTTCAGCATTTTCCAATCTACTCTTAAAAATCAGCGCATAAACTCCCGCTTCATCAATAATAGTAATACCACGATTCGGAATGGAAAAATCTAAGGTCGTGTTTCCCGACCTTTGAATTGTTTTCTTATGCTTTGGCTTAACTAAACGGCTAATGGCATCTTTAGTATTACTATATCCTAAAGCCAAAGCAACGTCTTTACCAACAAACCATACTTTACCGTCTTGTCCCTTCCCTGCGTGAATTGTGCCAAAAGACACATTTTCAAAAATTTGTAATTTACCCATTTATTTTTTCCTTTCTTAGCAGAAGCCCAAAATGGGAATCTGCTTGTTTTATATTTTTTAATCTTCATCGGGCGCATATTCATCATCGACATACCAAATATTAACTTTGAATACGTCTATACTCGTTTGGGATGTTTTTTGTATTTGGGATATAAATCATAAATATAAGCTGTATCATATTGCCAAGTAAATCCTCCACAGTGTTTATATTTGCCTGTGCAACATTTTTGAATATTTTGTGCCAGTATACCTGTTTCAAAAGAAGCAGAAGAAGCGTCAAGATAATGAGTGTTTGTTTCGATACAATATACGGGTGTGCCACCTTTTACTGGTTTGCTTACAATGTCTTGAATTTCTTCAAGTTCTAATTGAGAGTATTCATCATAAAACATCCATTTTAAGTATTGTCCTTCGGCAAATCCAGCATATTCACTTTTATGTTCAGCGCAGTTTCTAATAGAATCACTAAATTTAATATTAGCATATTCTCTTGCTTCTGCTTGAGTTTTATAAATTTTCCCTGTATTTAAGCATACAATGGGTGGATTAGTATTAGTCCATCGTTGAACAATTATTTCAGTAATGGTTTCATTTGTAAGTTCTTCATAGTCATTTAGATAAATGAAAATTTGTCCGTAAGTAGTTTTCTTATTACCACGACAACTGCCAGCAACAAGGTTGTAAGGAATGTTGTAATATTCACTCGCTTTTGAAGGGTTGTCAAAAATTTTACCATCAATCAAATTCATAACAGGGTTAAATTTAAGGGCTTGTAGATAATTTGTATATTGTTCTTTTCTATCTTCAAAAAGTTGTTGATAATTTTCAAGAGATTTAGAATTATCGTATTTTTCCCAAAATAATGGTGTGCCTTCGACATCTTTACCTGCTGTCCACTGCTGACTATTTGTTTCAAATATATGAGATATATTTCGTCCACGACAACCTGTGCAACCTTGTTTGGTTTTTTCTTCTCCGGCAATAGTTAAAGATGGAAAAATTTCCAGTGTGTTTAAGCAAATAACAGGAATATTTACAGACAAATTCAATCTGTCATGATGTTTTCCATAGAAATTATTATTTTCCCCTTTTCTTGATTCAGACAAAAAGCGTTTAGTTTCTTCGCTATGATGTCTACCAAACATGGGCGCACTACCGCCTATTGAAAGATTATAACCAATCTTAGGGTCACGAGCACGATATTTTTCAATCAATTCAATTTCTTTCTGAAAGGCTTCTTCTTGTGTCAAACCTTCAATCAAAATTTCTTTTATGAAATTATTTTCACCGTACTTTTGAATGGCGTGATGTAAACGAGGGTTGCCTTTATAGCCATATCCACTTTGCCATCTTTCTTTTAGGGTTCGTGAAGTGATGCCAATATATATCAAACCGTTGTGTTTGTCAGTATATTTGTATACTTTCCAAGTGTTACTACACATAATATCCTCCTATGAGATAATCCTTAAAATCGAGTGGAAGAATTATTCCACCTATTACTATTATACCACAAAAGGAGAAAAGTATCAACTTAAAAAATAACAAAATTGGACACTAATATCTCTTTTTGCTTTTCTTGGATACAGTGTATCATAGTCTTTTTCCAAAGTCAATAGTAACCGTTTGTGAAAATCAAAAATTTTATTTGCTGAAAGCAAGGCAATGAAAGTTTATGGGCGTGGGTGGTAAAGCAAAAATTACGGCTTAAAGCAAATGGAATAACTGTTGTGCTAAAGCAAGGCAAAGCAGCCGTCAATGGTGAATTTAGTGAAAGGGCGAAAGAATAAGAATCAATGCACTGCGCTCAAGGCTGAAAGCAAGTTGTGTGCGGTTATGAGATTTCGCTGAAAGAAAAGCAAAGAATGGTGGCAAGGGTTGTTGACTTTGGAACGGAAACGTGGTAAGGTGATGTCGAGGAAAGGTAAGCAAACTTTTTCTTTTATTTAATTTTCTTTTTGTAAAAAACCATTCTATATATATACGTCCTGCTAACGCAGTCCGCATATATATAGAGCCGTCATTTTACAAAAAGGAAAATTTAATTGTGATTTTTAGAGTAATAATCATCATACGATGTATTCGTATGTAAGTATGTATACGTTAGTATATATACCGCGCACACGCGAGGGCTGAATTGCTTGCTTTAGCAATTTAGCACTTTAGTGCATTGAAGTGTGGACGTAGTTAATCTCTGATTAACGTAGTTAAGTATTATCCCTGAAATTTTGTTTACCTGCACGCGATAGCAAGTAGTTCCAAAAAATCAAGTTACAATTTGGTAACAAAATGTAAACTTTTTATGAACAACTCTGTTATTGACTTTTTAGCGAAAATTTGATATAATATACTTACACTCAAAGGAGAAAAGGAGATTCAAGACATGAACATTGAATTTAAGAAAATTGATTATAACGACACCCCTATTAGATACGTTGTAGTGGGTGGTCAAACTTGGCTTGTTGCTAAAGATGTCATGAGGACAGCAAGGCATGAAACAAGAGTTGGAAAAATGTATTCTTCTGTTCCTAAGTATCTCAAAAAGTACAGAGAAGGTACAGATATTATCACTGTTATCAATGTCACAGGTGTTAAAAAGTTTCTTGAAAATTTTCCTTCAAGGGACTCGCATTATGTAGAATATATTGAATTGGAACTGGCTCATAAGCCGAATCCCTTTAGAGTGGTAGACAAGGAAAGTGTTGGTAATTTGGTTAAGAAAATTGCTTGCTATAATCGCAAGCAATATAAAAATACTTGGACTAAGGCTTATGTAGAGTATAGTGCTTATGTAGGTTACAACGTAAGCGAAAAAGCGAAAGAATATAACCTATCTACGCTTGATTATTTGGATATTTATGGTATGTTAAGCGACTTTTACAATTATTTGAAGTTTCGCTTTGAGCAGAGTTAAGGGAGGTTGAAGTTATGGAATTTAAGGAGTTTACTTATACAACACAAGGTATTAGAACTGTTGAAATTGATGGAGAGCCTTGGTTTGTGGTTAAAGATGTGTGCGATGTTTTTGGAGTTACTAATAATCGCAATATTATTGCTCGATTGTCTGAAGATGAGAAAACTGTGATTAACGTCCACGACGTGGACGGTATTCAGAAAAATCGGAAAGGCAATCCCAACATTACAATCATGAATGAGTCGGGTTTATATCGAACAATTTTTTCTTTAACTCCCGCAAACGTGCGTGGTAAGAAGCGAGTTGAGATTGAAGAAAGACTTCAAAAAGTAGAGAATTTTAGAAAGTGGGTATATCGAGAAGTCCTTCCTTCTATTCGCAAAACAGGGCAATATATCGACACAAATAACAAGTTTACCGAAACCTGTCTCATTAGCTTTGACCGTTCCGATTGTATCTCTTATATCAACAAGTTGGTTAAAGCTAAAGGGCTGTCGCTCAAAGAAAGTCAAGAAGTGTAGCGTGAGTGTTATATTGGCTTTAGTGGAGTGGTTGGCTACAATATTCACAAGAAAGCAACTGCTTTAGGAATGACTAAGATTGCTTACTTGGAGCGTGAAGGATTAACAACACAGTTTGTAGAATACGTTAAGTCTATGTTGGAAACGAGGTGAGAACATTGGACTGGTCAGAGATGAGTTATAACAAATATCAATCGGACGATATTGTTGAAGATAAGAAAGTTCAATCCAAGCAAAACTTAAACAAGTCATACGCACAGCGTTTGCAAAAACGACAAGAAATGGAAAGAAAGCGTATGGAGCGACTAAAAGAAAAGTACAAGGAAGATTAGAATGAGTTTAACTTCACAAGTTTTTATTAGGTCTGTGGGTACTGACGCTTTCTATGACAAAGACGAAATGTATTTGCACGACCAAATGTGTAAACTACATAAATTAAAACTGAATACTAAAGACGTATTTAAGAAAAAATCGGCTAATCGTCTACTGGATAAGTATAAAGAGGTCTTAAGTAACAAGCTAACCAGAAAAAATAAGTCTAAGCCATTGCGACAACTCCAATCAGAGCGTTTATCGGACAAGAATGTAATTTCATTGTTTGAATCTGCTCTTACTCGTGCTTGTGAAGTTCAAGCTAATCAGCTTACTGATGTTTTGTTTCAAGTGGAATTTTATTTTTATCAAGTAATGAGAGATTTAATTTCACAAGGTTTTGATTACAACGGCAAGCATTATGTTTATTTTTCTTCTTCTGCTGGTTCTATCCGTAAGCATCGAGGATTATTCATTGAAGAGCAGACTTTTAATCGAATTTATAATAAGTTAACTTGCGGGCTAACAGTTGAACGAGTAAACGAACTTGGCGGTTGTGTAGTAAACAAATGGCTTGCTTATCTTGCTTTAAGTTCTTCTGCTACGGATGTTTGGGAAGATTTTGATATTGACAAAGCTATTGTTTGCGATGACTTGGAAATTGAAGTTTCTGGTTTAATGGACTATGTAGACGCTGTTGATTACTCTGTTACTCGAAAGTATACAAGTGTGGCTATTCCGCTTAATGATGGCGTGGGGTTAATGCTTAAAGGGAAATCGAGAGTAGTCAGGTTGCCTTTCGTAAAAGGTTTGTTAGTACAATTTGATTTTCATAGATTTTTAAGAGAAAAATGTACACCTGACCAATGGGTTGTTTCAGATATATATGGCGTTGAACACAACATTATCGAAGAAGATATTCAATACATTTTCACGAAAAGCCAAAGTAAAATGGCAAAATATTTTGATAACTGGGAGCAGTACAAAGAGAATTTTAAGAAATATGGCTGCGAAGCGGGATATTGTAACATGGAGATTACCGAAGTCCCACAAGCAAGAATTAACTATCAAATGCTTAACAGCTTACATGATATGACAGATGAAGAAATCGAAGAACTAACTTTACAGTCCGTAGAAGAGATTGATGCTATTGGCAATGATTTTCAAACTTCTATGAAGCTGGTTGGTGCAACGCAATATAATAGAAATCCAAGTTATATTCAGCAAGCACTTATGATTTATCCGGAATTACTACGCGACCAATATAGCCGAGATATACTTAAAGACACTAAACGCAGTTTAATTAAGCAAGCAAAGGCAGGTAGACTTCGTATCAATGGTTTTTACAGGCTGGCTTCTCCTGACCTTTATGCTTACTGTGAGTTTTTGTTTCAAGGCAATATGAATCCTCAAGGGTTGCTTGCAAACGGAGAAGTTAGCATAAGTCAGTTCAAAGACGGGGAAGAAGTTGATTGCCTTAGAAGCCCACACTTGTATTTTGAACATTGCCTGAGAAAAAATAATCGAAGCGAAGAAGTAAAGAAATGGTTTACTACAAAATGTGTTTACACTGCATCACATGACTTGCTTAGTCGTGTACTGGCTCTCGATTGGGACGGTGATATTTTGCTCGTCACAAACGACAAAACGGTAAAAAAAGTTGTAAAACGTAATCAAGAACATTTTGTTCCATTGCTTTTTGATATGAAAAAGGCTAACCCCGTCCAACTTACACCAGATAATATCTATCAAGGACTTGTAGCCGCTTTCAAGTATGGCAAGATTGGTATTTATAGTAATTCGGCGGCTAAAATTTGGGGCAAGGGAAATATTGATAATAATGCTTTAACCGCTCTAAAACTACTTGTTGCAGAAAGCAACTGGTCGATTGATGCGGCTAAATGTTTATATATGCCAGAGCGACCAGAACAAGCAGGTGAACTTATTCGACAAGCTACACAAGGTAAACTTCCGCATTATTTTAAGTATGCTAAAGACAAGAAAGACAATCAAGTAGAACCACCAAATAATTCTACCATGAACCGTATTTGTCAGTCAATTCCCAATACTCGTGTTAAGTTTGTGAAGATGTGCGATAATTTTGATTATCGTATGTTGATGAATCTTGACTACGGCTTTAGCATTAGCGAGGATAATAAGATTGTCGAGCGATATAATTATTGGAATAGACACCAGTATTTATTTAATACCGAATCAGAGAACGTGAAACAAGAGGATATGTATATGTTCCAACAGATACGCAAGCATATCCTTGAAGAAACCAATGAGGATATTAACGTAGTAGTGAATACGTTGGTTATGTATCTTTACACTATCAAGACGAATGCCATGAAAAAAACGCTGTGGGCTTCTTTCGGAGATGTGCTGGTTGAAAACTTAAAAAAGAATACGGCAGGACTTGGTAAGGTTTGTGAAGAGTGCGGTGATAGATTCGTTTCATTGCAAAGCAATCATCGGTTTTGTTCTGATGACTGTTGTAAGAAAGCTAAAGCAAAAAGAGTGAAACATAAGAGGCGTCTTGTACCGCTCGCTCAAACAGAAAAAGTTGCAGAAAACAATGAATTTTCTCAAAATAATGAAGATAAAAAAGATTAAAAATTGCAAAATAGCATTTTTAATAATTTTGAAGTATCGCTATTATGGAGAGAAATACAGGATTCCTCCGATGGGCGGGTGCGATTATAGGGTTGTCCCGCCCTTTGAGGAATCTTCAACGAAAGGAAAATAATAATGGAACGACAGGAAACGCAGAGCTATCTCGCTTTCGTTGAAGAAGCAACTAAGGCTCTGCAAAATGATGAAATTTCTTATACCGAATGGTGTAAGGCGATTGTTGGTGAAAAGATTTATTCCGATGAAACGCTACGGCGTTGCGCTGTTCTGTTTGGAGAATTTCTTGAACGTCTTGACGAAGATGAGATTAAGACTCTAAATGACGAAGATAGAGTTAATCGTCTTGTCGAAGCTAAAGATGAATTGATTAAAGAACGTAAGAAAATTCAGAGCGCCAATTTGGAGCACCAAGAGTATTATCGCAAGGTTGCTCGACACGAACTTCTTGACGAAATGATTGTTGATGCTATCAAGCGTCTTGAACCTGTTAAGATTAAGCACGAGCATTTCACTAAGCCGTCTAAGAGTACAGGAGTTCTTGTACTTGCGGATGAACACTTTGATTCTACGTTTGTTCTTAAGGGGTTGAACGGAGAAATTGTAAATGCTTATGACAAGGAAATTTTTAAGGAACGTATGTGGCGTTTGCTTTCTATGATGGACGCTGACGATTTTCAGTATGATGAATTGTTAGTGGTCAGCGCAGGAGATGCAATCGAGAACGTCCTTAGACTTGGTAGCTTACAGAAGCTACGTTCTAATGTTGTAGACGCAGTTATTGAATTTTCTGAGTTTATGTCACAATGGCTTGTTACTGTTCAAGAAAAGCTGAAAGTTCCAGTTAAGTTCGCTATTATTTCTGGCAACCACGACATTAACAGAATCTTAACTCAGCCAGCCGTATTTCCAGAAGAAACATTTGCTAAGATTATCCATAAGTTTATCGAAATGCGCCTTGAGGGGTGCAAGCCTGATATTACAGTAGAGCCATATGGTGATGTATACTTTACTTGTTTGTATGGAAACAATCTATTGTTTGCTCATGGTGAAACTAATAATCTTATTGAATTAGCGAATTACTACGAGAATTTCTATAACATTCAAATTGATTGCCTATATGCTGGTCATTTACATAGAAGCGAAAGTAAGCCAGCAGGTGTGGGGTATATGGGTGATAGAGAAGTAATTCGAGTACCATCTACTGTCGGTACTGACCCATATGCTAAAAGCATTCAGAAGCATAGTCGCGCTGGTGTTTACTTTGCAATCTATAATGAAAATGGTAGAGATTTAAGTAAGATTTATTATCTAAATTAAACAAAGTAATCTGACATAGGATATGTTGGATTGTATATAAAACGCAAAGGAGGTCACTATACTTTGTCCACTTGTGATTATTTCACTAAAGCATAAAGGAGGTGATTCTGGGGCGCAAGCCCTATCTCGGTGTAAGTCGTTCTTCGATACGATACTGCACAGCGTTGGAAAGCAGGGCGGGAGCAATAGTTCCTGCCCTTATTATTTTTTGAAAGAAAGGAAAGAACTGAAATGGCAAACACACCGCCAAAGCAGTTGCGTAAGACAGACCGATGTTGTCCTATTTGTGGAACTGTTAAGTTGGTGAACTATTTCAATGAAAGTCCTGCTATATATCATAATAAATACATCCCTATTTGTCGAAATTGTTGCAATTTGTTGTTTAAGAAATATCTTGCTGAAACACAAAGCGAACGTGCTGCCTTATGGTTGCTATTAGCGCAAATCAACATTCCTTTTATTGCCGAAGTCTATGAAAAAGCGGCGATTCGATGCTAAGATGCAACAACAAAAAAACCT
>ERZ808278.897-NODE-897-length-15255-cov-28.615789_pt1 | contig 15255 bp, 7 predicted proteins | sample MGYA00521239_ERZ808278 | MGnify/ENA primary metagenome ERZ808278 (study PRJEB31516, sample SAMN03275600) | gut metagenome | biome: mammalia-associated habitat; material: feces | host: Papio cynocephalus | place: Kenya | collected 2012-07-17 ... | reverse complement strand
CAGTCAACCGTACAAGTATTGCAGAGATGTCAAACACGTATTACTTCTCGGCAGGCATGTCTGTCTCTGTTGGCCAGTATGGGTTCTGGTAGAGAGAAGACTCACTTACTGTGGTGTAATCAGGAGCTGTAAGCATCATCTCCTTGATTGGCATTGGCTGCAAGTAGTGAGCCATGTGCCAAGTATAACCATCCTTGAAGAGGTTGTTGGCTGTCATATTCTTCTGGTAGATGCGGAGGTAATTGCTCAGCGTAGGAGCAGAAACCTTAGCCTTGGCATCGCCGTTGTAGTCAGCCTCTGAGAAGTTGTAGTGAGCGGTCATCTCTGAGTTCCAAACCTTCATACCCTCCACTTGGTAGCGAGTATTCATCATCTGGTCGAGCGCTCTCCAACGCTGCAAGTCCATCCAACGCAAAGCCTCACCCATCAACTCGTCACGACGCTCACGACGGATATTGAAAAGCACCTTATCTTGGAGCAACTGGCCTGCACTATAAGCACCCCAGTCAAGAGTTTCCTTCGACATATCGGTGGCATTGATGGTAGTCATAGGGTCGATGGCATCGCCTGTGAAGCCAGCCTTTTCGCGGATAATCTTCCAATACTCCAATACCTTGCCACTCAAACTATGGGTCAACATATACTCTGCCTCCATATAGTTGAGCAACGCCTCACGGGCACGGAATGAGCAAGCTGCATTGGCAGACTTATTCTTCTCGCACTGTTTACGGTCGAAGGTACCACCCTTGCGGAGGCAATAACCTGTGACGTACATGAAGTTGGTAGCGTCACCATTGGTGATGTCAGGATAATCGTTCTCCTTCTCGATGTAACGGTCGCCCTGTGAATAATCCAAATTCTTGAAACAGTTAATCTGACCAGGAGTCTTGAGGAAAATGTAGAGACGTGGGTCACGGTTCTCTGCTACCTTGCTTACGGTGTTATCGTCATACTGGAAGCCATCATGCTGTGCATAGATTGGTTTACCATCCTTCATCAAGAAGCTTTCCACCATGCTTCGGGTAACACCCGTACCATAGTTGTTGCGCTCCACGGCATCCTCGATGATATTGGTATGGTTGAGACCTGCATTGTACTCGCGCCAAAGGAGCACTTCCTTATAACCAGACATATCAGTGGTTCCAAACATCTCGAAGTATGGGTTGGTATCGCCTTCCTTCTGAGGAACCACGCCATTGTTCTCAGTCAAATCGTTCTTGTATTTTTCTGCCACAATCTCGGCAGACTCTGCGGCAGTCTTCAAGAAATACTGGATTTCATTGTCGATGCTACCTGTAGGATACTGATAGTCCTTGCTATAATCCTTGGTCTTACCTGGCCAGTTGGCATCACAAGGAACAAATGGAGTTCCCTTGAAGTAGTTGAGGAAAGTACCCTCGTAGAGTGCCACACGAGACTTCACCAACTGGCAGACATCCTTAGACAAGCGAGTATGACGCTTCTCAAAGTCATCAGACATATAAGTCATCGCACTGTCCAAGTTGGCGATGATAAAGCGAGCCACCTCGTTGCGAGGCTGACGCTTGCACTCAGATACCAATCTCGCCTCATTGTCAGGCAACACTTCTGTTACAATAGGATAATCTCCCCATGTCTTTAGCTTGCCGAAGTATTCCCAAGCACGGAAGAAGTAAAGTTCGCCAAGATACTGGCGAATGTTCTTGTCGCTACCTGAAATCTTGCCAGCCTTGTAATTAGCCATGCAAGTGTTCAACTTATAGTTGATGTCACGGATGGTAGAGAACGACCAGTTACCATTGGTCAATCCCACTTTCCACTGACCGTCCAGGTACTTACCATCTGAGCCAGTACCAGCCTGGTTGTCAGTGTTAGTATCACTACTATAGAGTCCATAACCGTAACCATGAGAAGGCAAATTGCCATAGAAACTGTTTGCACATGCCTGAACCTGGTCTTCTGTCTTGTAATAAGACTCAGGAGTAATGCTTGACTGAGGCTCCTGGTCGAGCAAATCGTTGCAAGAAACCATTGCGCCGCCCAATGCAAGCACCATCAATGCCTTAGATATATGATTCATTTTCATAATAGTCGAATGTTTAGAATGTTACACTTAAACCGAATGAGTAAGTTCTTGACAATGGATAAGCTGCACCACTGCTTGCTGAGATAGTCTCAGGGTCAAACTGCTTGTTCAAGCTTGTACCTGTCCAGAGGTTCTCGCCAGAGAAATATACACGCAGATTGCTGATACCCCATCTATTGGTAATGGTTGCCGGGACAGTATATCCCAAGGTGAGGTTCTTCAAACGGATGTATGCCGCATTCTGCAAGTACTTGGTCTGGCACTGCAGGTTCTTGGTACTATTCGTAGGGCGTGGCAAGTAAGCATCCAAGTTCACGTCCATGGTACCCTGCTTCACAGACCATGTGTTCTCATCACGGAAGTAATCCTTCACAGCCTCCAATCCAGCACAGTTCCATTGGTCGTTGGTCCAACCGAACATGAAGGCACTGCCCTGCCAGTAGTCACGCTTCATCACGCCCTGGAAGAACATACGAAGATCAAATCCCTTCCAAGCGGCATTCAGGTCAAGACCAAACTGATAACGAGGAGTGGAGTTACCGATTACCTTGCGGTCACCTGGATCGGCAAGGGTGCTATTGCCCCAAGATACCTTGCCATCACCATTGATATCCTTGTACATGATGTCACCAGCGGTCCATGCGCTACCGATAGCATCCTGTCCGCCTTTAGGCAATGAAGCCAAATGATCCTGCATCTCCTGGTCGGTCTTAGCGATGCCGATGGTCTCGAATCCCCAAATCTCGCCAGTATATCTTCCCTCAATATAATTGCCGATGGAGTTAGTTGGGTTGTCCTTATACTTGGTAATCTTGGTGCGAGAGTCGTAGAGAGAGAACTTAGCACCATAGCTCAAGCCATTGGCAAGACGATCCTGCCAGCCCAAGGTCAACTCCCAACCACGAGCCTGAAGGTCGGTGTTGTTTGTCTTAGGAACACCTGTACCCAAGATAGCTGGCAATGTCTTACCATTTCCCACCATATCGTGGGTGCTACGAGTGTACCAGTTGAACGAACCTGTCAAACGATTGTGCAACATAGCCCAATCCAAACCAATATTATAGGTTTCCACACGTTCCCAAGTCAAGCCTTCAGAGACAATGCCTGGGGAACCAACTGTAGATACTCTGTTGCCATTCTGCAACCAAGGACCACCCTGAGCACTTGGAGAGATGGTCAAGTAGGTCTGATACCAGTCTGTTACGTTCTGGTTACCCAATGAACCATAAGAGAAGCGCAACTTCAACATATCGAGCCAGCTATGCGAAGACTCCATGAATTTCTCCTCTGCGATGTTCCAACCCAAAGAGAAAGAAGGGAAGGTCTTCCAACGGTTGCCCTTGCGATAACGAGAAGAACCATCAGAACGGAGGTTAGCCTCGAAGAGGTAACGGCTCTTGTAGTCGTAGTTCAAGCGTCCGAAGAAACCTACAACAGCCCATTCGTTGCGATAGCCATAAACCTCAGGAGATTTAGTCTCACCGTCCTTCAAGTCATTACCCAAATTAATCTCAGGCTTGTCCAAGTCCATCAAGCCATAACGCAAAGCACCAAAAGCACTCTCTTTCAAGTTTTCTATCTGCATACCACCCATCACATGGAAGTGGTGATCCTTAGCCAAAGTGAGATCATACTCAGTACGAGCACTGAAGTTCAAGTAGTTCTCACGATAGTTGGTCTCTTGCACACTGGTAGTGGCATCCTTATAATAAGCAGCTCCTTCCTTACCGTATGCCACGAGAGGCAAAGTCCAGTTGTGACCATTCGAGTTTTGGATGCGATAGTTGAAATCTACACTGGTCTTCCAGTTCTTGATAGGCTCAATCTGCAAGCCCAACTGGTGATAGATCTTATCGCTCTGGTTGTGGTTCTCACCACCATCAGCCCAAGCCCACAAACAGCCTGTATCGCTATAGAAGTGATTGCCATTCCAGTCGTATGCTGGCAACACTGGCCATCCACGATAAGCTACAGCCTCATACCAGCCACCCTTCTGAGGTTTTTGTGTCTCCTCGCGGGTGAAACGCATGGTATAGTTCAACTTCAACCACTTGGTAAGTTGTGACTCAATCTTGGCTGTACCTGTATAACGCTGCATGTTGTCATCTGCAACCTTGAGCAAACCGTTTTGGTCGAAATAGCTACCAGAAACATAGTATCTAAAACGTTCGGAACCACCGCTGGCACTCAAGTTGTGTTGCTGAGAGAAAGAGCTATTCTTATAGAGGATGTCGTACCAATCGGTATCGGCGATACCATTGGAATAACCACCCCACCAAGTCTTGGCGGTATCATTGTTGTAACCACGAACCTCGTAAATATAATTACCATCAGCTGTCTGGCGAACACCAGGACTTACATATTTAGCATTGTGGAAAGCAACAATCTGGTCGAATCGACCTGTACCATTTTCATTTGTATCGAAATAAGCACTCTTACCACCATTGGTAATGGCATCGTTCATCCAAGAAGCAAAATCCACAGAGTTCATCATGTGGTTCTTGATGTTAGGAGTACCAATGCGGAAACTGTTGTTATAATTGATGGTAGGCTTGCCTTCCTTACCTTTCTTGGTGGTCACCAAGATGACACCGAAAGGAGCACGAGAACCATAGATAGAACTTGCAGCCGCATCCTTCAATACAGATACACTCTCAATATCCTGAGGGTTGATGGAGTTGAGGTCGCCCTCCATACCATCAATCAAAATCAATGGGTCGCCAGAAGAGCCCTGACCGATGGTCGTACCACCACGTACGTTTATAGAAGGACGGGAATCGATGCTACCGCTTGTTTGTGTGATTTGAAGACCTGGAGCGGCACCTTGCAATGCCTGAACTGCGTTAGAGACAGGACGCTCTGACAACTGTTTGTTGTCGATGACATCTACGGCACCTGTAAGGTTCACCTTCTTCTGGGTACCGAAGCCGACAACGACCACCTCGTCGAGAGCCTCGCTGTCCTGCTGCATGGTAACATTCATCACCTTGCCTGCAACAGCCTTCACTTCTACCTTCTTATATCCCATATAAGAGATGACGAGAGTAGCACCTGGCTTCACTGACAGCGTAAACTTACCATCCAAATCGGACACCGTACCATTTCCCTTAGTACCTTGCTCTACAATGCTGGCACCAATGATAGGACCTTCACTGTCGCTTACGACACCCGACACCTTAATAGTGTTTTGTTGCTGAATCTGGGCTCCGTTCATCAGAACCTCACTAGCCAAGATTCCCTGTGTAGGGATACTTGCCAAACCGATGCTGAGCAAAGAAGCTGCAAACATCTTTTTGTCCATCTTGCTGGTTATTACATTCATAACTTGATAGGTTTTTATTAAAATTGTTTATTCAAAATTTTCTTGTTAGTTGTTACGATAACTTAAATCGAACGCTGCAAAATTACCCTGTTTTTCCAGAAGAGCCAAATATTTTTTTGTCAAATCATGGGGTATTTTTCACCAAACGCACAACAGCAGGTGCAAAATCACCAAATTAAGACACAAACTAATCATTTCGCCCTTTTTTCAAAAGAATTATCTTGTAGATTTCAGATGTTTTTTGTAACTTTGCCCAATAAATTCTGAGACTTAAAAACATTTATCATAAATATAATATCACTAAAAGAAATATGAGAAAGGTATTGCTCACTCTCCTCTTGCTGCTTGCTTCCTGGCAGGCATCCTTCGCACAGACCAAGAACATTGGTATCAAGGAAGGACTATCAAATGGATTCGTAGATGACATGGTCATCGACGGACAGGGATTCGTATGGGTTGCCACCGAATGGGGACTCAACCGCATCGCTGGCAACAAGTGCTCCGTGTTCACCATATCCAACTCTCGCATTTCCAACAATGAGCACGTGGGACTCTTCTACCATCCGCAGAGCAACACCATCTGGGTTCACTCCAAGGACGGAAGAGCCGACATCTTCGACTGCAAGACCCAGACTTTCTCCCATTTCGAAGTGGATGGCAAGGTGGTGTATAGCATCGCCGACATCTGCATGGCGGCAGACTCCAGTATCTGGCTCGCCGACTATAACGGAGGCGTGCATCACTACAACCCAGTGACAAAAGAATACTATTACATCGACAAGAAGCTACTGCCAGGATTCGGCAATGGCGTAAGAAGCATCACCGACGATGGCAAGGGCAATCTCTACATCGGACTACGAATGGAGGGATTGATTATCTACAACACCCATAACAAGCGAAGCCGATTTTTCAAAAACAATCCTGCTGACCCCAATAGTCTGCCAGGTGACAATGTGCGATCCGTCTTCATCGACCACTTGCAGAACATCTGGGTGGGAACCAACAAGGGGCTTGCCCTCTTCGACCCAACCAAAGGAACCTTCCGTGTGTTCAAACATGAAAAAGGGAACCCGAATACCTTGGCGGGCGATAACATCATGCAAGTAACCGAGACTTCCGACAATACTCTTTGGATTGCCTCTGACATCGGCGGCATCAGCAAACTCGACCTCAACAAGTTCAACCATCCCAACACGGGCGAGGTTGCTTTCACACAACTAACAAGGGAAAACTATGCTCTTTCGAGCAACAATACCAGAAGGGTGCTACAAGATGCTTACGGCAATATGTGGGTAGCCAACTATAGCACGGGAGTGGATTTCATACCAAGTAGCACCACCAGTTTCATGACGCTCAACTTCATGGGCGATCCTATCGTCAATGTATCCGCCCTCTTCTGCGACAGCAAGGACAACTTATGGATCGGACAGGACAACAAGATTTCTCAATATCGCCAAGGTACCATTGTACATCAGTGGGATTTCTCACAGTATATCTCCAACTCTTCTTCGTCGGTATATCTCTTCAGAGAAGATCCACAAGGCAACATTTGGTTTGGCACTGCCGACAATGGTGTCTTGATGCTAAATCCGACAACAGGAGCCTTCACTCGATTTGACAGTACCAAGGACTTGGATGTCAACGCCCTCTACATCGACAAAGACGGGAAAGTATGGGCTGGCACCGAGGATGGAGTATATACTATATATAATAAGGTGGAAACCAAAGAAAAGGGTATCAACGACATCATGGGACAATCGGCGATTCCTTTCTCCATCATAGAAGATGACTACGGACAGATTTGGATAGGCACCTTGGCAAGGGGTATCTATATCTTCGACAAGAACAAGAAGTTGGTGACGCATCTTGGACTAGAAAATAGCTACCCATCTAATTCCATCAACCAGCTCATCAAGGATGAGGACGGTGGCATTTGGGCAGCAACTCATAGTGGTTTGGTATATATCCCTAATCCAAAAGACACAAAGAATTTCAAGGTATATGGCGAGGAACAAGGCATCAGCGACAACCATATTCGCAGTTTGGTACAAGATAGACAGGGCAACATCTGGGTCAGCATGTTCTCAGGTATCGCTTGCTTCGACAGAAACAAGGAGAAGTTCTACAACTACGATTACCAAAGCGGTATTCCGACAGGAAACTTCGGTGTTGGCTCTGCAGTCATCTCCTCCACAGGCATCGTCTATTTCGGTTCACCAGGCGGCATCTGCACATTCAATCCACAGTTGCTCACCGACCAAAAAGACATGCCTATCGTGGAAATCATCGACTGCGAACAGATTATGAACACCACAGAAAAGTTGCAGCGTTCCATCGTAATCCAAGACAATAATGGTGTAGCACATCTGAAATATGACGAGAATACCTTCAAGATAACCTTCACGAGCGGAAACTTCGCACAGGAGGGTAACGTGGAGTATTCTTACCTGATGAAGGGACTCGACGACAAATGGTATGAGACCGAAGGCGACAACGAAGTAACCTTCCGCAACCTCAGCCCTGGAGAATACACATTCCAAGTGAGAGCTAAGTTGAAGAACCAGGAATGGGAGAACGCCAAGGTGGCTGAGATGAAGGTGGTGGTGGAACCTCCATTGTGGCTCACTTGGTGGGCAAAGCTCATCTATGCACTCATTGTTGGTAGTATTATTTTCTACTTTGTACGCTCATACACCAACGAACTGAAACTTCGCAGTTCTCTCGAAAAGACCAAGTGGGAGGCACAGCAGAAGCAAGAACTCAACGAGGAGCGTCTGCGCTTCTTCACCAACATCACCCACGAGTTGCGAACCCCGCTCACCCTCATCATGGGTCCATTGGAAGACTTGATGGCAGACACCCGTCTGCCTGAGGTACTCGCCAAGAAGGTGAAGAACATCCATGCCAGTTCGGTACGTTTGCTCAACCTTATCAACGAAATTTTGGAGTTCCGTAAGACGGAGACGCAGAATCGTCGCCTCACCGTGGCACACTCGGACATCAAGTCCTTCGTCAAGGAGATTGGTGACCGATTCAAGGACCTGAACCGCAACCCTCAGGTGACCTTCAACGTGAATATGCCTGAACAACAAGCTGTAGATATCTACTTTGACAGCGAGATTATCAGTACCGTGCTCAACAACTTGATTTCCAATGCCATCAAATATACTCCTAAGGGAAATATCGACATCACATTGAGTTGCATCAACGGAAAGACGAACACGACGGAAAGAGCTGACGGTTTGCAAAAAGTTGTCATTTCGGTAAAGGACACAGGCTATGGTATCAGCAAGAAAGCCCTGCCTCACATCTACGACCGATATTACCAGGCAAAAGGCTTGCACCAAGCTTCGGGCACTGGCATCGGACTGGCTCTCGTGCAGTCTCTTGCCAAACTACACGAGGCGGAGCTTACCGTAGAGAGCGAGGAAGGAAAGGGTACTGAATTCTGCTTCATCCTCGATGCCAACAACACCTATCCGAATGCTTTACACAAAGAGGATGCTCCGATAGAGGAAAATATTGCTAACATGGGCATGAGCGACGCATCTATTCTTGACGAAAAAGACAGCGATGATACTCCAGACTCCCTCGAAGGAAATGAGGAGAAAGAGCAAACCGACGTTCGTCCATTGCTTCTCATCGTGGAAGACAACGATGACATCCGCCAATATATCAACGAGTCACTCTGCGAGGACTATCGCGTCATCGAGGCTAGAAACGGAAAGGAAGGTCGTGACCTCGCCTTCAACCAGATACCCGACCTCATCGTGAGCGACATCATGATGCCTGAGATGGACGGCATCGAGATGATGAAGATATTGAAGAACGACATAAGGACTTCACACATTCCTATCATCCTGCTCACGGCGAAGACTACGCCTATCGACCAGGAGGTAGGCTACGACAGCGGTGCAGACTCGTATCTGATGAAGCCTTTCAGCGCAAGTTTGTTGCATAGCCGCATACGCAACATCTTATCGGGTAGAAGAAGACTGGCAGAGTTTATCATCCAGCATAGTTTGTCTGGAGCCAATGCTTCGCTTGACATCAACCAAAGCGGAAATGGAAATCTGAATGCAAATGTTGTAGATGGAGCTGAAAGAAATGATGTAAGAGACGTAACAGGGAATATCAATGACAACATCGACACCTCCGTGCCAGAGCTAAGTCCTTTGGACAAGAAATTCATAGAGAAGCTGAATCGCCTCATCGAAGAGAACATGACGACGATAGACATCGACATCGCATTCATGACCGACAAGATGGCAATGAGCCACTCTTCCTTCTACCGCAAGGTGAAGGCTTTGACGGGAGTGAGCGCCAACGAGTATATACGCAAGGTAAAACTCCAACGCAGTATGCAACTGCTGAAGGAAGGCGAAAGCAATGTAACAGAAGTGGCGATGTTGACTGGCTTCAATAATATCGGTTACTTCCGCAAGTGTTTCAAGAAAGAGTTTGGCATCTCACCTTCTGATGTTTTGAAGGGAAAAGGATAGGAATAAAAAGCTAGCGTGTTTGTGGACATGCTAGCTTTTTTATTTTTTCATTAAGAACACCAAAGAAAGAAAAGATTCAAAAGAATAAGAATATTCATTTTTTTTTTGTACTTTTGCAAAACGATAAATTGAACAGGCAAACTGCTAAAGATAACCTGCTAAAGATCAATAGAAAAGATAAATTGCAAAAATCATTAGATTAGGAGAAATAACAATGAAGAAAATATTATACTTCGTGGCTGCCTTCGTGGCTGCCACCACATCCATCACTACGACGACCTGCTGCAAGTTCGCTCCCGACCAGAACGATGGCGATACAGTGGCAGCAAGCGAGTTTTATCCTGAGGATACAGCTGCGGCTCATGCCAAGAAATTGGCAAAGAACGCCGCCAAGAAGTCTATCGTGGACAGCGTGGGCATGTACTATGTTGGAAGCGGCTCTACCAAGGACAAAATCCAGCTTGTCTCCTACCCTTCCCGTCGTGACACCTTATTATACAGTAAGACCCGTCATGTGAAGGTGAAGGGAAGTGCTGACATCAACCACGTGGTTCGTGTCGATTTCTACCTCTTGAATGGCAAGGATTCACTTGTGAAGTATGTAGAAGAAGTTACTAAATAAAGTAGCAAAAATAACTAAATAAAGAAGAAATAACAGAATAAACATGAAATAACAGAATAAACATGAAAAAGAGAACAATCTACCTAATCATCATTGCCCTGCTGTGGATAAACATGACTTCGTATGCACAGCAAACATGGAAAGGCACTTGGGCTACAGCCGTGGAATGGACAGGCATGGGGGATATGCCTAAAGAAAGCCTCGACAATCGCTCTTGCCGCCAAGTCGTTCATATTTCCTTTGGCGGAAAGGAACTCAGGCTCAAACTGAGCAATGAGTTTGGGGAGCAGCCTGTAGAAATCAAGTCTGTCTATATCGCCGACACAGATTTCAAAAACCAAAGCTACGTCAATGGCAAGACCGTTAAATACCTCAAATTCAACGGAAAGAAAAGCGTTACCATCGAGGCTGGCAAAGCTCTCTATTCTGATGCTACAGTCTATTCTCTGAAAGCTGACCAACTGTTGAGCATCACAATCGATTACGGCAAGACTCCTAAGCACGCCACCTCCCATCGTGGTTCTCGTACGACATCATACATCGTGGCACATCAGGATGGAAAAGTAACCAAGCCGACGGATATGTCTTTTGGCAAACAAGAGAATGTCGATCACTGGTACAACCTATCCGCTATCGAAGTCAAGACCACAGATGACCTTCCTGTCATTGCCGTACTAGGCAATTCCATTACCGATGGTAGAGGAAGCACTACCAACCACCAAAATCGTTGGACAGATTTCTTTGCCAAGAACCTGAATGCAAAGGCTCCTCATAGTGTTTTAAACCTAGGTATCGGTGGAAACTGTGTAGTCGAAGGAGGATTGAGCCAACCTGCCATGCAACGTTTCGACCGTGACATTCTTGGTCAAAAAGGAGTAACGCATCTCATCATCTTTGAAGGAACCAACGACATAGGTTGCTCCAAGGGGAACTATGAGCATGTTGCCGACACGCTGATTGCTTGCTACAAGGTATTAATTTCAAAAGCAAAAGCTAAGGGCATCAAAGTATATGGCGGCACCATCACACCTACCAAGGGCAACGGTTGGTATTCTTTCTGGCACGAAGCCATAAGACAAACCGTAAATGAATGGATCAGAAATAGCAAATGCTTTGACGATGTCATTGACTTCGACAAGTTGGTATGCAACCCACAAGACCCTCAACAATTGAAACCCGAATACTCAGACGATTGGCTGCATCTCAATCCTACTGGCTATGAGGCTATGGGAAAATACGCCGCAGAGCAGTTTCTAAAGGAAAAAGGTAAGTGACCATTGTTCATCCATTGACCATCAAACGGGCACTCAGTGAACAAACAGCGGGCATCGACTGAACAAACAGCGGGCATTCGATGCCCGACACACGAGCATTGAATGCCCAAATACCGTTTCAAAACTTGGGCAATGGGATATTTATTGGCTAAAAACACTGTCACTTTTAGCCAATAAATCAAAAATCAATCATAGAATCCAGGCTGCTTGTATTCGATGCCCAGTTCTCTATCCACCGTTGCGATGACTCCCTGAATCTGACCCATCGCAAACATTCTGCCGAGCAAGGTGTAACCAGCGTTATGACCGTGGGTGCTCTCATCGAACACGCCACCTGGCTTATCGGTGAAAGTCATGCCATGATCCACACGCATTGGCAGACGGCGACCGGAATTGCACTTGCCCTCCTGCTCAGCCTTCTCGAAGATGCGGCAAAGCTCTATCAAGTCGGCACGACCACCCAGGTGGCTTGCCTCCGTGAAGTTGCCGTTAGGGAAGATGTAGCAAGAACGGAGATGAACGAAGTGGGTGCGGTCGGCAAACTGCTTTGCCATTGCCACACAGTCGTTGTGCTCACCTGCAGAGAATGAACCAGCACAGAAGGTCAAACCATTATGCTTGTTTGGCACAGCATCGAGCATCCACTGGATGTCCTCGGCAGTACCGATGATACGTGGCAAACCGAACACTGGATAAGGAGGGTCGTCAGGATGAACGCACATATTGATGTCGTACTCATCGCAAACTGGCATGATAGCCTCCAACCAGTACTTCATATTCTCCTGCAACTTCTTCTTGTCGATGCCCTCGTAAAGCTTCAAGAGGTCACGGAACTTCTGAACAGGGGCAGCATCGCCCTCGCTGAAGTTGCCTGATACGAAGCCCTGGGTCTTGATGATGATGTTCTCCACCAAGGCATGGTCTTGCTCAGGAGTGGAAGTCTTCTTGATTTCATCAGCTTCAGCCACGAGGTCTCTGCCCCACTTGTGATTCTTAGAGAACTCAGCCCAGTCCTCACGAGCACCCTCACGCTTCAAGATGTAGATGTCGAAGTAAGCGAACTCGCCCCAATCCATATAGAGGTTGTCGGCACCATTTGGGTTCTTGTGCGCCAAGTCGGTACGAGCCCAGTCCAATACAGGCATAAAGTTGTAGCAGATGCACTTGATGCCTTCCTCGCCGAGGTTGCGAAGACTCTCCTTATAGACCTCAATCTGATGGTCACGGTCTGGACCGCCATACTTCAAGGTCTCCACCACTGGCAGAGACTCCACCACGCTCCACTTCATACCATAAGACTCGATGTACTCCTTGAGCTCATGAATCTTCTCACGTGTCCATACCTCGCCAAGTGGTACATCGTGCAATGCAGTCACGATACCCTCGACACCTATCTGTTTCAGTTGGGCAAGAGTAATCTTATCCTTCTTGCCAAACCATCGCCATGTTCTTTCCATATATTACCTTATTATATATTATCTTGCTACTACATACTTATGCAATGTCTTTCTCACAGCGCCCTTGCCAGCGAAGAGTTCCTTCACCATGCCCTCGATTTGCTCGCCGAAGCCAGCCTCATAGAGGTCGAGACCAAACACGTCCTTACGAGAGTAAAGCTGCTTGAGGCAAGAGTAATCCTGCTCAGCCTTGCCTACCTCCAAAGGAGCCACGATAGCCTGGAGTTCTGCCAAGAGTGGGTCGGAAGATGGCTCGAATGGTTTCAAGTTATCATCGAGTGCCTTCAGATAACGAGCATAACCTGCCAATACCAATGGGATGAGCACGAGATTGCTCTTGTCGAGACCACGGTCGATGTACTTCTTGATGGTCTCACCGAAACGGATGGAGAGCTTCTGGCTGGTATCGGTGGCGATACGCTGAGGAGCATCTGGCATGAATGGGTTAGGCAAACGCTTGTTGATGACGGTGCCGATAAACTCGTATGGGTTCAAGACTCCTGGGTCGGTAACCACTGGCATCGCCTCGATGTAACCTATCTTCTGGATGAAGGCACGGAGGTCCTCATCAGCCATCTCGGCAGAAATCAAGGTATAGTCGAGCATGCAACCATAGATAGACATCGCCGTATGGAGAGGGTTCAAGCAGGTAGTCACCTTCATGGTCTCCACCTCATCCACGGTCTTGCGAGTAGTATAGAGTGCGCCTCCCAACTCCAATGGTGGGCGACCGTTGGTATAAGTATCCTCGCAAACCAAGTACTGCACCTCCTCGGAGTTGACGAAAGGAGCGGTGTAGGTATGCTTCTCGGTGATGATGGTCTGGTTGTCCTCGAAGCCATCCTCGGCAATCATCGCCTGTACCTTCTCATGAGGGCGAGGCGTAATCTTATCAATCATAGACCAAGGATAAGTTACCTTGCTGCTGTCCTTCACATAGTCGAGGAAGCCCTGCTCCACGATGCCGTCCTTCACCCAGCGCTCGGCATAGGCGAAGACACCAGCCTTCACATGGTCGCCGTTGTGAGAGCAGTTGTCGGTGCTCTGCAAAGTGACAGGCAACTTGCCAGCCTTGTAGCGCTCATAGAGGAGTGCGGTGAGCTTGCCCATAGCAAAGACTGCGTCGAGACCACGAGCCAAGTCAGCCTCATTGAATGTATATCCCTTCTCGGTAATAGTGAAAGTGACCATCTGGAGAGATGGAGCCTGGAAGATTTCCACCAGTCGAGCCCAGTCGTCGGCAAACTGCTTGTCTGCCTTCAGGCTCTCGGTGATGGAGCCGAGCACCTTCTTCTCGATGGTGCCGTTGCTCTGCAAGCTGACGAGGAGGGAGAGATTATGGTAAGGGCGATACGCCTTGTCGATGATTTCGTAGTCGAAGCTCTCAGCGACGATGACACCACGGTCGTACTTGCCCGTGTTGAGAGCGTCGTTGAGGATGGCTGCAGGGAAAGCACGGAAGATATTGCCTGCTCCAAAGTGAACCCAAGTAGGCTCATCGTGAGTCTTCTTGGCTACAGCTGCGATGTCGTACTTAGGAAGCTGATAACCTTTAGCCTCCCACTCCGCAGCATTGAAATTGTCTGAAAGAATGTCGTTCAGTTTCATTGTAATTTGTATTTTGTTTTTAATTTTTGATTGTTATTTGATTGTTATTTTCGGCAAAAGTACAAAGTTTTTCCGATATTCGCCTTCTTTTTGAGGATTATTTTCAAAGTTTGAACAATTAGCAACGTATTTTGCACAATTTGCAAATGTTTTTGTTACATATGACAAAATGAAAACGTATTCCAAGTGTAGCATAAAGGAAAAAAATCCATTCCTAACAAGAACACATCGTATATTCTTGCAGGAATGGATTCCATTTTACTTTCTATATTTTATCCTTATTCTTATCTATTGGCAGTCTGCCACAGATAAGTATCAGTACAATGAATCATGGCGTTTTGGTCGGCAATCATCAACTTGAAGTCGCCTTCCTCCAATCTCCACTTGCCATCCCAACCAACAAAT
>ERZ808278.896-NODE-896-length-15260-cov-4.807498_pt1 | contig 15260 bp, 13 predicted proteins | sample MGYA00521239_ERZ808278 | MGnify/ENA primary metagenome ERZ808278 (study PRJEB31516, sample SAMN03275600) | gut metagenome | biome: mammalia-associated habitat; material: feces | host: Papio cynocephalus | place: Kenya | collected 2012-07-17 ... | reverse complement strand
CATTCTGAAAAGACTTTATATCATCATTAGTATTAGAAGTATTAGGATATTATCAAATTAATGATTAATTATATACTATATAAGTGCTATTGGGAAGTAAAGTATGTTTAAAGAAGGGAGAAAAGAGGATGAAAGTATGATTTTTAAACCACATGAAGTAGCTTATAATATAGCAAGAATTAATAATTTAAACAACAGTGTAATATTAAATTTTGATAATGAAGAAAGAGAATTTAAATGTTTATCCACTAGTTTTGAATTGGTTTCAAGAACCGAAGACAATATGGTAAATGGAAATGTTTATTTAAATTTAATATCAAAAGATTTATTATTACACGACATAAGTTATCTGGATCTAATTAACAAAGATTATATGAATTTTATTACATATAAATTCGATACAGATATACGAAAAAGATTGAGAGATAAAACAGAATTAAGATACAACAAAGATGAAGATCAATATAAAGATACTTCTATTGGTAAAATATATGCGCCTAGTATATATGATATGCCAAATATAGATGTTTATGATAGACCAAAAGAACATTATAATTTTCTCAAATCACAGTATTTTTCAGATTTAGGTAAATTAATAAAAGAGATGAAGGGTGAAAATCGTTTATGGTTAACTAGATCCGAATTAATAGATCAAAAGAAAGTATATGCTCTAAATATTAGAACAAAAGAATTTATTAAAGTAGATCTTGATACAAAATGTGACATGGTAATTTGTATTAGTTTAAAAGTAACAGATGATAAAGTATAGGGGATTAGCCCCTATACTTTATTTTTTAATCGTTACATTAATATTATCTGTTGTTGTAGCATTTCCGTTATTATCTTTTACTGTATTACTAGAAGCTTCTTTGCAATATTTTTTTACTAATCCATAGGATGTTGACCATGCTTTATTAAGCATACTCATTTTGGCAGAAAAAATACTTGTAGAGGCTTTGTAATAATTAATAACAGATTTATTGATTTCTTTTTTCTTGTCCTTATCAGAATTATTATTCTGAGCATTAGAATTATTTTCATTATTCTGATTATTACCAGAATTATTTGCAGTATTCCCTGTTTGATCTGTATTACTTGTATTTCCAGTAGAATCTGTTTGTTTATTATCTTCATCAGATTCTAAGAAATAACTTAATAATTCAGATGTTGATAAACCAGATTCATTAATAACAGATTTAATAGCATTAGATGAAGCATTTAATGCATCTATATCAGAACCTAAATTATCTGTTACCTCTTTCTTATAACTTTTAAAGAAAGGAATATATTGTTTGGCAATTAATTCTGAATTAATAGCTTCATTATCTTCAGGATGTCTAAAGATTTTACTTTGAATTACTTCTACCGGAGAACTCTTTTTATCTCCATTCGGAGCTTCATATGCATAAGGATAAAATTTTTGTATATATGAATCTACAGAAGACATATATTCTGTATCGGATGCATTAAATTCTTTTAATTTCATTCCTTTAAGATTATCTATTTCAGAAAATAGCGGAATATTTGTCTTATTATCAGAATCCATTTTCATATTATATCCAGATGCTAATTCCGACTTGTATTTATCTTCCAATTTAGCAAATGAAATATCATTCATTTTTGTTTTGAATCTATTCCATACATTTTGTACATTAGTTGCAACTTTAGATATATATTTCATTACAGTTACATTAACAGCTTCATTTAATACAGATTGTTCCTGTAAAGAATGAACTCCTGTGTTCTTAATAGAAATCACTGATAATTCATCAAGCATAGCCTGCTCAGCCATATAAAGATTATATTTAAAAACTTCTTCGTCAATTGTGGACATAAAAATCACCCTTCTCTTTTTATAATTTCTCCAATTACATATAATAATACTTTCTTGTCTTGTATTAATGCTTCTTTAGCTGCTTCTAATTTCATACCAAATGCTGTAGTAACAATATCACAATATTTTTGTAATAAACCACATTCTGTTTTTAATACTCTATCAAGAGCAAATTCTATATCATAATCAATAGGAACATATTTCTCCATAATATCCTTAGGAGTTATTTTTTCTATTTTCTTTTGAATATCTGACGAAGATTTTATAATATCATTTTTACTTTTTTCTATAGAAGATATCAATGTTTTTCTATTATTATATCTAGATAAAGCTTCTTTATATTCTACTGGAGCAATAGGAGTTTTGATAGGATCTAAAATTCCATTCCTAAAAGTAGAATATAATCTAGGAATATACATTTCTGACGTTACAGGATCTTCGTAATCCGATAATCCCAAAACTCTTTTTCTGATCAAATTTTCATCAGATAAGAAAGTATTATGTGAAACCTCATCATTTAATGCTCCTAATTTCGATATAATAGAAGGCTTAGATTCTCCAGAAGAAAGTTTTTTCAATTTATCCAGTAAACTATCATATTCTTCAATAAAAATTGATTTTAAGCTTGGTGACGGAATATCTTTATCTAATAAAGTATATCGAAAATGTTCTATATCTTCATCTAAATCAAATGTAGCATCTTTTATTTTTTGCTCATATTTTTTAATTGTAGAGTCCGGATTGCTGAAATATTTTGCTATAATAGATTTAAACTGCTTAAATATCTTTTCTATCCCTTTTATGAATAAAGAAATAATCTTTCCAACAAATTCTTTAAAATCAAATTTATCAATAAACTCTTTAACAAATCCTTCATTCATATATCCAGAATTTGTAGTATAAATTTCCTGTAAAGATAATCTAATAATTTTATTAGATTCAGTCATAGTTTCTAAAGTAAAAGAAAAGATAGAATCTGATGTATGAACTTCTCTTTGTGATCTCAAAAGATTATTGGATTCTTTTAATACTTTAGTATTAACCAAAAGCATATTAGTTCCTCCTTTTAAATATAAAAGCTAGAGGATCTATTTTGATCCTCTAGCCATATATGCTTCTCAAAAATATTTAATTAGAAATTAAACAGAGAAGCGATCTCTGCCTGATAAGAAGAAGACTCTAACATTGCAGATTCAGAATATGTCATCTTTTCTGTTCTGTTAGTAGCAGATAAAAGTCTTGCAATTACAGAAGAACATGTTGACTGGAATTCATTAACACATTCCATTACTGCACCCATAACTGTTGCATTTAATGTAATAGCTCTCTTCATAATTGTCATCCATGCTGTATAACCAGTCTCTGCCATATCCTTCTTTACGCCTTTTGACTTGCTAATCGTACTATTGATATTTTTCTTAACGGTGTTAAAGATATCTTTACTATACTTTTTCGTTGTAGTGATATCCGTTGACATCTTGATTACATTATCAATATTCTTTACAAGCCAATCTTTGGTAATATCTACCATAGAAGTACCATGCCTTAAATCAGTCTTGATCTGACCTCTTAAATCTGAAGTATAATCTTCATCAACACCGATTGATCTGTAAAATGTTGACATGATCACTTCTTCCTGCTCCTGCATTTCCTTTGCAATAGCACCACCTTCATTATCAGTACCTCTATAGTTAGGTGATCCCTGAATATCAAGAACCTTGATTAATTCTGCCTGCAGCTTATCCATAGCCTTACCATATTTTCTTACATCATTTCCGAATGTAGCGAAATTATATGGATATGTCTTACCAAATACCTTTGTCTTACCGTCTTTGTCTGTTCCATTCAACTTTGGAACCATCTCTTTTGCCTTAGCAAATTTTTTCTGATCATAATTACGTTTCAGATTGTTAATCTTTGTCTGAATCTTTCCAAAAATCTTTTCGAAAAATCCTTTGATATCAGCCCAACGATCCTGAAGCCATTTAACAAATTTATCCATAATACCTTTGATCTTGCCATCTCCAGATTCAAGCATTACTCCACTTTCCTGAACCTGTGCTAATTCTTCAAGTCCAATAGATTTAAAGATTTTATTAAACTCATGCTCAGATTCTACAATAACATACATAGCACTTTCATTAATTGAAAGATGACTAGGAATATATGATGGCTGTGCGCCCATTAAATAATCCATTATTATTTCCTCCTTTATTTAATTACATTTCTTCAAAGATAGACTCTACATAATTATTTGACATTTCTGTCAAAGCATATGCGTTTGCAATGATAGTGGAAGCCAACAGAAGATTTCCATCATCATCTGTTTCAGGACTCCAAGCTCCATAATCATTATCATTATCATCGAAAACATCTGCTGTTGATTTAGATGTACTATTTTTTGCAGTAGAATCATCAGATTTTTCGATTTTTCTACTTGCAGGTGCTTTTTTAGCTGCATCAGCAGTTTTTACTCCTGTAGCAATAGCATCAGGATCACCTTTCTTAACAGCATAATTACCAAGAATGATAAAGTTTGCTCTATGTGTAGCAATATACTTCTGAGTTACAGCCTTATAGAAAGTAAGTGCCATAGATGTAAGGCTATGATACAAACCAACTGTCTGATATTTAGCATTAAGCTTAGCAGCAACCAGTTCATCATCGCTTTTTCTATTTTTCTTAGCATCAGCTTCTTCTTTCTTTGCCTGATCTTCGATTGATTTGTATGTTTTATTTAATTCTTTTCTTAAATTAGCAAAACCAGCTTTAGCTTCATTAAGAATATTAAAGAAATCATTGCTTGAAATCTTCTTAGCAATAGCTTCATCAGATGTATCAATGATATCATTTGCTTTTAATCCATCTTCTCCACCAAATTTCTTTTTAGCTTCTTCAATTATCTTTGCATAATCATCAACAATTTCTTTGATTGCTTCAGCAGAAGATGCAATTTCGATTTTAGCAAGAATTGGAGCGCTTGAAGAATTATTCAAAAGATCAGCTGTTGTTTTCAACATATCTTCATATTTCTTCATATCTACTGTATTACCTTTTGCAGGGCAATTCTTTACATTTTCCCACTTCATATATTTTTCATACTTCTTAACAAGAGTCTTATCTCTCTGGACAAGTTTGCTAATTGCCATAGGAATTGTTTCTGTAAAGAACTTTTTAACCATAGCGATAAATTTATGAATAGCATCAAGAATCTTCTGTCCAAGAGTCTTCTTTGCTGTTTCAGCTGTAGCATTCTTATCTGCCTCTGACAAATAAATACTACCATTTTCACTATAAACTTCAGCAAAATCTACTTCGATCAATGCATTAAACATTTTAAGATCTTCCTGCTCAGATTCAAGCACAAACTGTAATGGATCAACTGCTGATTCTGTTAAAGCAGCTTCATTTACAAATTTAGCTGCAATATTGGAATATACCATAATTATATCCTCCTTATATATTTGATTTATGATTTATTATCTGTATTTTACAGAATAACTTTTATATTGATGTTTATTTATATCATTTTACATTTTAGAACATAGGGGCATTGATAAATGGATTATCATAATCTAAATCAGAAGCTTTAAATTTCTTTACATCTTCTGATTCTGCTTTAGCAGCATTTCTTTGTGCAATTTTATGATCAACTGACCATTTATTAGCTCTTGCTCTATATTTAGCAGCTTTCTTTAACTGTCTATCAATAACTTTATCCTTATCATCTACAGTCTGGATATCAGAATATTGTAATTTCATGGCATTCATTTCCAAGAAATCAGCCTGAGTTTCCCAATAATCTGAAATTTTCTGCTTTCCAAAATAGAAATAATATACAATAGATCTAAGAATATAGATTAACTGCTTGCAAATAAAAATAAAAGCTCTAGCAATCATTCCATAAGGAACTGATTCTGTAAATACATCTTTCTTTTTATCTTTCTCATCATCATGAATAACAGTCTTCTGTTCTTCTCCATCTTTTAAAAATGGAGCATCAGGTTCAATGACAACTTCGGTAGCTTCATGTTTAATTTTTGTCTGATTTAATAAAACCTTAACAGCTTCATCAAAATCACCTTTTCGACATCCATCATTCCATAATGCTAAATTACTAAATAAAACATTATCCATAGTTTTAGCATAAGCAACAGTATCTAAAGCCATCTGAAAAGATTTAGATTCAGGATTCTTAATATATTCGATACAAGTATTGATTAAAAAAGAAACTGAATTACAGATAGCTAAAGTAATGTTCTTATATGTCATCACCAATAATGGTGAATTATATAAGTATGCTTTCTGGAATATATCTGTTCTAGATTTTACATTATCAATTGCTTCTGATAAAGTATTTATAGGAAACAGATCCTGATTATACTGAGTTACTAATGCCTTGATAATATCAATGCATTCGAGAAGATCATTAAATTTTTCTACTTTAGTAATATCTCCTCTTGATCTGTCAATTGTAGAATAATCAATTTTAGCTGCCTTTTCCACTATTTTATCATAAAGCATAGAAGTAATAGCGCTAAGAATCTGCGTCTGATTCTGTTCTGCTTCACATACTAATCTAACAGTATCTCTATCTGAGTAATCAAGATATTCTCTTGTCACTTCATTAAAATCATTATACATTTTTTCACCTCCTAATTTATCGATTGATCTTAGAAATTAGATTAACGACTTTCTTATAGCTATTATCTCCAGTCTCTCTTTCAAGAACATTAAAAGAATAATCCTGAAAATATTTTTCTCCATCATATAAGAATCTTGCTACTTCTATTTCTTCGTCTACGATAATAATTCCCATAAGATTAAACTGATCAATCATATATCTAGCTTTAGCTGGATTAGACAAATCAAGATTATATTCTTTCTTCATGAAATTAACCTCTTCCTGGGTAATTACTAAAGTAGTAATAGCTGCAGCATCATTAGCTTTATTTCTTCTCAATGCTCTATTTAAATTAGATTTATTAGATCTAGCCTGAAGCATTCTCCAAATAGGATTTGTCTTAGATAATTTGCTATTCTGTTTAGCATCAATCTTAGCCTGATCAATACCTAATACAAAATCTTTACTAAAAGAGATTTCTTTCGTTGTTGCACGAATAAGATTTGTAAGATTAACCTTAGTTCTATCAGCTGCTCTCATATGATCAATAATCTCTTCTGATGGACAAGCAATCAATCTAGCTTTTACACCAGCAATAAATTGTCTATCAATACTTGTTATTTTTCCTTGAGGATCAACATAGTTATATCTAAGTATAATCATAGATGGAACTAATTCATTACATTTTTTGACATCATTATCAACAAGCATTTTCTGGAATCTATTGAATTCATCGCTTAATCTGCTTTGATCCATTTTGTCTTTTTCCATACCAAGTTTATCGATATCAATATCTAATTTTGTCTGATCAAGTTCATCTTTTATTTTATCTCTTTCAGCCTGATAAGCTCTATTTCTTTCATCTTCTTTTTGCTGATAATCAAAACGAGATTTTTTTTCTTGTGCTTCAGCTTCATCTTTATTTTTTCTATAATTATAATTTTTAAGATTTTCTTTCTGCTGATATTTAATCTGTCTTTCTTTAAGCTTTAATTCATCTTCAGCACGTTTCATTTGTCTACGAGCTGCAATTGTATCGCTGATACGTTTCTGATCAGCTTGCTGCTGTTGGAAATTTAATTTTTCTTTTTCCAATTTATAAGAATTATAATCTCTATCAATATCAATCTGTTCTTTAGATGTATATTTACCAGAATCATATGGATCTAAATAGCTTGAGAAATCGGTATATGAATCTTCACTAATAAGTCTAACTAAATCTCTAGATCCCCTTGACATAATTTCAAAATTTGAAACTGAATTTTCATTAAAACTATTCAAAGGATAATATTCAGGGATCTGAGCATTTTCGTCGATGAATTGCTGAATGATATGAGCAGGTATAGTTGCAGATTCTGACCATCCTCTATATTTAGAAATAGAATCAATCATGTCATAATAATCGTCCATCCCATAAGCATCATCTATGTTATTATGCCATCTTTTTATTACATCAATTCCATTTTCTCCACTGACATTAGCGGCTGTTAATAATAATTGTAAAGTTGTAACACAATTTCTTTCATGTGCTTTTACAATCATAGCTGCTGTTGATGGTGAAATTGTATTTGAACATAAAACCGGAAATGACATAATAAGATCTTTAGAGGCTTTCATAATAGAAGATCTAGTAAGAGCTCTACCAGTATTTCCAGCATTTTTGGTTCTACTTAATTCATTAGCATATCCTTTAGCAATATTGATGAGATCGCTAAAGCTGCCAGTAGTAAATTCTTTTAAAATCATTTTTAAACCTCCTTTATAATATGCTAGATATTATAAAGGTGTTAAAAAATAAAGCCATTTGGAATTTTTAATATTTCCCCTGTTTTCTAGCTTTCAGGTCCAAATATGAAATCGAAATTATATTCTCCTTTCAGTATCAATCTTTTCATAACCATTTTCTTATGGGGATCTGTTTCTTTATTCATCCTTTCTTCTGCTTTTATTCGTCCAATTTCTTTATTATAATTCATTATCGTTTGCATTTCTCCCCATGTCGTTCTACAATCTAAATCATTATCTTTAATATAATCTAAATTTCCGCTTTTACCACCAAATTTCATATTCTTAGTACCTCCACGCACACTATATCTTTAGATCTTTAAACGTCTTTCGACAACAAAATGTTGACGGCGAGTCTCCTTTCAAATATGAAATTCCAATGGCTTTATCTTATATATAATATATAATCAAAACATAATTTAGCATATTCTTATATACGAGAACATCCTTATAAGTCAATAAGGAGGTGAAATAAATGTCCAATGTAAATGCTCAAGATATCTATATTACGAATGGGAATCAGTATCAATATACAGATACTGCAACTTCTCAAGTTTATAATTCTTATGATATTCCTGGTACAAGCAATGCATTTGTAGATGATAATGGAACAAGTGATAGATTAAGATATCGTCGTATAGATAATGATCCAATAGATGCAATTGGTAATGAACAAAATGAAAATTATAGAGGAATGTATCATGCTGCTGGATTATATAGAAGAGATGAAATAGATTTATTTAGTGGAAGATATCGTTTTGGTGTTGTAAATCCATATGAATCATTAGGTAATTGTAAACAATATTTATTCTTTACAAAACCAGATCTGAATATTTATCCTAGAGATGATGATACAGGAATCCCAAGTTCATCTTTGCATAGTTATTTGGCAACGGATAGTTTTTGGACAGAATTGGAAAGAAAATATCCTCAGATTTTACAAAATTTACAACTATCTTTAAATCCAAAAGATCCATTTAATCATCTTTTAGGAAATATGGTTCAATCAAATATGGAGGTACCATCTATGAGTGCAGATATGGTGGAAACTCCAAATAATATGTATGGTGTTGGATATCAATACAGAGGATCTTCTGAAGCTGGAGATGATAGTTTTGATTTTTCTTTGGAATTTAAAGATACAAGATATCTTCCAGTCTATAAATATTTTTCTGCAATTGAAGAATATCAAAAAGCAAAACATCATGGAAGAATAAGACCATGGATTCCATATATTGAAGATAAGATATTATATGATCAAATTGCAGTATTTAAATTCTTAGTAGATGAAGATGGAGAAACAATTGTTTATTATGGAAAGGCATATGGGGTAAAATCAAAAAATTTACCTAGAGAAATCTTTTCTAATGATACATTTGATAATGGAATATCTTATTCTATAGATTTTAATGCTGCATTTTATAGAGATAAGCCATTTGTTTTAAATGAGTTTAATAATCTATCTAGAGATTATTATAATTCTCTTCCTTATGAAATTGGAATTCATAATACTGTATTAGATAGACCAGATAATAGAGTTGCAAAGGCAGCGTATGTTGTTGAAGAAAAAAGCTCTATAGCACCTGGTGGTAAAGTTTATAAATTAAAATGGAGAGGAGATGCTAAAGTTTGAGTTCTGCGACAAATTGGAATATATCTACTGATATTTACGATATCGTAGGTCAGATAGATAATTTAAAAAAGAGATTTATTGAAGATGAAGATGAAACGACTCTAGCTTTAGGTTCTTTTGGATTTATTGGAGATACTGAAGCTAAGAAAATTCAAACAGCTGTTGTTATGTCCGGTGAACTTGGAAATGAAATGTTCCCTACAAGAGCTAAACTGGATAAAAATATCACAACACATGCTATTTATTGTAATATTGGAGATATTAATGCAATTCCTTCTCATATGATGCTGAATCTTGCTATAAAAGAATCAGATCTGGATAATTATATGAAGAGTAATAAATTTATTTTTGATAGGAATTGTCCAATTTATGTTGGAGATTATGAATTTCATTTAGATTATGATCTTATATTAACGAGATATAAAGCAGGAACAAAATCTAATTGGATTTATAATGCAATGTATGATATGTCCTCAGAGAACTATTTATCTGATATCTCTAATGTTTATATTAGACAACCATATCAAATGAATTTTAATAATTATACTTACATTTTTATGCAGGTATTGGTAAGACAGGTTACTATAGAAACGACAACGGATAAGATGATTTCTTCTTCAGTTATTGATAATAAATCTTTTACATTTACATTTGATAATCAGTTGGCTGATTTTAATGTTTATGTAACAGAAAATGGAAATGCTATAAGATTGAAGCCATATCTATACGGATCTTCAATAGATCCAGAAGTTTCAGATTATTGTTGGTACTTGTTTATGAATGATCAATCTGTAAGAATTAGTTTTGATGCTAATTCATATCTTCCAGGTTTAAGTGCTGAAGTTAAAATAGTAGCTCAAACCACTTTGGGTGCTGCTGGTAATATTGATTATAAAACAGAAGAAACTGGTTATTATGTAGATTTTGAATCTTCTTATTATAATTATAAACGAATTACTTGTTATGCTAATTGTGCTACAGCCGCTACTGAAGGTGCAGATAGAAAAGACATGGAAGAGATAAAAGCATTGATTCCAAAAATGTCTATGTCTAGAGGACAACTTACTTCTGAAACGGATTTAAATAATTATTTTTCTTTAATTAGCGATAATTATTCAAGATTGATTACACAGAAGAAAGTAGATAATCAATTAAATAGAATATGGTATGCTTTCTTATTATTAAAAGATGAAGAAAATAATATTATTCCGAGTAATACAATAAAAATCAGATTAGATATGAAAGGAAAATATGTAAAATCTTCTAATGAAGAAAATAATTATTTTATTCCTGCTGGAACTTTATTAAAATATGATTCTTCTTTAGATTATGCTGTTCCTGTAGATTCTACTCCAGAAATATATTCTGAAGATTATTTTAATAATAATGGAATTTATTATTATAGATTAATTTATAATATTTATCTAAATACGAATCCTATTTATGCTTCTTATTATTTTACGCTAATTAATCAGGATGGATATTTCGAATATGAATATATAAATCCAGATATGTTTATGGGATTTATTGCGACTACTTATCATCTTGAAAGAAAATTATTATCAGAAAAAAATATTTATAAAGTTCAGTTTACAATAGAACAATCTATTGCTACAGATTTTGGATTATATTCTGTTAATGATTATGATAATTCTACCACAAATAATATGAAAGTATTTATGCTTTTATATAAAGGAAACGAAATTTATAGATATACAGAAGCCACATTAATATCTTATGATAGCGATAATTTTAAATCTACATGGGAGATTAGTCTTGAAACAAATAATGATTTTGATACAGAAGGAAATCTTACATTATTAGATTTATTAGTTCCAGGATCATCTGAATCCAAATTACAAGGAAACTTCGAAGATAATTTTAGAGCTTCTATTTGTATTTATGGAAAATTTGCAAATGAAGAATTTGGTAGATATGTAATGGACAAAACAATACCAGGATTAGATGGTTATTCTATTATCAATATCTATAATTTTTCTAACGGAATTACAATATTAAATGATTTCACAAATGTAATGAATACAAAGGTATTGACAATTGCTTCTGAAGACAATAGTATTGTAAATTATGATATTTATGGGGTGCCGGTTATAGGCGAGCATTATTTTAGATCTGAAGATAATGTAACCTATTTGGTAAACGAATTAAATCGAAAGAAAGCTCATATTGATTATTGTTTAACTGTTTTAGATAATAATATGGATATAGACTTTAAATTTGTTAATTCATACGGGGATTCTAAAACTTATCATATTGCAGATAAAGATAAAACTTCTCTTGGTAATATCGATATTACTATGAAATTTAGATTATCTTTATTAAATCAATATGATACTGTCATTAAAGATACAATTGTTCAATATATTAAAAATTACATAGAAGATATGAATGATTTTGGCAATCTTCATATTCCTAATATGATTCATGATATTTATGATCAATATAAGGATTCAATTGAATATATTGAATTTATGAATTTCAATAATAATAGATTGGGGATAAATCACATTGAATTAAAAGATGTAATAGATCCTAGAACTGTACCAGAATTCATATCCATTAGAAATAAATTAAAAGAAGATGGATCTGGATTAGAACCTGATATAGATATGGAAATTGTAATATAATAAAGGAGGATAAATAAAATGGGAAGTAGATATAACCCTATTAGAGAAGCTGTAGAAGCTATCAAAGAGATTGAAGATGCTAGAATTGCAAAGGAACAGGAAGCTAGAGAGAAAGCATTAAAAGAATCTCAGGAAATGTATGATGAAATTCAGTCTTTAAGAGAACATCGATATGATCTTAGAAGAATTAGAGATAAATATAAAGATCATGTAAAGACTGAATTATTGGAGATGGCTTTCAATAGTGTATATATTACTGCTATTTCTAGAGCTACTGTATTAACAGAAGCAAATGAAGCTTTATGTAAATCTCTTATGAGTAATTTTATTCAGGAACAGGGCGGGGCTACCAATATCATGAGAAATATGAAAGATAAAACATATTTCTTGGAAACTGTAAGATCTATTGTAGAGGAAGCTGAAGAAGATGCAGAAGAAAAAGCCGATCAGGATGATGTAGATATGAATAAGGTTCCTGATGAATCTAAAGAAGAGATGATGGATAAGCTTGAAAAAGAAGATGATGTAGATACTGCAGTTTCTATGATTGCTGACCGTATTGCTTCTGCAGAAGAAGAATTTATCAAAAAGAATGCAGAAGATAAAGAGAAGATTGAAGATATTGTAAATGGTATTAATGATCGTATTGCTGCTGTAAAAGCTGATCCTGAAATGGATGATGAAACGAAAGAAGATATTCAGGAAGAACAGACAATTCTTTGTAAAAGAAAAATCTCTGATGTTTATAATAACAGACCTCATACTGTATTTGAACATATGCTTCACACATTAACAGAATCTGTTATGAAAGATGATGAAATTAAAGGGATTTATTTAGAAGAATCTACAGGAAAACCTGATATGGACAAATTAGTAGAAACAACAATCTGTATGTATGGATTATTGGAATTTGCTAATACTACAGGACTTGTTAAAGTAGACGAATCTTATATCAAGAAAATTATTTTAGGATCAGAAGAATAAAAATTGTCACCTGGGAATTATTCCCAGGTGACAATTAAAATCATTTAATCTTTCCAACCATAGCAAGAGAATTCCATGTAATATGATATAAAGTTGCACAAAGAGTTCCTATGAAAGAAATTTTATCTTTGTCCTCTTTTTTAATGCCACATTTTTCTTTTAATTTTTCATTATTAGTAATATATTGAATAATTGTGTTTATAAGATGAAGCAAAGAAGCTGTTTTAACTCGTATAACAGCAAGAGATTTAATGCCATATATTACGCTATATTTTTTCATATATAATGAAAATTCTGATATATTAAAAATAACATAAAATTCTTTTTCACATTCAGCTTTTATTGACATTTTCTTGAATAATTCTTCATTGATAGGGCAAACTACACAAATTGCCAATACATAACCTGATGAACCAAAAAATAATGATAATATAGTTATATACAAATCATTCAATGCCAGATTAATAATAAATAAAATTAATGCTTGATGAATTTTATTTGCATCATAATTTTTAAATTTTAATTCTTTTATATCAAATAATTTTACACTAGAAGATATATCAGAAATTGTTTTTTCTGTTATAGAAATAGCTGTATTAATGGTATTTTTATTTATACCATTAGATTTAAATAATTGAAATATGCTTTGACTGGATTTTGCAATAGTATCTTTTATCTCATCAATTGCATCCATTGATATATTGCATATTTTATTTAATGAATCAATTGATGATTCCATGGGATCATTTATATTTGTTGCTTCTGTAAATGATTCTAAAATAGAATTTATTTCTTTTGATTCTATTGATATATTGCCATGATAATATTCTAATAAACTATTTCCATATATCATTTTCTACTTAGCTCCTTCTTTTTCTTTTCAAGATAATCAATAGCTTCTTTAGTATTTTTGATAGAATTTTCAAGCATTTTTTCATAGTATTGATATCTTATTGCCATTTGAAATCCGTCACTTACTGGAACAATTGGGAGTGCCATCATTGTAGCAATATTTTGTACAATAAAACCTGCAATCTCTGCTAATCCAGAATAACAATCTTTCCTTTTAATTAATCTGAATATACCATTAAAAGGAATTACTGCTTTGGCAACGTATTTTACTTTTCCTGCAGTAATAGCTGTTTTGGATGCTCTTAATTCTGATTCCATAGATGATAAACAATTTTTAAGTACTTTAAGTTTTTCATCAATATCTTTGATATTATCTGATTTTGTATTTTTGCTGGCAGCAATAAATTTATTATACCATCTCATTACTTCTTTTAAACTTGATGCATCATCTTCAACAGCTCTTTCATTTACAATTTTATATTCTTCTAATTGTTCCTTTATAATAAAATTATTTTTATCCAACGAAACAACAATAGAATTTTTATTAATTGAATTCTCTTTGCAAATAATATCAAGAGCATCATTAACATCAAATTCTTTACTAGCTTCCATAAAGTTTAATAAATCAGATTCAGCAATATAATAATTATTTCCATTTTCAAAAATCGGAACTGTAGTCGGATTAGATTTATTTTCTTTAATAATTTTAGCAGATTCAGAAATATAATTTGATTCAGAATTTGTATGACATTCTCTTAAAATAGATAATTGATGAAACATAAATAATTCCTCCTTATAAATAAACTATAATTGACTTTATAATAATTATAAAGTCAATTATAGAAATAATAAAATCGTTTTTTTTTGATATTCACTATATTATATTATAATATAGCTAAC
>ERZ808278.895-NODE-895-length-15260-cov-31.261493_pt1 | contig 15260 bp, 12 predicted proteins | sample MGYA00521239_ERZ808278 | MGnify/ENA primary metagenome ERZ808278 (study PRJEB31516, sample SAMN03275600) | gut metagenome | biome: mammalia-associated habitat; material: feces | host: Papio cynocephalus | place: Kenya | collected 2012-07-17 ... | reverse complement strand
GCGAACGCCAAGCAAATGGCCAACAAGGCGAACGCCAAGACAGACAAGGCAATCGACGAGACAATTATCGCCGTCGCGACAATCGAAATCGAGACAACCGCTATCGTGACAACCGAAACCGAGATCATCGAAATCGAGACTATCAGACGCAAGGCGAGAATCGTCAACAGACAGAGAATCGTCAACAGACAGAAAACCGTCAGCAAGGCGAGAACCGCCCACCGAGGAATAATCGCCCCCCAAGAAATCGCAGACCACAAGGAGAACGTCCTCAAAATAATGGCAATAATCAACAAAGCGGCAACAACCAGCAAGCTGGCAACAATCAGCAAGGCGGCAACCGTCCTCAACAAGAGAACAAGTCTGCGGAATAAATAGATGAAGAAAGAATGAAAAGACCATTCTATACATTATTAATAATAGGAACCTTCCTATTGGTTTCTCTTCTCTCATCCTGCAAGGATACGTTGGTATATGACTCATATATGCACACTCCTATCGCAGGATGGGAGAAGAACGATATGCTTTCGTTTGAGGTTCCTCCACTTGCAGCAAGCGGTTACTACCAGGAACAAGTAGGTTTGCGCATCACAGGTGGTTATCCTTTCATGAGTTTGACCCTCATCGTGGAGCAGACCATCTTTCCAAGCAAAGAGAAGAAATGGGAGAAGATTGAGAAAGTAGATACCGTCCAATGCAATCTCACCGACAAGAATGGCATCACCAAGGGACAAGGCATCAGCTATTACCAATACAATTTCCCTATCAACGTATATCATATCAACGAGGGAGACTCCATCCATGTCACAGTACGCCATGATATGAAACGTGAAATCCTACCTGGTATCAGCGACATCGGATTGAAGTTGAACCAGGTGAAAGAATAAATGGTTCAAGTTTCGTAAGAAAGTAAGGATTCGGGCGATTCTTGATTTCTTACGAAAGTTCAGTAAACTAAAAATCCTTATGGAACAGAGCCTTGCTTTGTCTCTTCCATAAGGATTTTTTATTTTTATCTCTAAAAGCGCATCAGCTTCTCACCAGATTTCTTCCAGCATCTATCCTCAGGAAGATAAACAGCAAGATGGTGAAGCCCCAAAGCGAACTACCGCCATAACTGAAGAACGGCAAAGGAATACCAATGACAGGCGTCAAGCCGAGCACCATACCCACATTGATGAACAAGTGGAAGAGGAACACACTCAGCACACAATAGCCATAGATTCGTCCAAACTTGAAGGGTTGTCGCTCCGCCAAGTGAATGAGCCGCAATATCAATGCCAAGAAGAGAAGCAAGACACCAGCCGAGCCTAAGAATCCCTCTTCCTCACCTACCGTACAGAAGATGAAGTCGGTATCCTGCTCTGGCACGAACTTGAGCTTGGTCTGGGTACCATTCAAGAAGCCCTTACCTTGCAATCCTCCCGAACCGATGGCGATCTCACTCTGATGCACGTTATATCCTGCACCAGCCAAGTCCTCATCCAAGCCCAAGAGCACATTGATACGCACACGCTGGTGAGGTTCCATCACATTGTTGAGCACATAGTCGGCTGAATAGAAAAAGGCGATGGAGCCCAACGCAAACGCCGCTATGAAGTAATAATTGCGAAGACGAGTCGCCAAAGCCTGATATACCAAGAAGCCTACCATGGCGGCGCAAAGGCCTAGCTGAACCCAAACGATGTCGAAAGGAATGACATACGTTGAGAATAGCAAGAACAGCAACGTTATGCCCACTCCATAACCCAATATCACAAACATGTGCTTCTTATTGGCAGTATAGGAGTTGACCATGCCTGCCGTGAATATCTGAACCAGCAAGAGCACCACAAACTTGCCTACCGAGGTATAAGTGTCCCACATCATCACATTCTCAAACTTCACGCCTATCACGAAGTAAGCCACCATGGCCACCGCCGTGAAGAGGATGCTTCCAGGCATTCCCTCGCGATAGAGCATCAGGAAGAAAGCGGAATAGACAAGCGCCGAGCCCGTCTCCCTTTGTCCCACGATACAAACCATCGGAAGCAAGATGATGCCGACAGCAGCCATGAAATGCTTCATGTTATGAATGTTGAATCCATAACTAGACATAAACTTAGCCACAGCCAGTGCCGTGGCAAACTTGCCAAACTCGGCAGGTTGCAATCGCAGAGGTCCCAGCACGAGCCACGAATGCGAGCCCTTGATGCTATGTGGATTGAATATCGTGGCGAAGAGCAGCAATATCAGCACACCATAAATCACATACGAGAAGGTGTCATAGAATCGGTCATCAAGCATCAAGATGACAAATCCCAACGCTATCGACGTGCCAATCCAGACGATTTGCATACCCGAACGAGTACCCAAACTGAAAATATCATTGTCGCCATAGGTATAGCTGGCACCGCAAACACTGATCCATCCGAAGATGAGCAATGCCAAATAGATGCCTATCGTCCACCAGTCGAGCGAGCGAAACACTCCAGTCGGTTGTTTATTATCAGATAATTGAGCCATATTTTCTATTTACCATTTTATCTACTGCTAGAACCATAAGAGATACGGCGATGCTGCATCTCCGTGGCTTGCCTCTCGGAAGACGGCGAAAGCTTGCCTTTGAGATATTGCTCCATCATCAATCCGCCGATAGGAACACCGTAGTCGGCTCCCCATCCACCATTCTCCACATACACGGCAATGGCTATCTTAGGATTGTTCATTGGAGCAAATCCCATGAATACAGAGTGGTCGTGACCACGGTTTTGAGCCGTACCCGTCTTGCCACAAGGCTCGAAGTCATAGCGACCGAGCATCTTACAGGTGCCTCGCAAGGCCGAACTTCTCATACCAGCCACCACATAGTCGTAAGCGCGCCTCGAAGCCTTGGTCACATGACGGCGTGTATAGAGCGTGTCGAGCGGTTCACCTTTCACCTTGCGCACCACGTGAGGCACGTAGTAGTAGCCACGGTTGGCGATGGTAGCGCCCAGGTTGGCGATTTGCAAAGGCGTGAGGTTGACCTCGCCCTGACCGATGGAGATACTGATGATGGTCAGTCCATTCCACGAGCCCTTGTATGCCTTGTCGTAATAAGCGGCATTTGGAATCAAGCCTCGTTTCTCGCCAGGCAGGTCGATGCCCAACTTATAGCCAAATCCCATGCTCACCATATAGTCGCGCCAAGTGTCCATAGCTTTCTGCACCGAACCATACTTGCGCTTGGCTCCTATCATATAATAGAGTCCCCAACAGAAGTAGCCATTGCAGGAGGTGCTGATGGCATCTACCAAGGCGATAGGCGAGGCATGACCGTGACAGCCCACGTGCAAGCCCTTGTATGAGAATCCATGATGGCAAGGGAAAGCCGTGCTAGGCGTGATGATACCCTCGGTGAGGTATGTCAATGCCTGGGTGGTCTTGAAGGTAGAGCCCGGTGGATATTGTCCCATGATGCTACGGTTCAATAGCGGTTTCCAAGGATTCTGGGAGAGCCACTTGTGCATCTTTCCCCTTTGCTTGCCCACGAGCCTACGAGGGTCGTAGGTTGGAGATGATACCATGGCGAGCACCTCTCCCGTGCGTGGGTCGATGGCGACAATACTTCCTATCTTGCCCTGAAGCAACCTTTCGCCCAGAGCCTGAAGATTCACGTCCAAGCCTAGCGTCAAGTCCTTGCCCGCAATAGGTTTCTGGTCGAACTTACCGTTCTGGTAACTGCCCTGTATTCTTCCTCGTGCATCACGAAGCATAATTTTAACACCCTTTTGACCTCGAAGCTCTTTCTCGTAATGTTTCTCCAAGCCCAACTTTCCGATATAGTCGCCCGGCTGATAGTAATCGTCGTCCTCGATGTCGCTCTCCGACACCTCGCCCACATCGCCCAGCACATGGGCTGCGTAAGGATAGGTGTATTCTCGGATGCTTCGCTTCTGCACATAGAAGCCCGGGAAGCGGAACATCTTCTCCTGAAAGACACTGAAGTCCTTGTCGGACAACTGGGTCATGAAGAGCTGCTGCGTATAGCGAGAGTAACCAGGATTCTTGCTTCTGTCCTTGATGTCGTTCATGCGCTTGATGAAAAACTCCTTGGTGATACCCAACGCATTGCAGAAGTCCATCGTATCGAGGCGATTCTTCTCCTCGTTCATCACCACCATGATGTCGTAAGAAGGTTGGTTATAGACCATCAGCTTGCCGTTGCGGTCGTAGATGGCGCCACGCGAAGGATATTCTATCTGCTTAAGGAAAGCATTACTGTCGGCATTTTTCTTATAGTCATCGCTCATAATCTGAAGCGTAAAGAGACGAATCATGTAGATGACGACAATCGCTATCGCCACCCCACCTATCACAAACCTACGCTTTTCGAGATTATAATCTATCATTTCTTATCAATATGTTATAGGATAAATCTTCTAACTTCAAACGTCTAACACCTAACTTCAAACTCTATTTCCTAAAGTTCTCCAGCACCATGACGAGGAGGTAAGTGAGAAGCGTGCTACCGCCGATACACTCGAGCCATTGCAACCAATTGAAGAAATTGAAAGTCTCCAAAGTGAAAAAGAGGATGCAATAGAGCAGCACCATGATGAAGGCGTACCAGAAAAAAGAGGTGACACCGATGGATCGGATGGAGGGTTCGAGGTCTTCGGCGCTATCCCTCGGGACGAAGAGCTCGAAGAGATAAGGCTGAACCAAGCCCATCACCGTCATGGATGCCGCAGCAACGCCTGGCGTGTTGGCAAAGACATCGACGCAAAGTCCCAAAGCGAAGCTCCAAAGCAACGCCGACCATCGTGGCTGATTACGACGGAAGTGCATCACCAAGATGATGTAGAGCAAGGGGGTGGCACAGTCGAAGAGGTGGATGTGGTTGAGCACAAGTCCCTGCACCAACAGCAACACTACGAAGAGTCCAATGCGTTTTACTTGTTCTATACTCATTTTATAACTAATAAATTTATAATCTACAATCTATAACCTATTCAAGTTTTGCAAATAAGTAAGGATTCAGGCTGAAAAGCTTTATTCTCAAGCTTGCTGACATGATGCCTTTGCCCTTTTAGGGCGCATCCTTGATTAAATCATACATTGTAAATTATACATTGTAAATTACTGTGGTCTGATGGAGTCTTGTGCGGCTCTCATGATTTCCAATCGCTCACGCATGGCTGCATCGTCGATGACGCATACGTCACGAAGCTTGGCGAAATCTGTGGATAGTTTCAACTGCACTCGGTACGACAAGCCATCGGCCGAATTGAACACATGTAACACCTTACCCACCAATACGCCCGGAGGGAATACTGCCGAATAGCCGCTTGTCACCACATTGTCGCCCAACTTGAAGTGGGCATGACGTGGCACATCTTCGAGGTAGGCATACTCTGAGACACCGCCCTTCCAGCGCAAGTAACCGAAGTAGCCGCGATTCTGTATCGTACAACTGATGTTCGACTTCACGTTGAGCACCGGGATGAGCACGGAATAATGCTCCGACACCAGATAGACGATGCCCACGACACCCGTGCCGCATACGACACCCATATCCTTGCGGACACCATCTGCGCTACCCTTGTCGATGGTCATCAGATTGCTTGGCTTATCGATACTGTTGGCGACCACCTTGGCGGGAATCAGGTGATAGTTGTGCAAGAGCTCCACCTGTCCACGGTGCATGAAACTACTGTCCTTGGTGACATCGGTCAACTTCTCTGACAGCTGATGCACCTGTTGCTCCAGGTAGGCATTGCGCTGGGTGAGTTCCTGGTTCACCTTGGTGAGCGAGAAGAACGTCTCCACGTTGGCATCCCATTCATAGAGCTTGCCCGACACCGCATTGGCTGAAGAGAACCATACGCTACCCTGGTAACTGTTGAACTGAAACAAGAGTACAAAACTCACCACCTCAAGAATCACGAAGACAAACCAATGGTTGTATTTCGCCAAAAACTCTAAAAGGTTGTGCATACTTTTTTAATAGTATCTAATATCACTTTATGAATAAGAGATGAATATCCGCCGTTTATCGGTAGGATGCTCACCTCTTATTATATATAATCACAAAAAAAGGATTGTCTCTCACGAGAAAAAGAATTATCTCATCAAGAAAGAGAAACGATCCACGTTCTTCAATGCGATGCCAGCGCCCTTAGCCACACTGTGCAATGGGTCCTCGGCGATATGGAATGGGATGTTGATCTTGTCCTGGAGTCGCTTGTCGAGGCCACGGAGCAATGCACCACCACCAGAGAGCCAGATACCATTCTTCACGATGTCGGCGTAAAGCTCAGGAGGAGTATTCTCCAGTGCAGAGAGCACGGCGTTCTCAATCTTAGCCACGGTCTTGTCGAGGCAATGAGCAATCTCCTGATAGCATACAGGCACCTCCATTGGGAGGGCGGTGATGCGGTTAGGACCATGCACGATGAAGTCCTCAGGAGCCTCGTCGCCCAGGTCGGTCAAGGCAGAGCCCACGTGAATCTTGATACGCTCAGCCATACGCTCAGAAACCTTCACGTTGTGCTGACGGCTCATGTACTCCTGGATGTCGGCTGTGAGGTCATCGCCAGCAGTACGGATGGAGTTGTTGGATACGATACCACCGAGAGAAATCACGGCAATCTCGGTAGAACCACCACCTATATCAACTATCATGTTGCCCTCTGGTGCCTCCACGTCGATACCGATACCGATAGCGGCAGCCATAGGCTCAAAAATCAAATAAACGTCACGTCCGTCGGCATGCTCGGCAGAGTCGCGCACGGCACGAAGCTCAACCTCGGTAGAGCCAGAAGGCACACCGATCACCATGCGGAGTGAAGGTGAGAACAGACGGCTTCCGGTGTGGACCATCTTGATGAGTCCACGCATCATCTGCTCGCAGGCAGTAAAGTCGGCGATAACGCCATCGCGCAATGGGCGGATTGTACGAATGTTATCATGAGTCTTCTCGTACATCATCTTTGCCTTCTCGCCCACGGCGATCATCTTGTCAGTGCGGCGGTCGAGGGCGACAACAGAAGGTTCGTCCACCACGATCTTATCATCACTGATAATGATGGTGTTGGCGGTACCCAAGTCCATTGCGATTTCCTGAATAAATGAAAAAAATCCCATTTTTTAAATGTAATACTAAATATTTTAAGCTTAAAATTTTATTCTGAGATTACTTTGCAAACCAAGCGTGGATGGCTGTGTCGTAGTGAGAGCTTACGCCGAAGGCCCGCTCTGCAAACATCTTGCGATCCTCGATGTCGGTCTCAGCGCCCTTCTTCTTGAGGATATCGAGGAGCACGCTGTACTCAGCCTTGCTTGGCACGATGACCACGTCCTTGAAGTTCTTGGCTCCGGCACGAATCAGGGAGATACCGCCTATGTCGATCTTCTCGATGATGTCGGCATCGCTGGCACCGCTTGCCACGGTCTGCTCGAATGGATAGAGGTCAACGATGACGAGGTCGATGGCTGGAATCTCGTATTCCTTCATCTGCTCCTGGTCGCCCTCGTTGTCACGGCGAGCCAAGATGCCTCCAAATATTTTAGGGTGAAGAGTCTTCACACGACCACCGAGGATAGATGGGTATGTGGTGACATCCTCAACTTTTTGACATTCATAACCGAGGGACTCGATGAACTTCTGAGTACCACCAGTGCTCAGGAACTTAACACCCTCTTCGTTCAACTTGGCGAGCAACTCGTCCAAGCCATCCTTGTGGAAGACAGACACCAAAGCTGTCTTGATTTTTTTTGTTTCAGCCATTGACTATTGATATTTTGAATAGAGTTTTACCTACTATTGAGTTCCACTTATCGAGCCGCTTTTACCCAGCCCCTGAAATATGGCGCAAAATTACAAAGAATATTTGAAACCACCAAATTTCAGCGTGCGATAATCACATATTTTAAGGGATATTTGCGATAGGTCAAGAAAAGGAGCGAAAAACTGACTCGGTGAAACACCGATTCTGCTACTTATCGTTTTGCGTTACACGTTACAGTTACAGTTAGAAATTCCGCAACTTCCCTACGAACTTTCTGACGCTGACACTGACAGTTCAAAATTCCGAGCCCCTTTTTCTTATGCGATGCCTTGTTGGGGGTGATGGATTTGCAAAGGAGATGAATGTGAAGGAAAAAGTAAAAAAATATTAATTATATATTTTTATATTTATATATAAATATAAACTTTTCTTTTCAACCTTTTTTTCTCGGAGGGAAAGTGCGGAAAAACGAACTGTCAGTGTCAGCGTCAGAACTTTTTCAGAATTTTAAGGACTTGAGGAATTTCTAACTGTAACTGTAACGTGTAACGCAGCTCACAGGACAATGAGCCTCAACTCATAGTTTTCTGCCTCACAAAACTATGAGTAAGTTTTTTTAAAACAGAGATTATCACACTCAAGAATTTGGTCATTTCAAAAAAATGCTTTATCTTTGCACCATCTTAACACCGACCCGACCTGATGGTCGCAACATCATCTATAAAAACAAGAAATCATGGCAACAAGAGGACGCAACATTTGCAACACGCTGAAGGCCATCCGCAAGCAAATAGCGGATGCCAACGGAATCAGCTATTCACCCGAGGAATGCCACTTCAAGGGCGAATGTAAGGGAACTTGCCAGAAATGCGAGCAAGAAGCGAGGGAGTTGGAGTATGAGCTGCATCTCCGAGAGATAGCAGGAAAAGCCATCAAGGTAGCGGGCGTGGCTTTGGGAATCACAGCCATGACTGCTTGTTCACAAGTCCAAGACTCTTTAGTCAACGAGCCTTCAACCCAAACGAACAATAACCAGCCCATCAACCAAATAGTAGGTGACGTTATCGAAGAAATGCCAAGTTTTCCTGGCGGAAAAGAAGCTCTAATGAAATATCTTGCAAACAACACAAAATGGCCCAACTTAGAAGGCAAAGATAGCATAGAAGGTAGAGTCATCATAGGTTTTACAGTAAGAAGCAACGGATCCATAGAAAATATAAAAGTAATGCGTAGCCTCCGTACTGACTATGATGAAGAAGCACTCAATGTTGTAAAGAAAATGCCAAATTGGAACCCAGGGAAACTGAACGGCTCCAACGTTGAAGTAAAATACACGCTCCCTATAGTTTTCAAGAAATAAGACAATGCCAAATAAAATGCCAATAAAAGGTAAAGCCACCGCCCCACTCATTTGCATCGACCGCCACCGCCTCACGATCGACGGTGAGGGCGTGACCACGCTCGTGGCATTCCATGGTTGCCCCCTCGCTTGCAAGTATTGCCTCAATCCCCAATGCCTCGAATCCGACGGCGTATGGCAGGAGATGGACACGGAACTCTTGATGGTGAACGTGGAGATGGACAATCTCTACTTCTTGGCGACAGGAGGAGGCATCTGCTTCGGCGGTGGCGAACCGCTCTTACGAAGCCTCTTCATCAGGGACTTTTGCGAGCAATGCCCTGAGGGATGGCTGTTTACGATGGAGACAAGCCTCAACGTGCCTCGTCATCACTTAGAGGAAGTCGCCCCCTTCATCGACTCCTTCATCATCGACATCAAGGACATGAATTCCGCCATCTACAGAGCCTACACGGGCAAGGACAACCAGCAAGTCATCGCCAACCTCGCTTGGCTCTCCTCCCATGCCAAGCACAAGGACAGAATCATCATCCGCCTTCCCCTCATCCCCGACTTCAATACCGAGGAGAACAGGAAACACAGCCGAGAGATATTGGCGCAAATGGGCTTCGAGCACTTTGACGAGTTCGAGTACATCGTGAGATAAAGCCTGATGGCATTCCTTCGTCCAAAACTTCTTGGCATGTGCATTTATTACACATACCAAGACTACATCTAAACTACATCTAAAAAAAACAAAAAGTCCTAAGCCCAAGAAATATAAGTTCCAAGACTTAGGACATGATTACATCGGTCTTACCCCACGTTTTTGCGTGTATTTTTAAGATTTACCAATTTACTTTCTCGTTCAAGATAACGCCATCAGTGGCATCCTCTTCTGTGAATGTAGCACCACGATACTGCACGCAGAGCATCACCAATGGTTCCGTGCCGTTGTTGCGAACGGAGCGCTTGCCATCAGGAGCCACTCTAACCACGCTTCCCTCTGTGATAGGGAACACCTTGCCATCCACCTGGAACTCGCCCTTGCCACTGAGGAAGAAATACAACTCCTCGTGGTTCTTGTGGGTATGGAGGAAGCCTGTCTCTGTGCCAGGAGCGAACGACTGGAAGGAGAACTCACCACCCGTTGCGCCAACCAATGCGCCTCCGAATACCTTGCCAGGGATTTTAATCTCTGGTCCCATCTCCAACACGTACTCGTTCAAATCGCTCAACTTGCCGAAATCTACGGCTGTCACATTCTCTGCCTTGATAATAGTCTTTGTCTCTTTCATTGCTTAAAATATTTAATCTTGTTCTTATTTTTGAAAACTTGTATTTTTGAAACTTTATCGTCCTTAACAATCCGACATCTTATCGTCATTTGACGGTGCAAAAGTACCACGATTTTTCCATTCCTGCAAGAGGGAACTTCCACGTGGGTTACTTACCCAGAGGTAACTAATGCTGATTATCAAAGAGTAAGTATTGGGCGATTTAAATTACTTTAACTTTGAATATTACATTGTTTCAAGAAAGTTAGTTACTTTTGCATACTAATATTGAAAATAAATCAATTATGAGCAATCAGATAACAGACGAAATCATCCAAGACTGCCCCATCCGCAACGTCTTGGCACACATTTGCAGCAAGTGGTCGTTGCTGGTCATCTACGTGATGCACCAGAGCGATAGCATCCGTTTCAATGCCCTCAACCGAGCCATCCCCGACATCTCGCAAAAGGTCCTGACCTCTACCCTCCGCTCGCTGGAGGCAGATGGCTTCGTAACCCGACAAGTCTATGCCGAGGTTCCGCCAAGAGTGGAATACTCGCTTACCGACCGTGCCCGCTCGTTTCTCCCCTTGGTAGAGAGCATGATAGCGTGGGCACAAGACAACATGGCTGGGATATTGAAGGACAGAAGCAAGGCTACGGCATAAGAAGAATAATTTTAACATTTAAAACAGAAGACTATGGCAAGAAAATTATATCCTTTGGGAATACAGACTTTCGAGCGAATCCGCAAGGAAGACAAGCTCTACATCGACAAGACGGAATACATCTACCACATGACCCATACCAGTGGTACCTATTTCTTCTTGGCACGACCTCGCCGTTTCGGAAAATCCCTGCTGGTCTCTACCCTCAAAAGCTATTTCGAGGGCAAGAAAGACTTGTTCAAAGGACTTGCCATCGAGAATCTGGAGCAAGAATGGACGGAATACCCCGTGCTGCTTTTCAGCATGGCAGGTGGAAAGCACATGGACAAAGAGGGCTTAGAGCAATATTTGAGCTATCGGTTGGCTGAATGGGAAGAAGTGTGGGGAATCGACAAACCTGCCATTGGCGCCAACAACCGTCTGATAGAACTCATCACTACCATCTACAAGAAGACTGGGAAGCAAGTGGTCGTGCTCATCGACGAGTACGACGCACCATTGTTAGACGTCGCCCATGATGAAGACAAATTAAAAGAACTTCGCAATGTGATGCGCAACTTCTACAGCCCCCTGAAGGATAACGAGCCATACCTCCGCTTCGTTTTCCTCACAGGCATCACCAAGTTCTCACAAGTCAGCATCTTCAGCGAGCTGAACAACATCACCTTGCTCTCCATGAACGACGATTACGCTGGAATCTGCGGCATCACCAAGGAGGAACTATTGACCCAAATGTCGGAAGACATAGAAGAATTGGCTGAGAAAAGAGGAATTACCAAGGAACAAGCCATCGACAAACTCAAAGAGTATTACGATGGATACCACTTTACCGCCGAGTCGCCTGACATTTTCAATCCTTACAGCTTGCTGAATTGCTTCAATGAGAAGAAGTTTGGCTCTTATTGGTTCTCATCGGGTACTCCTACTTACCTTATCAATATGATGCGCCATTATGATGTTCAACCAACCGACATCACGAGGGTGGAAGCCGATGCCAGCGAGTTTGATGCTCCAACAGAAAATATGACGACCATCATGCCATTGCTCTATCAGAGCGGTTACATCACCATCAAGGATTACAACGAGGACTACAATTATTATACCCTCGACATTCCTAACAAGGAAGTAAGAGTGGGCTTGACCAAGTCGCTCATCCCATCATACGTCACCCAGAACACGCTTGCCACCACCAATACGGCTCGTCGCATCGCCCAGGCACTCGACAAGCAAGACATGGATGGAGCCTTGCAGCTCCTCCAAACCTTCCTTGGCACGATACCTTACTGCAACGTGACCAACTACGAGGGGCATTACCAGCAGATGTTGTTCATCATCTTCACCCTCCTCACCGACTACCTCGTGGATGTGGAGGTACATACACCCAAAGGCAGGGTTGACATCGTTCTCTTGACCAAGACCGACCTCTACATCATCGAGCTGAAGCTCAACAAGGATGCACAGGCGGCGATGCAACAAATCAACCTCAAGGATTACCGCCAGCGTTTCGCCCTCAGCGGCAAGCCGATTACCAAGGTGGGCATCAACTTCGATGGCACGACGGGAAATATCACGGACTGGGTGATAGAATAGCCCCATTCCGTCATTTTGACACAAAAATCGTCTTCAAAAAGCAACAAGCGCCTAATATTCAAGACATTTTGTCAGATTTTTACATCTCGGCACATAATTCGCTTAAATCTCCAACGAAAGCTGAAAGCTAAAAATGAGAGCACGGACGAAAGCATGGAAACATGCCTTTGCCCATCCCTCATGAAAACGGAAAAGCTGAAGCAACGCAATAAATCAACAACGAAAATAATTAACTAAGAAAGGAGATTAAAGATATGACATTCGACAAATTTACAATCAAGGCGCAAGAAGCAGTGCAAGCCGCCGTGAACACTGCGCAGCGAAATGGTCAGCAGACCATCGAACCGGTGCATCTTCTCAGCGGTATCATCGAGAAAGCACCTGATGTAACCAACTATATCTTCCAGAAGCTCGGCATGAACGCTAACCAGATAGCCATGCTCTTGCGTCAGGAGATGCAGCACCTGCCTCGTGTGCAAGGCGCAGCACAGCCATACCTCTCTAATGATACCAATCAGATTCTCATAGGCGCAGAGGACATGGCAAAGAAGATGGGCGATGAGTTCGTGAGTGTGGAGCCTATCCTGCTCGCCATCGTCAAAGGTAATTCTACCGCCGCTCGCATCCTCAAGGACGCTGGCGCCAACGAGAAGGACATGCTCTCTGCCATCAAGGAGTTGAGACAAGGTCAGAACGTGAAGAGCCAGAGTGCCGACGAGAACTACCAGAGCCTCGAGAAGTACGCCAAGAACCTCGTGGAGCAAGCCCGCAGTGGCAAGCTCGACCCTGTTATCGGTCGTGACGAGGAGATTCGCCGTGTGCTTCAGATTCTTTCTCGCCGTACCAAGAACAACCCTATCTTGATCGGTGAGCCTGGTACGGGTAAGACCGCCATCGTGGAGGGCTTGGCAGAGCGTATCGTCAGAGGCGATGTGCCTGAGAACTTGAAGAACAAGCAACTCTATTCGCTCGACATGGGCGCACTGGTTGCCGGTGCCAAGTACAAAGGTGAGTTCGAGGAGCGCTTGAAGAGCGTCATCAAGGAGGTAACCAACGCCAACGGCAACATCATCCTCTTCATCGATGAGATTCATACCCTCGTAGGTGCAGGCGGTGGCGAAGGTGCCATGGATGCAGCCAACATCTTGAAGCCTGCCTTGGCTCGTGGCGAGTTGAGAGCCATCGGTGCCACTACCCTCAACGAGTATCAGAAGTATTTCGAGAAGGACAAGGCGCTGGAGCGTCGATTCCAGACCGTCATGGTCAACGAGCCTGACGAGGTGGATGCCATCAGCATCCTCCGTGGTATTAAGGAGCGTTACGAGAACCACCACAAGGTGCGTATCCAGGACGACGCTTGTATCGCAGCCGTCAAGCTATCAGAGCGTTACATCTCTGACCGCTTCCTCCCAGACAAGGCCATCGACCTGATGGATGAGGCAGCAGCTAAGCTCCGTATGGAGCGTGACTCCGTGCCAGAGGAACTCGATGAGATTACCCGCCACTTGAAGCAACTCGAAATCGAACGCGAGGCCATCAAGCGTGAGAACGACCAGCCTAAGATTCAGCAACTCGACAAGGAGATTGCCGAACTGAAGGACAAGGAACACGACTTCCGTGCTAAATGGGAAGGCGAGAAGGCACTCGTCAACAAGATTCAGCAAGACAAGCAAGAGATGGAGAATCTCAAGTTTGAGGCTGAGCGCATGGAGCGTGAGGGCAACTACGAGCGTGTAGCCGAGATTCGCTACTCTAAGTTGAAGGCTCTTGAAGACGACATCAAGAAGATTCAGGAGCAACTGAAGAGTACCCAGGGCGGTGCAGCGATGGTTCGTGAGGAAGTAACCGCCGACGATATTGCCGAGGTGGTAAGTCGCTGGACTGGAATACCTGTGAGCCGTATGATGCAGAGCGAGCGTGAGAAACTGCTCCACTTGGAGGAGGAGCTCCACAAGCGTGTCATCGGTCAGGACGAGGCTATCACAGCCGTGAGCGATGCCGTGCGCCGCAGTCGTGCGGGATTGCAAGACCCTAAGCGTCCTATTGCCAGCTTCATCTTCCTCGGTACCACCGGTGTAGGTAAAACCGAGCTTGCCAAGGCTCTCGCCGAATACCTCTTCAATGACGAGTCGATGATGACGAGAATTGATATGAGTGAGTATCAAGAGAAGTTCAGTGTTACTCGTTTGATTGGTGCGCCTCCGGGGTACGTAGGTTACGACGAGGGTGGTCAATTGACCGAGGCTGTGCGCCGCAAACCATACAGCGTGGTGCTCTTCGATGAGATAGAGAAGGCTCACCCAGACGTATTCAACACCCTCTTGCAAGTTCTCGACGATGGTCGTTTGACCGACAACAAGGGCAGAGTGGTGAACTTCAAGAACACCATCATCATCATGACCAGCAACGCAAGCCGTGACATGTTGAAGAAGACGTTCCGTCCTGAGTTCTTGAACCGTATCGACGACATCATCACCTTCAAGCCATTGACCAAGGATCAGATAGCCAAGGTCGTAGAGCTTCAGATGAACAGAGTGAAGAAGATGTTGGAACCACAGGGCTTCGACCTTCGCTGGACTCCAGCCGCCATCGCTTATCTCGCCGAGGTAGGTTACGACCCAGAGTTTGGTGC
>ERZ808278.891-NODE-891-length-15337-cov-4.512171_pt1 | contig 15337 bp, 16 predicted proteins | sample MGYA00521239_ERZ808278 | MGnify/ENA primary metagenome ERZ808278 (study PRJEB31516, sample SAMN03275600) | gut metagenome | biome: mammalia-associated habitat; material: feces | host: Papio cynocephalus | place: Kenya | collected 2012-07-17 ... | reverse complement strand
ACTGTATGTGGTTTTGAAGATATAGAAATGTATAACGGAAAAAAGAGAGAACAGCTGTGATATGTATCCAGAATCCTGGACACATATTTATGAGCTAGGCTGAACGTATGGATGCTTCCTTGTATTTCACAGGAGGTATCCATTTTGTTTTTGCCTAGATTCTCTGGTTATTATAGTATGATACTATGTTCAGTAAGCCTGTTTTTGTAATAGGCTTGCTGATATTGCCAACCTTGATCTGAATGCATTACCAATCCAGATGCTGATGGAAACTTTTCAAAAGCTCTATCAAGCAGCATACGTTTTATTTCTTTTTCATAGTAGGCTCCTTTGGCAGACGACCTCTTTTAGTGTTTGCTAATCCATTATACCCCTTTGTTTTATATTTTTGAACCCATTGATATAGCATTCCACGGCTAATACCAGCTCTTAGTACTGTATCAGAGTTAGAAGCATCTGCTAAAACCTTTGCCACTAATTCATATTTTTCTTCTGGTGTCCAGTTTTTGTTAGCAGTTTTATGGCTGCTACGCTATTTTTTATGTAGTCAAGAGGATAAGCCTGTATTGCACAGGACTCATCCATCCTAGTTATTCTTTGTTCATTGTAATACTTTATGTATTGTTCTATTTCTGATTTCATTTCTTCATAGCTATAATAGATTACACCGTTATAGATTTCTTGTTTGAGTAGTCCAAAGAAATTTTCTATATTTGAATTATCGTGACAATTTCCTTTTCAAGACATACTTTGAAATATACGTTCCTTTTTTAGGCAATTAGGGTAAGCCTTCATCTGATATGCTCAGCCCCGATCTGAATGAAAGGTTCTACAATAAGGGCAGTCAGAAGTTACTGCTATTGCTTGCTCTAAGGCAACTAATACGTTTTGGGCAGTTGGATGCTTATCAATGCTCAAACTAATTATTTCTCCATTGCACATATCTATAAATGAATCTAAATAAAGTTTGTGCATAGTCATGTGACCTTTTGAATCTACCTCGTAGTGCTTAAACTCGGTTGTATCAGTAGTTATCGATAATGGCTAAAGAATAGATCGAATATAATCTATGTTGTTATTTAAGTGCATTATACAAATATTTCACACCTAACTCAATGTCTTCAAAGCTGGTATTCCCATAACCAAATGTCAGGGCATTATCATAAGGTGTTGGTGTACCTTCCCCGTCTTTAATATAATGTGTCCTGACAGGGGTTATTAAAACGCCATTATCTTTAATTTTAGCCATACATTTATCGTCAAAAGTTACTCTCGAAAAAGAAGCGACAAGGTGTAAACCTGCATTTGTTCCAGCAATAGTGACATTATCACGAAATAAGTTTTTTAAGCATTTCACAAGCAGATTTCGTTTTTTCAAATATAGATTTCTCATTTTGTTGATATGCAGTTCGTAATAGTCATCTCTAATAAATTTGGCTAGTGTAAGCTGCTCAATTGTAGGACAATGAATGTCGGCCATATATTTTTTTAGTAGAAGTTGTTTTTTTAAGACTTCAGGCAAGATCATGTAACCTAAGCGTAAACTAGGCATCAATGTTTTAGAAAAAGTACCTACATAGATTACATTTTCAGGGGATAGACTTTGCATAGATTGTATTGGTGCGCCATTATATCTAAATTCACTATCATAATCATCTTCAATTATATAAATGTTGTTTTGGCGTGCATATTTTATTAAGTCAGTTCGTCTTTTTATGGATAATACCCCACCTGATGGGAATTGATGACTTGGAGTTAAAAATATGAGTTTTGGAGGGGGAGCAGGGAAATCTTGAAGATTCATTCCGTGTTCATCCACTTCGACAGGCTGAACTCGAACATTATTCTCAATAAGGGTTTTGTATAGTCCATAACTCAAGGGATTTTCGACTAGAGCATAATCTTGTTCTGATATTAATGAACATAGCAAAGTAAAAGCTTGTGCAGCTCCAGTTGTTATAATAATATCATCGGGAGAGCAAATAACACCTCTATTTTTATAAAGAAGAAAACATAGTTCCTTACGAAGCTCATACATGCCTAAAGCTGCTTGGTAATCTAGCTTATTAGTGTCCATCGTATAGCATATTTCTTTATATAACATTCCCCATTTTTTTGTTGGAATACAAGATAAATCAGGAATTCCTGTTTTAAAACTTATTAGATTATCCGAAGTTTCTTGTATAGCAGTAGTAATGGGGTGAGATTCAGTAGGCAGTCTATCAAGAGTTACGCCATTTGTAACATAACTTCCTGAACCAGATTTGGTATATATATAACCTTCTGCAAAGAGCTGTTCATAGGAATTTATAATGACATTCCTAGAAATATTGAGAGAACTTGCAAGTTCTCGACTAGAAGGCAGTTTTTCGTTTCCGCGTAGTTCCCCATTTAATATTAATTTACGGATATATAAATATACTTGTTTACTTAGTGAAAGTGTATTATTGCGGTCTAATTGTACGTATAACATGTAAATGCTCCTTTGTATAATGTGAATGGTACTAAAAAAATGATATGTAATTGGATCTTTTAATTCAATTACATTATGGTAAATTATAACACAGAGCGACAATTGTATGCAAGAGTTGCAAATTTAGTAGATTTATTGTACAAAATAGGTTTTCAATTTTACTACAAGGGAGGAAACAGTATGATACGTATAGAGAGAGTGGATATAGCTATTACAACTATATGCAATTTTACATGTAGTTATTGTAGAGGTAATCCTGGAGAGAGAAAGAGATTACCATTAGACGAAATTAAACATATTATCAGCAATTTTATTGAATTGGGTGCAAGAAACTTTCGCTTGGATGGAGGAGAACCATTCACTTATGGAGATGAGTTATTTGATGTACTTGAATATTTGGACGAGCGAAAGCTTAAGTGTGGTATTTTTACCAATGCGAGTTTAATTAATGAGAAGACAATCGATAAACTAAAGAAGTATAAGGATTTAACGTTATTTGTAACATTGCATATATTAAATGTGGCTAATGAATTTGAAAAAACTCTTTCAGGTCTTAAATTGTTATCTAAAACAGATATTAATGTTGAACTCATTCTTATCGTATCTAAAAAGAACATTCCGATTCTTGAGGAAAAACTTGTTGATATTGCAGAACTGGGATTTCAATTAACTCTGAGACCAATAATTCCAATTGGTAAAGCTTTTGAAAATATGGAGCAAGGTTTTGGTGCGCTCACTGAGTTAGATGTAGAAAGAATAGAAGTTTTATTAAAAAATGAGAAGGAGAAATATCCTTCGTTTAATGTTGTAAATGCAATATCGGATATACATAAAAAGAAAGATGGCTATCATGACAAGTCAGAAGGATTCGTATTGCATGTTAATACAAATAGTGAGATATTGCCATCATTTGCGGCTGGAACATCCAAATATTTAGGTAGTGCTTTAGATCTAGAACAAATGAAAAAGAAACTCGAAGGGGAAACAGTAATTCATTTTCTAAAAAGCGCGGATAGTGCAGTATTAGAAAGAATTAACGGAACAGAACAACCAACTAATGAACAGATTCAGCTTTAGGATGAGTTACAATTATAAAGAGGTGTTAATATGGTCAGTAGTATGAGTAGATTATTACAGAACAATTATTTGGCAGGTAGAATACTGGACTTATCGTATGGAAAATATGAGTGTAGAGAAATTTGTGAAATTATTGGTTCTGAACGAAGTCTTGAGAGAGCATTTTTGTGGGAAGATGTGCAAAAGTATATTGAAAAGTTAGAAAAAGAAGGATCTATCTGCGTTCATAATGGTATTGCATATAGAAATGAAGAACTTTACATTGCTAACAAGAAACAGAGAGAAGAAATAGGAACAGATGGCGTGACCAGAATATTGTGGGACATAACTAGAAAGTGTAATTTAAGATGTCAGCATTGTTATGCGTATAAAGAAAGTGATTTTTCAGAAGAACTTAGTATAGAACAAGTATATCAGACAATTGATGAGCTCCGTGAAGTTCAGCCATATTTGATTGTTTTTGGTGGTGGGGAGCCGCTTGTACGTAGTGACTTCGTAGATATTTTAAAATACACAAAAGAGACCCTCGGATGTAGAATCAAAATACTAACAAATGGAACACTATTAAACCATGAAAGGTTAGAGCAGATAAGACCTTACGTTGATTTTTATCAACTGAGTATTGACGGAAGTGAGCAAGCCCATGATGAATTGAGAGGGCATATCGGGGCATACAAAAAAACAATAGAGACAATTAAAATGCTTCGCAAAGAGGGATTACAGACTGGAATTTGTATGACAATACATAATAAAAATTACAAAGACATTCAAGAGGTAATAGAGTTCTCTTTAAAATATGGAGTTTATAAATTAAGGATATCTCCATTCGTAGCATCTGGTAAAGCAAAAAATAACTTTAGAGATTGGATGATTCCAAGGGAGGATTTTGTAAAAATTTATGACACATTAGCCCGGTTGCGGTTGAAACTGCAAGATCAGCTTTTATTAGATTTTCGAGATGAATTATATGGTGCGGCCTTTATAGGATGCCCAGGCGATAAGCTGAAAGAAGATAACAACTATTTATTATGTGCAGCAGGAAGAAGTTTATTTTATATAAATCCCGAGGGATATGTAACTCCTTGTAATTTTATTGATACTGAACAATATTTTGTTGGAAATGTTAAGCAGGATGATGTTTCGGATTTATGGTTTAATAGTAAGCTATTTGAAGAATATCGAACGTTAAATGTAAATCAAATAGAAAAATGTTCAGGATGTAAACGTAAGAATCTGTGTGGAGGGGGCTTAAGATGTAATGCCCTTATGACAACAGGTGATATAAAGGCATTTGATCCATGTTGCGATTTTTATGAGGAAGTATGTACAGAGAGCAAACCAGTCTAAAAAGAGAGGTGTATACCAATGAAAGTTTCACAAATAGTTATAGAATTATTAACAGCATGTAATTTTAATTGCCCTTATTGTAGAGATGCATCGGGAGAAAAAAAGAATATTTCTCTAGATGATGCAAAAAAACTTGTAGACACATTTGCAGAATTAGGAGTAAATAAAGTCCAGCTTGATGGTGGAGAGACATTTTTATACAAGGATATTTTTAAGCTAATTCAGTACATTGTATCCAAAAATATGAAGGTTGGTATTTATTCTAATGCAAGTGTTATTACAGAAGAGATGGCTTTGCGTCTTGCAGAGTTTTCATCAATTAAATTATGCGTAACAATTCACCCTTTAAACCCACAGGATCAGATAGAGTCAACATTTACGGGAATAGCCAATCTAAAAAGCAAAGGAATCTATCCACAGATTGTATATGTAGTGAGCAGCAAGTCCTATGAAAAACTTCCGGAAATACTGGAGAGACTTCCAAAAGGAAAATATAAGATTAATTTGAATCCAATTGTACAGTCAGGACGTGCCGTAGATAACGGAGTAAGTCCGCTTTCTAAAGAGCAAAGTCAGGAATTTGTTAAAATAGTGGAAAAGGCACGAAAGCAGTACCCTGATTTAGACATCATGGATAATGTTTTAGTAAAGCAAGAAGAATTGAAAATTGAGAATATTCAAATGAATGAAGACGGAGAATTTGCTTTACATATTAATACAGATGGATATGTTCTTCCGTTTTTCTCAGCTGATAACTCAACTGCAATTGGAAATGTTAATGACTTAGAAAATTTAAAGAAAACGATGAAGGACAAAGAAACGATTGAGTACTTGGAGAAATGCCGACTCGCAATGAAAAAAAGAATCGAAGGAGAATATGATTCGAATAGCAGAAAAATTGAGCGGTCAGAAATTGTGAAGATAGTTTAGGTGGTACGAATGAATATTGGCTATATTGTATCAAAAAAGAATGATATGGTGCGGAAAAAAAAGGCGATTATTGATATGGATAACGCCAATCAGAGTATAACATATGAAGAGCTAGATTATTTAACAGATAATATTGCAAGAAACTTTACCCGAAAGGGATTTAAGCATGGTGATATCGTAATGGTTATGCTAGAAAATAGTATTGAATTACAGCTTTGTTACTTTGCTTGTTTCAAAGTGGGAATTATAATCCAGCCCTTAAATTATCATATTGGAACAGAGGATGTATATTATGCATCCTCACAATGCAAACCGAAGGTATTTATTACTAATACTAAATTGTGGAATCAAAAAGTCATTACTTTACGAGATAAAATGCCATGGATTCAAGAGTGGTATTATACAAAAGGAGATGGAAATTTAGGGGAGAATGTAAAAAGTTTTTCAGAACTTCTTATTGCGGGTAACGGAGAAATCAGTCCAAGTAAGGTAAAAGATACGGATTTTGGTCAACTCTTTTTTGTTTTTTCGAATACAGGCACAAAATTTAATCACAGGGGAGTACTGCTCACTCATCATGTAATGGAATGGCATTCATATCCTTATGAATTGATGGGGCTATCAGAGCACGATGTAGTAGCATGTATTTTACATCCTTATAATGCATTGACGCGGGCAGTGCTAAAGGCTGGAGCAACCTATGTAATTATCAAGGATTTTTCAGGAGAAAGATTTATTGAAGCCTGCTTTCAGTTTGGAATAACATTTTTTGGAGGAACCCCAGAGCAGTTTCATGATATTTTAAATGCTGCAAAAAGGATGAATCGTTTTCCTGAGACGTTGAAAGGCTGTTTTTGTGTTGGGCAACTATTAGATAATGAGTGCTGGATTGAATTTGAGCGAGTTTTCAAGACAAAGGTATATGGTGGAATCGGATGTAAGGAGTTGGGGATTTTTACATTACAGAAGGCCACGGAAAAATCTTTGATTGGTTCAATCGGACAAGTAATACCATATATGTATTACAAGATTAAATGGAAAGATGAAGAACAGGGCATTGGGGACTTATGGATAAAGAGTCATTCAATGATTTCACATTATTGGATAGATGGAATAATACAAGAAAATCAGACACAGGATGGCTGGTTTGAAACTGGGTATGAAGTAAAAAAAGATGCAGAGAACAATTTATTTTTGACTGGTAACAAAAAAGATACTAGTATATCTGGATTGAAGCGTTATTTCAAGACAAATTAAGAAAGGTGTGGTTACTACGTGAATGATATAGAAAAGCAGTTGCTAGATGAACAGGTAAGAGAAATTATTGAGTATCATTTTAACCCTAATTCAGGCTCGGCATTTTGGATTAATTTCGGAAAGGAAAGAGGAATTAATCCAATTCATGATATTACATGTTATGAAGAATTAAAGATTTTAGGTAATTTTAATGCTGATAACTTAAGAACTATACCAGTTGAGCATTTTATACCAAAGGACAGATTGAATTTTCAAAAGTATGATCCTAGAGTTTTTGAGACAGGAGGAACTTCAGGTATTCCTAAAAGAGTTATGGATACAGAGCATCAAAAAGAAAATGCAGTATGGATTTGTGATATTTTGCAAAAGCATGGATTCAGAGAAAAGGGAAAGTGGATTAATCTATTTCCATCAGGACCACATGCAGTATCTCTGTTGACATATCATATTGCTAAAACAAGGGAAGAAATCGTCTATTCTATAGATATCGATCCAAGATGGGTGAAGGTTCTTATAAAGAAGAATCAGAGTGATATTATGAATATGTACATTGAGCATGTTATGGATCAGGTCATTAACACTATCAAATCACAAGACATTAAATATTTGTTCATAACATCTAAGCTGTTAGAACAGTTAATGATGAGAGTTGATTTAACGCAAACAAGTATTAAAGGAATTGTTTGTGGTGGAACAAAAATTACAAGTGAATTTTATAAGTTTGTCAAAACAGAAGCCGCACCTGGAATTGACTTCTGTGCATTATATGGAAATACGTTAATGGGTGTTGCCCCTCAGGTGCCAAGTTCATATTTAGAAGAGAATAGTAGTCCTTGGTCTATTCAGTATTATCCGTATTTCCCACATTTCTATATTGAAATCGTCGATAAAGAGGATCATGAAAAGTATGTTGATTACGGAGAGGAGGGTAGAGTAAAGCTTACCGTTTTAAATAAAGATGTATTTATTCCGTCATTACTAGAACGTGATGTTGCTACCCGAGTGAAACCATGTAAGTTGTTTTCTTGGGATGGTGTTGCTAATGTGGGGAGTTTTCAGCCATTAGAAGCAAACTTGATAGAAGGAGTGTATTAATGAAGGATTTACCTATCATCCGGTTCGGCAAGGTGTATGAGTCAGAAGAAAAGAGAGAAATTATTAATGTTAGGCATGACGTAAATGATTTAATATCCGTAGCGATTCCACTAGTTTTTAATACTGATATTAAGAGAAATAGAAAAGAGGTATCTGCGCGCCTGAGGAAGAGAGATATCCATGTCATACTTGATTGGATAAAGAAGGCAGGAAAGATATTTGCAACAGAAGATGTAATAATAAATGGCGAATTGCAAAGTCCAAAAGAATATTGTGAAAAGGTTCATCAGGTTACTGGGCTGCCAAGAACAATGTGCATAGAAATACTAAATGAAATGCGTACTTATATGGAAGAGATGGAAGACATATTGTGTAAACAGTTTCGAGTGGAAACAGTAAGTTGTCTAAATGATTTTTATACAACATTTCGAGGCACAGGAATTGGATTTGCGCCTGTATCAGATATAGTCTGTGCAGTTATGCCAGGAAATCACCCTATCGTAAATATGATGTGGATTATGTCATTTGCAATGAAGTTTCCAGTAATCATAAAACCTTCATTTGAGGAGCCATATACACCACTTAGATTAATTTACTCTTTTATTCAGGCAGGAGCTGATAAGGAGTTTTTCTCATATTATCCGATAGAGCATAGCTGTTTAAAATCATTAGTTCAGATATCAGGTTGTTCTATTCTATTTGGTGCTAGTAGTCTTAAACAAGAGTATGGCAATGATCCAAAAGTTAAGGTTTACGGTCCAGGTAATAGTAAGATCATTATTGATAAGAAATATGGGGAGCAAGTAGATGATGTAGTAGCTCACATAAAAAAAGCGGTTTTGTATCATTCAGGGAGAGCCTGTATTAGTACAAGTGCCGTTATTACAGAGATAAATGGTGAACAGATAGCAAGGAAATTAGGGGAGAAGTTCCTAAAGTTTCAGGAGATGGATGTGGAAGCAGATGATGCTGGTATTGCAGCTGTTCGTGATGTAGAAAAAGCTTATAGAATAGCAATGGAAATAGAGAAACTTCTTGAGACGGGGAATGTAATTGACATGACGCAGGACTCAGACGTAGTACGCAAATATAACGGAAAGGTGTATTTAATGCCTAAAGTACTATATTGTAAAGATGTTAGAGAACCCTACTTTGGAATGGAATTACCATTTCCATTTGTGATGGTAGGAGAATGCAATTTAACAGAAATAGAGCAGGTAATAGGTGAAACATTATCTGCAAGTGTACTATCAGATGACATAGATGTTATGGAGAACATTCTCAGAACAGCAAAGGTTGAGAAAATTTATCAAGGATATCGGAAATCATACAAAATGGATTATGGTATGCCACATGGAGGATTTCTTGCGGATTTCTTATATAAATGTAAAGGCTTCGTGATATCTTAAGGAGGTTAAAATGATTCATGTTAATGAATATTATAATGATTTAGAACAATCGTTCTTTTTCACCTCAATTCGTCAAAAGGTGATGGTGTTTCAAAAATGTTATCCTCAAAAGAAGCTTATTAACTTGGGGATTGGCGATGTAACATTACCTATCGCACCGACTGTATTGCTGGCAATGCAGCATGCGGTGCATGAGTTAGGTAATAAGGAAACATTTCGGGGATATGGTCCAGAGGAAGGCTATGACTTTCTAAAAAATGCAATTGCTCAGTGGTTTCTTAAAAGAAATATTCAAGTTGAGCAGGATGAAATATTTATAGGAGATGGGATAAAAAGCGATATTGGAGCTATTACTGATATTTTTCATAGCAGTCAGACAGTATTAATTCCAAATCCAGTGTATCCGGCATATGTTGATGTAAGCATAATGCAGGGGTATCAAATATATTACTTGAATTCAAATGAAGAAAACGAATTTCTTGGAATGCCAGATGAAGTAGAATGTGATAAGCCTGACATTATTTATATTTGTTCACCCAATAATCCAACAGGAGCAACCTATAACCGTGAACAACTTCAAAAGTGGGTAGATTATGCAATAGAAAAAGGCAGTATAATTTTGTTTGATGCGGCTTATGAATGTTTTATACAAGATGAATCTGTGCCAAAAAGTATATATGATATTCCAGGTGCAAGAGAGTGTGCCATTGAATTTTATAGTTTGTCCAAAACAGCAGGATTTACAGGTGTTCGGTGCGGTTATACCATTGTTCCGAAACAACTAATGGGGAGAACAGATAATGGAAGTTCGGTATCCATTAATAATATGTGGAGGCGTAGGCAATCAACAAAATTCAATGGGGTTTCTTATATTATTCAAAGAGCAGCAGAGGCGGTATTTACCGAAGCCGGTCAAAACCAGATTAAAAAAATAACGGAATACTATATTCAGAATGCTGAAATCATTTGTAAGGGCCTAAATGATGCTAGCATAAGATATTATGGTGGCAGGAATGCACCATATGTATGGCTAAAATGTAAGGAAGGCTATACATCTTGGGAGTTCTTCCAGTACCTACTAGAAAATGCAGGTGTTATTGGTACTCCAGGGGCAGGATTTGGTAAGAATGGGGAAGGCTATTTTCGCCTAACCGCATTTGGAAATAGAGAAGATACAATACAAGCAATGGAAAATATTAAAATGTTGATAAAATAAGGAGGATAAAGAACTATGTTAGGAAAATATGATATTGTTGTTACAGTAAAAAGTCAGACAGGAACTTGTGTTGCGGGTCATAAAGTAGGAGATAAAATTTATATTAGCGATAAATCTGTCAAAGGAGATATATGCTTAAGTGCCTTAACCAGTTTAATGCCAAAGGTTTACGCAATGTATTATGATTGCCAGTTCCCATGGCTCGATGGAAAGAAAAGTATCTCTACACACCCATGTCCAGACGAGAATAACCAGGTAATATTTGAAATTGAGAGAATTTTAAAAGAGGAATACAGAGATTCTAATGAGGAGTAATGCATGAAACATATCAAGGACCTAAGAGAATTTATTAATAAATTAGAAAAAGAGGATTTAGTACATATAGTTGATGAGGAGGTAGATTGGAATCTGGAGATAGGTGCAATTCTTAGAATTGTAAATGAAAAAAAGGGACCAGCTGTGCTCTTTACTAATATAAAAGATTATCCCAAAGAGTGGAGAATATTGGGGACACCAGTTGGTGCGTCTTCGCCTGAAGACAAACTTTATGGTAGAATTGCTATTTCTCTAGGATTAGAGCCAGATGCGAATGCTGTAGAAATTATAGAACAGCTATCCACTTTAAGAGATCATAAACTCATTTCACCTAAAGTAGTAGCTACAGCAAAGTGTAAGGAAAATATTTTGCTGGGGGAAAATATAAATTTACTAAAAATTCCAATTCCATATTTGCATGATGGAGATGGCGGACGTTATATAGGAACTTGGCATACTGTGATTACGAAAACAGTAGATGGGAAGTTTGTGAATTGGGGAATGTATCGAGTTATGCTTCATGATGAGAAGACGTTAACTGGATTAGTTGTTCCTACACAACATATTGGAATGCAGTTTGCACAATGGAAAGAAAAAAATCAGGACATGCCATTTGCCATCGTCATAGGGACTGAACCAGCAATACCTCTTATATCGTCAATGAATGTTCCATATGGAATATGTGAGGGAGATGTAGTAGGAGGATATTTTGGAGAGGGCGTAGAAGTTGTGCAATGTGAGACAGTGGACTTACAAGTACCAGCCAGCGCTGAGATAGTTATTGAAGGACATGTATCTATTAATGAATTATGTGATGAAGGGCCATTTGGCGAATACACTGGATTTATGACATTTGCAAGTAAGCAGCAGCCAGCATTTCATGTAAGTGCAATAACGCATAGAAATAATCCTATATTAACTGTGGTTTGTCCAGGAAAACCAATTGATGACCATGTATGTATGAGTCTTTCCTTGGCGGGAGATGCTCTGAATATTTTTAGATATAAAAACTTACCAGTATTAAAAACTTACATTCCACCTACAGCTGCATTACATCTTTTGATTATAACGGTAGATAAACAATTATACAAAGGTGAGGATTTGATTGCCGATATTGCGAAAGCAATATGGACTGATAAAGTGGGAACTTTAATTCCAAAGATTATAGTTCTTGATAAGGATGTAGATCCTATGAATATGGATGACGTAATATGGAGCTTTTCAACTAAATGCCATCCAGAACGAGGTACAAGAATTTTTCCACCAACTGCAGTATTTCCATTGTCTCCGTATTTAAGCAAACAAGAAAAACACGAGAGAAAATCAGCTACAATTATTTATGATTGTACATTTCCAAACGATTGGGAATCTGATTTTATACCGCAAAAAGTTGTATTGGAATCTTTATGGCCAGAAGAAATACAGAAAAAGGTTGAAGCAAAGTGGGAGAAGTATGGATTTAGTTTTAAATAGTGGAGGTATAAGTATGTTACAATTATCAGATCAGTTTAAAGAAATGTATCCAAACGCTCATATTGGTTACATAGCAATGAGCAATTTGCAAAATAACATATCGTCAGAAGAATTATTGCACAAAAAAAAGCTCCTGGAAGAAGATATACGAAAAAAGTATAAGGATTGCTCAAAAAGCGAACTTGCCAAAAAGGAACCATTACAATTTTATGTGAAGTATTACAAGAAATTCAAAAAAACATATCACGTGCTTTTGCAATTAGAGTCAATTGCAAAAAAAGGTAGAGATATACCTAATGTTGATTGTCTTGTTGAGGCAATGTTCATGGCCGAAGTAAAAAATCATCTGCTGACAGCAGGTCATGACATGGAAAAGGTCTCTTTCCCAATAACTGTAGATGTTTCTAACGGCACAGAAGATTATGTATGTATGAGTGGAAAAGAGGAAAAATGTCATAGTGGAGACATGTATATGAGGGATCAGGAAGGAATCTTATCATGTATTGTTAGCGGTCCAGACAAACGGAGCAGAATATCCATGAATACGCGCAAGTGTATCTACGTTGTATATGGTCCAGAAGGGGTCAACAAGGAAATGATAAATGAGCATCTACAAGAAATTAAAGATAATGTAAGCTTAATCTGCAAGGATGTAGAGATCGACAAATTGGAAGTATTATAAAAAGGTATGAAATAAAACTAAACGTTTTTCATATAACAGAGAAATCATAACCATTAGGAAGATACTAGTGGTTATGTTTTTTTCTAAAGGAGGTACTAGATGAAAAAGGATACGGAAAAAAAGAAAAGAGTCGTTATAGCAATTACTGGGGCAAGTGGAATCGTTTTAGGGATGGAAGTACTAAAGCTAATTGCAATGAACCAAGAATGGGAATCTCATGTTATTATATCCGAAGGTGCAAAGAGGACGATGGAACTGGAAACAAACTTTGTTATGAAGGATTTTGAGAATATATCCAATAAAATATATTCAAATGGCGATATAGAGGCTTCAATAGCTAGTGGAACTTATGAAACAGAGGGGATGATTATTGTCCCTTGTAGCATGAAAACCGTAGCCGGAATTTCCAGTGGCTATTCTGAGAATCTAATCCTTAGAGCAGCAGATGTATCACTGAAAGAAAGAAAAAAATTGGTTTTAGCAGTTCGAGAAAGTCCATTAAGCAGAATTCATTTAAGAAATATGCTAGAAGTAACAGATGCAGGAGCAATTGTAATGCCTACAGTTCCAGCCTACTATACTATACCAGACAGTATTGAAGCAGTAAATAGACAGATAGCATGTCGATTATTAGCGCAACTTGGCATAAGTGTGAAAGAGTTTATTAGGTGGGGAGATTAAGAATGATACAATTTGAAATAGAAAGAGAAAGAGTACATATAAACATCAAGTGTATTATGGTTGGAGAAGATTTATGTGTAATTATATCAGGAGGAGATAGACCTCATATTGGAGCTGCAGCAGTAGGTTATAAAGAGAATGAATATAAAGAAAGCGAATTGAGGGAAATAACTTTTTGTGGACATAAGGATGATATTGTTATGCGATCTATAGCGAAGAAATTAAGTTACAGAGTAAAGGGAAAATGCTTTGCGATTGGAGGAATTCACTTAGATCATATTAAAAGAGAGGAGATAGAGTTTATTCTTGGATGCTTGAATAGAATTGTGGAACGGGTTATTTTGGATTATCGTGTGAATTTCATTAATAAAAGTAGAAGTGGCTCTCTTTAAATAGGGAGGGAATGGATCTTTTGGAAGCCTAGAAATACGATATAATTGAAATATAAAGATGAAGATAGTGTAAAGTAACCTCAGAAAAAATTTAAGCTAACAAAAGGGTGATTTACACTATTAATTAAAGAGGGGGAAGGTTTATATGGATTTATATTCATTTATAATTACATCATTTATTATCATTTTACTACCAGGAACAGGAGTTATTTATACAATGCAATCTGGCCTAACAGGGGGACGGAAAAAGAGTGTTATAGCTGCAATTGGGTGTACATTGGGAATTGTACCACACTTAGTTATTAGTATCTCATTACTTACACTGTTTTTTTCTTTGAACGAAAGAATTGTGCATGTTGTAACATTCATTGGTGCAGTGTATTTGCTGTATTTAGGTATTGGAATTATTATTAACAACATAAAGATTAACTTAGATGAAAAAAATGAAGAAAAAAAGAAGAGTAAAATAATTAAAAGAGGAATTATGATAAATGTCTTAAATCCAAAGCTTACGTTGTTTTTCTTTTCTTTTTTGCCACAATACGTACAGGGGAGTGAAGATAATTATGTAATAAAAAGTGTTGTACTCGGTTTGCTTTTTATGTTATTTACTTTTATCGTTTTTTGTGGATATGGTTATCTTGCAGGGATGGTAAGGGATTATATAGTAAAATCATCAAAGGCACTGAAAGTGATTCAAGTGTTATTTGGTTTACTCTTTATAGTTTTTTCTATAAAAATGATTATATAATGAATTAGAATGAGTATGACTGAGAGCTTTCTATTAACTTTTTTGTTGCCATAGCAAAGGAAAGTTTTCATGAAAAATAAAAAGACGTTGACATCAAAATAAATATCTGCTATGATTACACGAGTTGATGTCAAACTTTTTTTGAGATTATAGTATTATAAGGACAGAAAAAAACAGAAAAAAGTTGTTGACAGACATCGAAAGATGTGATAAGATATAAAACGTCGCTGAGAGCGGGA
>ERZ808278.890-NODE-890-length-15346-cov-13.376561_pt1 | contig 15346 bp, 4 predicted proteins | sample MGYA00521239_ERZ808278 | MGnify/ENA primary metagenome ERZ808278 (study PRJEB31516, sample SAMN03275600) | gut metagenome | biome: mammalia-associated habitat; material: feces | host: Papio cynocephalus | place: Kenya | collected 2012-07-17 ... | reverse complement strand
ATTCTTTTAGTTGTTCTTTATGTTATTCGCGGTATTTTCTTTAATATTCTTTATTATATTCTTTTAGTTGTTCTTTATGTTATTCGCGGTATTTTCTTTAATATTCTTTATTGCTTATTTTTCTTTATTTAAAAAATCTTATTATTTTTTGTAAAAGTTTTTTTGTATAAAGAAAAGATGATACAAGAATATCAAAACAATTATAAAATTACTAACAATTAATATAATATAATAAGGGATTTATAAATAGAAGATGAAACCTTAATAAAAAGATTATTTGAAGAGTTTCATTAATAAAACGCTAATATATAAACCCTTTAATAATAAAATGAATCTTTATAATAATAGATTCAATAATAAAATCATATAATATATAATATAGATAAATAAACACTTATAGAAACTGTCAAAGTATAAGAATCTGAGATAAATGAACTTAAAAATACTATATCTTAATAAAAAGATTATATAGAATAATTGAATTAATCAAAAGAAAAGAAACAATTGGATAATTATTAATATTAACTACAGAAGGTATAAGAAGATATAGTTTTTACTTAATAAACAATAGATAATCTACGTAATAATAATAACGCTAATGAATTACAAAAATATTAATAAATGCTTGGCACTAATATAGATATTTAAGATGATGGATATATTTAAGATTAGATATAAGAATAAGAAAATATACTAAAATAACTTACTGATAAAAAATATAATCTTAATAGATAAATCAAAAAATATGAAACTATGATAAATGATAACTAACAATAATATTAACAACCAGTATAAGAATAATTTGATTATTATAAAGATTCTAAGATATACTCAAATATAGAAAAAAATATTAGCGGAGATTTATGTAAAAAACTTGAATAATAAAACAAGATAAAGATAATACCTGGCCAATATAGCAATTATATAAGAAAAACTAATTATCCAAACACTTATAATAGATTAAAAAATATTGTTGATAATATTAAAGCAAAAAGAATGACATTATTTATATATCTTTGATATTGTCATTCCCAACGATAATAATATATAAATTCTTCTTTTTTAAATATAACTATCTATAAAACTTTATTATCGATAATGATATTTAATTATTTTTATTTATTTCAAAAATTTTATAAAATCTTTTTTATTCAATTTTTTTTTAGATAAAGAAAAGATGATATAAAAAATTGAACACGCTTTATAAAACCTTAACCTTGGAATAAAAACATTTGAAGTTAAACATTATTATTCTTATGAAGAGATGAATGACAAATAAATACCTCCTAATACTTATTTTTGGTTAATTATTTCATTTGATTTTCCAGAAGAATTAAGATAACTTGATGGATTTTTGTTTGATGAATATTCTTCTAAAGAATTTACATTAGAATAACTTGAAAATGAAGAATATTTTGATTCTATAATTGTTTATATTGTTGATTCCGCTTTATAAGAATGTAAAATAATGTCTAAATACTATTATATAAATTAATTAATATAAAACTTTAAAGATAAACATAATTATTTTAAATATATAATATAATATAAAGAATATCAACAAAAATACTGCAAATAATTTAATACATAAAACTTATTCTATGAATTTCCACATAAAGATTATTTATTTATATTGAGAAAATTATATGAAATTGCCTAATATGACTTATCTTAAGTAAAAAGATATATTAATGAATTAAGCATTTAATAATACAAAGATTAATAAAAATTTGATATAATAGTTGATTAAAGATATTATTAAATCACATAATTATTACATTATTAAAACCGTATTTTAGATTGGTATGATTATAAAGATATTATTTTTGATAAACACTATATTTTAGATGTATAAAACCATAAAATGATATCTTTAATAGACGAAAAATATGATAAAAACATATATCAAGACTAATACAGTTATCCTTATGTTGTTATATATGATAAAAAGAATATAAATATAAGAATACATAAAATTATCGGATATACTTATCTTTTAACAAATGATAAACTAAAATAAGCTTATAAAAATAAAGAATTCATAATAGACCATATTGATAATAATAAATATAATTATAATATAGAAAATCTTTAACTTTTGACTTAATTAGAAAATATTTATAAAGATTATTCATCATGGTATAGCTTTAATTAATATAATCCTTATAATAAAATATATAAATTTATTATTAAAGATGATAAATATTATACTAAAATAACAAATACTTAATATATGCTTATTACAGAAAAATAATACTAAAAATTAAAGTCAATATATAATAAATATTTTGATAATATTTGATATATGTAATTTTTTTTTAAATAAAAGCATGTCAGTTATGATGATTGAAGGAAAATCTACCACAGGAAAGACTTATCTTGTAAAAAATATCTTTAAATAACTTTAATAAGAACACGCTAATAATAACAGCAAATATCCTATAAAATTCTATGTATTAACAAGTTTTCCTGAAGAATGGACCATAACAAACGACCCTTAAAAAAACAATTATAAAGAACCAAATACTGATAAAGGATATATTTATATAACAAATAATAATACTCTCGATGTTTATGATAAATCTAATTCTAATCCAATAATTATCACATAAACACCGCCACCAACAATAAAATATAATGATGATGGAACTGTTAAGAGTATATAAGAACATAAGCCAAAAGTTATTAAGCGCACAGATTCATACCACCAAAATTTAGATATAATATTACGTGAACTAAAAGACTAACCACTATAAATACCTAAGATATTATATATTGATGATATAACGGCTAATATAAAGAATAACAACGGCGACCCTTAACTTATAGAACTCGCGACATAAGGCCGTCATCATCATATTTAACTTATATTAGGTTGTCATGGTATGACTGTCTTTTTCAGACCATTTAAAAGATACCTAACTGATGTTATAATGTGTTAAATAAACGACCTCACAGATACAAAAAACTATTATAAATAATACCTAGAAGCATACCTTAAAAAATAATATTATGACCCAGAAACAAAAGACATAAAGACATATTCTTATAATGATTTTATTAATTATTTACAGTCATTTTTCGGTAAAGATTATTATAATAAAGTTTAATTTAGTTTTCCATAAGCTAATCATACTAATCTTGAAATCACAGAGCTTCCAAAAGATAACTAAAAAATATTTACATTAAATAGTATTATATATCTTCAATGATTCTTATAAGATTTTTTTTTAAATAAAATGATTCTTAAACCATCTAATATGAATGAAGGAACTTATTAGTTTATATTATCTAATAATGAGATTTCTTAATTAAAAACATTAACATAAGGTTAAAAATAATTCAATATCAAAAAATTGAATTTTTAATTTACAAACTATATATTTTAAACATTAGAAGTTAGTGTTTATGAAAATACTGAATAAAATAAAGGAAATATATATGGACTTAACTAAGAAACAGGTTAATATATAATACTAAACAAAGATGAAGTATATTAATTTGAAACAGATAATTCGACAATATAATTATATAATTAAAGTATAAATGATTTAGTGGATTAATTAAATAGACCATATAATAAGATAAGACTTTATTATGCTGATTCTAGTGGAAAATTACAAGTAATATATTGTAAAATACCAAATCTGACAAAATGGTACGGATTTGCGTTAAAAGAATAGCTTGTGTTTTAAATACCTACAACTAAATTTACTTTAGATATGGAATATTCTTTTGATGAAAATATGACAAACACTAATAAAGGAAAAATAGACCTTTAATTTTCATATAATTTTTATATATAGTCTGATAATATACCTTTAGCATAAAAGCTTCTTGGTTTTTAAACTTCTTAGAAATATACTGATAATATATACTAATTATCTTAGAAATATTTTTATTAATCTATCAATACAGCGTAGTATTTATTTAATGTCAATCTTAATATATATAAATCTTTGATATTTTGTATGAATATATAGTCTGATAATATACTGTATCTTAATAATAAGAAATATTCAGTAGTGTTATATAAAATAAACAATCTTCCGATAAGATAATATTGTAGTCTCGCTAATAATTTCTACTTTTTCTATATGAATTCTCCTTAAATGTTTAGTATAGAATAATTAAAGAAATTTTAGCTATAAGTTTTTGATGAAAACGGCGACATTATACCTTGTTTCTAAGATATGAATATTTATATACAATTTAATAATAATAACTTTATTAATATAAATGAAACATAAGCAGAAGTTATCTAAGAATAATGATATCAAAAAATAATATACGTCATTTATATAAGTAAAATACTATTATCAATAATGCGATAATTATGAGATATTAGCTATTATTCTTTTTTATATATAACGGGTCATTATAGAATTATCTAAGAGTCTTTTTATTTATATGCTTATCTTTAGCATGAGTATCTAACCAATCAAGATATTCGCTAGTTATTCTATTTTTTGTATATAAATTATTTTAGTCATAAATTTTTTGTGTCATCTTTTCTTTATACAAAAAAACTTTGAATAAAAAAGATTTTATAAAATTTTGAGATATTATCAAATATTAATGTTTTCTATGATAATATCATTATTAGATAATATAAATATTTAATATTATTTATTATTTGCCTTTCTTAATTATTTATATCCTTGATTATATTATGTTAGTATTTCTTTATTTTTGTTTATATCTTCTATTAAACAATACATCTCGGAATTTTAACTACAATAATATATAACATTATTTATTGTATTTTTGATATAATCTATTAAATATAAATGGTCTTTTAGATTAAATGTAATATCTGAATTGTTTTTATATTATGATTAATCGGTGTTAAAATATGGTGGATCTAATAATACTAAAACATTTTCTTATTAAGGTATATTTTGAATAAATTCCTTATAGTCTTATTATGTTATTATACAATCTTATAGATAATCTTTATAAAAGTTTTCATCATAAAGTTATTGTTATTTATTATAATAGAAAGATTTACGGTCATTATATACATCAATTTATAAAGGGAATTATAATATTTTTAAAACATATTTTCTGTATGGTTTGTTGTAGATATCATTTTATTATAGATAATTCTTTATAGATTAAATTATTTAAGGATCTGTTATTTTAGATTCATTTTTTTAATTTACAAGAATATTTTATAGATTTTATATATGATTATTTATTTCCTTGATATATTATATATTTTATAAATAGTCTGTATTATACATATTACAATGGACTTCTATTTATGGGTATTATTTTTTGATTAAATGGCTTAATATACCACTACCACCGAATACATCATATACTTTAACTGGTTTTATTTATGCTATTTTCTTCATTAATGGTGTTATATAGATTTTTTGATATTTATAGCCTTGATAAAATAAAATTTTTGTTAATCTTGATATTTTATTATCTGTAAAATTTATCAAAAAAATATTAGTGTTATTATATTATTGTATCATTAATTATTCACACAATTCCATACAATTTTAGTAGCCATTTTTATGCCGTCGTGTATTTCAGCGCATAATTTCAAATAGTCATGCTTATGCTTCTTAAATTATTAGTCAATTTCTTTAAGTATTGTTTCTTTATTAAAAGTGTCATAAGTTGCGTTATTAATAAGTTTAATAAATTATAAGATACTTTAATAAGCTAATTCTCTTTTTTATTTTCCTGATTTACGGTCGGTTATACAATATTCAATATCTGAGACAATGTATGCTGTAATATCTTGTAATGCTGGTGTTCCGTTATTCATCTGTGCGAGATATTAAAATAATTGCTCCTTGAATCCTTCATATTTTGTTAATTCTGCTTAATCGCGCTATTTTGAAAGATAAGTGTTTGTAGATTCATATTATAATTTGTTGGTGTTTAATAAAATCTTTTCATTAAGTAATCCTGTTTTTGTGTCATCTATTTCATGTTATTATTATTTAATGCTTGTATTTGTTATTTTTTTTTCTAAAAAAAAATGTCTAGATTGACTGAAATACTAACATAAGAATAATTCTAAGAAAAACTTAATTAAGCAAGAAATTAACAAAATAGAAAATAATAATAACTAACTATATTATTCCCATCTAAAAATGTATAATAAACTACAAAAATTGGTGGAAAAGATGGAATACATGAATATAATAAAATTAATACCTAAGGAATTCCAGATAATATTTAATTTACAATAGATAATAAAGATTTGATAAATGTTAATAATAGTTATTTATCATTTAAACTTCATTTTAAATTAGAAAATCTACCAAACACTACTGGCAATAATTTTTCAGCATTTTATATTAATAACAATAATTCTATAAAAGCCAATAATAAAAATTATATTTATTAAATTGTTTTGATTGATAATTTTATATGTTTAATTGTATCAACATTCCCAAATAAAAGTAATAATCTTTAATCAGGAGAACTTAAAGGAGTATATGGATCTGGAAAAAATAATATTGTATGGGCTAAAAAATTATATTAAATTCCAGTAAATCCAGGATGTTATTTAGATAATTGTATCTTATAAAAAACTAATAACACAGGTAATTTTAATAGTTATTATAATGGTATATATCGTAAATAATCAATAGCAAATTAAACACTTAATTAATAATATGTATAATATAATTAATAAATGTATGCAAATACAAATTATACTAAAAAAGGTTAATTATATTTTAATGTATTATATTAAGATGAATAAGAAACATAAGCTGTTATATAATTAATTAATAATTTGAGCTTTAGAAACACAAAATAAATATATTAAATTTTAGCTTAAAAAAGTATTGATATTCCTTTTGAAGGAAACATAGAAACTGGAAAAGATGATTAAATTTTTGAATATTATTATTAGATTAATATTCCATTAAAATATTTCCATCCATTGTTTTAAGAAGCTGAATATTTCCCAGCTGAAATATTAAATGATAAATTACATTTGACATTTAATTTTAATAAGCCAATATTTAGTGCATGTTATAAATCAAGATATTCTAACACAGATAAATACGCTTTAAGACATGTATAAACACGTATCTTAGATATTTCTAATATGAAATTAAACCTTTATACAGAATAAATTAATGATAAATAACTTTTTATGAAAACAATTAATTAAAACTTATATTTAACATACACTGATTCATCATTGCCATAAGTTTTTACAAATAAGAAATATAATTAAATTTAACTATAAAATCTTATTCCAAAATTAGCTAGTTTGAATTTAATATAAATTAATTTAATAGATAAAAAAGAAATAGGAATCAATGAACCAGAAAATCCAGATAGTTATAAACTTTAATAATATGATAATTATGAAGAATATTTAGGTTATTCTTCTCTATTTAAAGAAAATAGTTATTTATCCGATGATAGATTTGGAGATATTTTATAAGGATTATATATCGGAAATTTAGCATGCGAAGATATACAAATGACTTCATTTGGAGATATATAAATAACAATTAACGATAAAAATATACTACCTTATTCATATTAAGAATTATAAGATAATTATTAACTTTTATCAAGTATTTATAATATACACGGAACATAAAATACTCCAAATTCTTAATGGTAGTATCCGGATTATTTAAGATACTTTAATTCATTTATATATCGTTTTGATAATTATTCATCTAAATAAAAAGAATTATTATAATCATCATTTAATGGTTTAGAAACAAATGGTGGCAAAAGTGTTATAAGTTTTAATTTATATAATTATAATGGTTAATAATAATCGCCAAGATAAATTTAATACGATTAATATTTAATATCTGATGAAAACTTAAAACTTGGAAATAATAAATATTGGGATATGTGGATTAACTAAAATCTTTATATCGAGTTTATATCTTATTATACAGGAGTCTTTTAAATAAAAAATGGTGATATAATTGATTTATCATAAGATGAAATTATAGATATGATACACCCAATAAAAGCCAAAGTAGAAGAAGTTATTTAAGATAAAGAAATTTAAGAATAAGTTAAATAAGAAACAAAAGAAATATTTAAAGACCCTAAACAAGAATCAAGACTATAAGAATCTGAACAAATAGCACATTAATCTTAATAACCAACATAATAAACAATAAAACCACAAGATTTAGTTAAAATATGATTCTAAAAAATAATCTTTTTTTTTAATTTAAAGCGCAAGCTGCCTCATAAATATCCTATAAAACCATTTTTAAAATATATTTCTCCAGAGTTAATATTATCTAATATTTAGTTATACCATTAATCAAGTTCTTATTTCTATTATTTTTCAGATTTCTTTACATCGGATAAGTTTATAGCAAAATCTATAATATTTTTAACATTTCCAATAGCAAATATTAAAGGACTATCAAATATCGCGGAACTTATAACATTATTTAGTTCTTCATTAAAAGCGTCCATTAGTGCTTCATTTGTAGAGCCTTCTATTTATTTAAGTAATTCTACAAAGCCATCATTTTATAATATATCTATCCATTTACTTGGTAGCTTATAATTAGATACAAGTTTTTTTAGTTAAGAATATAATTTATCAAGCGCTTTTATAGTATCGTCTTTATTTAAATTAATATAATCTAAAATATCGTCTTTTGTAAAATAAACCGATTAATTTTAAGATTCATACTAAACAGTAGATATATCTTATGTTGGTTGTGTAGGTTAAGTTTCTTAATATTAAACATTTTATGTCATGACTTTTTTTTAGTTAAAAATTCTACTAGAATTTTCTTGTTAAAAATCTTATAATATAAGATTTTTTTTAGAAATAAAAATGCCAAACAGAAATACAGTAGCAAGAATATTTACAAGTAAAAAATGGTAGGATAGACTATCTAAATAAGAATTTCATTATGAATTTATTACAAGTGATATAAGCTAATAATAAATTGGTTTAACTTAATCATTATAATATATTCCTAATACTTCTCTTATTTCAAGCGATTAATCTTATTATTAAATGATTTTATCAACAAAATTTAATATAATTGAATAAGTTAATACAATTCCAGAAAATAATCATATTTATTATTATATTTATTAATATAAGAATAAAATATATCTCGCAACTTATAATAAACTTCTTTCAAAAGAAGCATTAGAAAGACCTGGATATTTACATGGAGATATTCCAGAAACAGATTAAGAAAAATAATTAGAAGTTGGAGGTGATATAGTATTATTTAATCTTCCTTATAATTCAGCTTGTTTTATAGATAATACTTAAATATAACCATAAAATACAAACAAAGTTTAAAAATAATAAACTTCTTTCTAATAGATTAATCGTAATATATATCGTAAATAATATGACCCAACTATTACACAAGATTATATAAATTAAAATACTTATATTTATTATGGAAATAATGTAGAATAATTATTAAGAATAGTATAATCAAATATTGGTGTATAAGATTAATAAATAACAACATCAATATAATTTTAATTTTAAGTATAAGTTCCATTAGATAAATTATTCTGGTTATTCTAAAATCCATTTATTCCAGCATTTAAATTAAAGAATTAATTAGAAACATAAATAGTCTTTAATTAACGTGTTATGGATAACTTTATTAATTAAGATGATTCAAATAAAAATAGAATAACTTGGGAATCTAATGATATAACATATTCTAATGTTGGTTTATTCTTATATACATCAAAAGATCCTGTGATGAGTCTTGAATTAGATAAAGAACTTTAAGGAATGGAAGGTATAGACTTAGCTATTACAAAAGACCTTGTAGAATCAGAGAATTTTAATACATCTGATTCTAAATATCATAAAATAGACTACGGTTTCAGTTGTTTAACTAATTTAGAACTTGGTTATTATTTGACAACTAATTAAGATTATTATAATGGATATTCAACATTATTCACAAATGATGAATTAGAAAATGTAGACTCAAAATAAGATTTATCATTAGAAATAACTAAATAATTTTTAACATTTTATGATACTTAAATATTTATTAATAATTAATCCTTCTTTATAGGTGGAAACTTTAATAATTCATTGCCTTTATATCAATCTGTTAATAATAGAGGACTTATGGGAGACTAATCTAATCCATATAGTTTTGATTAATTTAAATATTTTAATAAATATAATCTTAGAGTAGAATAATTTACAGATAAATACCTTTAAAATGTCGAACCAGATGAAATGAATTATTCAGGTTTGAGTGTCTAAAAGCTTTCAAATAATTATATTAATGCTTATTTAGCAGATTATAATACAGGAAAAGCACCAATAAGATATACCAATGAAGATAACCCATGGACATATAATTTAGAAGTTATATACAAATACAAAGTTATAATGAGAATCACACCAACAGGCGATTTAACAGTAGTCAGTTAAGAATATGACCTTTGAGATATTTGATTTTTAAGAATTTTTTTTTTAATAAAATGATTCTAACACCAATAGAATAATAAAAAGAATTAGATTATTAATATCCAGATGTAGAAAAAATACATGGAAAAAAAGCTTAAACAAAAAGAATGATTAAAAACCCATCTATAAGCAATTATCATTTTGAACTTTCTAATAATGAAGTTTAACATATGAAAAAACTTACAAAAGGCGAAAGCTTTAATATCTCACGTATGGATTTTTAATTTACAAACGGTTTTTAAAATGATTAATCTTTTAGAATTATATATTTTTATAAAGCAGATGAAACATAAAACTTTGTAAAAGTTTCTGGCACAGTTAATGGATAAGAAAAAACAGGATATTTAGATGATAATACTATTTTAAAAAATGTATTTGAATATTAAATACAATAACCAAGTATAACAGCTCTTATAAATTAATTAAATAATGACCTTTAACATTATACCTTAAAAACAGAAGATAATTAATATATAAGTCTTGATATAACACCTTATTTAAAATGGGAATTAAAAGGAAATAATATAGTTTTAAAAGTAGGTTTTGATTCATCATAAAATTATTTTGAAGGATATGAATTAAATAACCCTAACTTAAAAGCTGAAAACTTTAAACTTGATATATCTAGTGTAATCGAAAATCCTTCAATAAAAATAGATAACTTATATTATTCAAATAAGCTTTTGGGAATTGTTCCAGATAGTGCTGTTTTAAATGATTCTAAACTTCATCATACATATAATAATATTAAATATAAACTTTATTATATGGAAGTTTTAGGCAATGGATTAGATATAACAAGTATATAATTAGAAAAGCCTTGGACACCAGAATAATATCCGGCTTTTATAGATGTAACAGATAATAATATTAATAATTGGAATATATTATTATAACATCATTTTGCCGAAACAACTATTTCAGATTATGTTTATAATTAATAAGCTGTTAAATATATTTTTACAAAAGAATATTTTATACCAATATTTAAGACATTATATTTTGTTTGTCCAACATTATAATCAAATGAAATTATTTATAATAACAGTATTAAAGATACCAAAAAATAAGAATATTAATATTTATTAGGATATTATTAATAAGAAACTAATGCTTAGATATATTAATATTAAAACTTTGATACTCCTTATACAAATTATTTCTAAACATTAAAGAAAATACCTGTATTAGGATATTATATTAATGATTTATCTTTTAATAATTATGGTAGCTTTTAAAATAATTTCTAATTTACTTATAACAATACAGAATAATCCTTTAATATAGAAAATTTGAAGAAGTTTAATATATAAATTATCGATGAAAATGGTTTCCCTGTGCCATATTTCTAAGATTTATAACTGTATGTATAATTTGATGAAGCAATAGAATAATCTTAGAAATAGTCATCTAATATAAATAGAACCTTAGTCGATGCTATTAATTAATGATATTTTTGAATTTTTTTTTAACTAAAAATCTTATATGATTTTTTTTTAAAAGAAATGTAATAAGGAGAAGTATCGACTTAATAAGCTTATTAATAAAAAACATACTATGAAAGACCAGAACGTTAATAATAAGTAGATATAGATATTACAGCGCCAGATATTAACATCGGAGATATTATTTTAAAGAAAGATGCTAATTCCGCGATAGAAACTGCTATAAACTCTGTTATAAGTTCTCTTGTTTGGAAAGGCGTTGGTGCAGGATTAGGCAAATTAAAAGACTATATCAAAAGTAAAAGTTCTATTGGAGAACATAATGCTTTTAAATTAGAAGACTTAGAAACACCTAAATTATAATAATAACTTAAACCAGAAGGAAAGGATGCTTTATAGAAAGATTTATAAAAGTTAAAAAGCCCATTAGATACCATTAAATAGTTTGGTGAAGAATAAAATAATTCTTAACTAAAATCAATTGGCGATAGTGGATTAAAAATATTAGATGGTATTAATTAGACAATGGACCTTTTAGAAAACACATAAGGAGCCGCGGAACTTATAAACAAAGTGCCTTAATTAGTAGATTAAGTTAAAAAATACACAAAAGTAGGATAAAAAATGATGACAATATTAGATGCATTTAGCGCACCAAAAGAAGGAGACCCAAGCATAGTTCATGAAGCAAAACGTTTATTAGATACCGTTGAAGGATAAGCGGAATATTTAGATAAAATTAAACCTTATAGCGAAAAAGCAGCTAAGTTATTAACCGATATAAATAATGTCTAAGAGTCAATAAAATCTTAGTATTCCCGTCTTAAAAATATATTTAAACCTAAAATAACGTCATCTTAGTTACAAACTGCTAGATTAAATGATTTATAAAAAATAGCTACTTATGATTTATATAGCACAACAGGAAAAGAATACTTTAATAATATCGAAACTATATAAAATTCTACTAAATCACTTTAAGAATTAGTTAATGAAAACAAAACATAATCTTTAAAGAAAAATATAGAAAATTTAAACACTATCTATAAAGCACTTCCTGAATATGCCAAAACCTTAAAAGACTTTAATGATAATCCTGGTGAATTTGTAAAACATCGCGCCGAATAACTTTTATCATATGACCCTAAATTTAATGAATCATAACTTAAAAATGACCTTTAAAGAGATTTAACTGTAAATAACACTTTTTATAAATATTTTCATGATAATAATATTAAAACTGAATATAATGGCACTAAAATAGACTTTTCTAAGATGTCCAAATAATAAGTAGATGATATCATATAAAAACATTATTCTACAAAACCTAAAACAAATGACCTACTTTTATAATAAGAAATCTTTGAAGACCAATACTAATTTAACCCAGAATTCAGGTAAAATATCTCTAAGAACTATACCTAATATAATCCTCTATAAAGATATACAGCTAAGAAAAATAAATAACTAAAATAAGCCACATCTCCAATGAGTTTATTAAAGAACGCTGACCTTATAGACTATCCCTTAGAATAAACAGCCCAAACATTAAATAACTATCATCGCGCTTATCCTTTATAAACCGTTAATAAATATATAGATTCTTTAAGAGAATATCCTAGAAAATCAAAAGAATATAGACTACCCGATATATAACGCGAATAATAACAAGCTTAAAAGATAATAGACTAAATGCCGAATATCTAAGAAAATCCATACTTTAAGAAATATTAACTTAATGATAATCTTATATAATAACGTATAAACTAATTAGAGAAAAACATAAAAATACCAATCTAAGACTAATTAGAACCTATACCAAAAAATATGTATAATAAATATATGTCATAATTAGAAGATTATAATAACCCTAAAAATCTATTATATTATAAAGAACCTTAAAAATTAAATGGCGCATATAGACATACAGCGAGAACTAATGCCGAGATAAATGATTATAAAAAGATTCATTATGACCCGATATATTAGTTTGAATAACTTACAAAAGAACCAATATAAAATGTCGATTTTGAAGACGCTAATAATAGAATACGTGATGAAAATATAAGAATCTAAGAAATGTCCAAATAATTATCAGATAATAAGAAAGAATTATCTGGATTAAAGAAATACAAAGAAGACGTAGCTATATATAATAAATCTAAGAAATACTAAAATCTATTTAAAAATCCTGACTATTTAAAAACAGAACTATACTACTAATAACTAATGGACCTTTATAGTGGAAAAAGATATTTACATACAAAGCCTACATTCTCTAATGCTAACTAACTCGATTCAGAAGAAAACCACAAATTTATACTTGATTATATGACAAAAGGCTAAGTAAATCCAGGCACCTTAGAAACCACTACTTTTTAGAAAGGTGGCAAAATAATACCAGCTAATGAAGAATTAACTAATAAATTACAAAATCTTTATAAAACAACAGCTAATAAATTATCATCTTCTAAAAGCGTCGATTTCTAAAATATTATCGATAATTACAATAAATAATATGCGGATATCATAGATAAACACTTATTAGATTATCCAATCGGAAATAATAGAATAATAACAGAATAATCAATCGACGAATTCAATAGATAATATCCAACTACTAGATTAAGCGATATATCAATGAAAGCCACATCATAAGATTTTGTTAAATATAAATAACTTAAACCAAAAGAACGCACATAAGCAAAACGTTAAATAAATTCATAACACTAAGAAGAAATTAACAGAGGACAGAAACTAAACTATGAAAAACTATATAATGAAGACCTTGAAAAATAAGCTAATGATATTAACCAAAAAATGACTGAAACAAAACTTAATACAGAATCACTTGAAGAATTTAAAACATATGCATAAAATAGACATATCTAATAAAACTTTATCAAAGATATCCCAACTTCAAATAATCAAATCTTATAAGCACTTAAAAATACAACGGAATACTAAGAACCTATAACTAAAATATAATAATAATAAAGATAAGGTTTATTAAACGCGGAAATCTAAGGAGATAAATATTATCCAAGCTTCAACAAAACCTTTAAATTTAATCCAAAAGATAATACACCAGAAAATTTAGTAGTATAACATCTCAAAGATTCATTAAGCGATTATGGATTAGCAGGAAATAGCAAAGATATAACAAGCCTTATAAAATAACTCCCAGAAGAAGATTAGCAAAAATTCTTTACTTAAAATAAAGATATTATAGATAATATTGACATAAGAACAGAAAACAATAAAGAACTATAAGATTTAAAGAAATATCAATATAAACAATATGGATATAAGCCCGATGATTATGAATATATAAGACGATAATTAGTAGATAAATTCTTATAAAAATACGCGACATAAGAAAATATCAATAAAACAGTAGAAACTCTAAAATAACTCATCTAATAATGACGTTATCATCTCAAAATTTCATAGAATA
>ERZ808278.889-NODE-889-length-15350-cov-3.499248_pt1 | contig 15350 bp, 13 predicted proteins | sample MGYA00521239_ERZ808278 | MGnify/ENA primary metagenome ERZ808278 (study PRJEB31516, sample SAMN03275600) | gut metagenome | biome: mammalia-associated habitat; material: feces | host: Papio cynocephalus | place: Kenya | collected 2012-07-17 ... | reverse complement strand
AAAGTGAATATACAGCTTTGATAATTAGCGGTAAGTTGCATAAGCATTTACACGATGTTGATGTCAAGGCACAGAGAATTATGGATTGCTTTATCAAAGATGCGGAGAAAGCTGCACCCGATAAGGCTACACATCAAATGGAATGGGTTGGGCATATGAACAATGCTCGGAATAGTGCAGAGGAGGTAATAAATCATAGGCTGATTTATGTTTAATGTTATAACAAGCACTGAATTTGGCATTACAAATTCAATTTTAAGGGATACCCCTAACACCCCAAGCTGAAAGGAGCGATAGAGATGAGAAAGCGGACAAGAACATTTTCTTCCAGATTAAGCAACGAAGAATATGAGAATTTAAACTGGGCAATCACAAAATGCAATATGACGAAATCGGCATTTATGCGAATGATAGCAAAGCATTATTTGCCAAAAGAGCGACCGCCGGACGGCTATGATGAGATTATGTCAGAGCTCACGGAAATCGGAAATAATCTTTATCGTATTGCCAACATAGGTAGTGCTGATACGAAGGAAGTAAGTGAGCAGGCTAAGCGGTTGGATAAGGTGATATTGAGAATAAACGATATTTTTACAGTTCCCGAAAAGATAAGGTTGGGTGATGAAAAATGGCTACAACAAAAATTTGGGATATAAAAGGCAGACTTGATTGTTTAATAAATTATGCGGCAAATCCCGAAAAAACAGACGAAAACCAATATAACAAAGCTGAAATGCAGGTATTGCATAATGTTATGGCTTATGCGGCAGATGAGTATAAAACAGAAAAGCGATTATATGTATCGGGCGTTAATGTTACGCCCGATACCGCTACATATAAAATGCAGCAAACAAAATTACGCTACGGCAAAACGGACGGAATTATTGCATTTCACGCTATACAGAGTTTTAAGCCGGGTGAAGTAACACCAGAGCTTGCACATAAAATCGGAGTTGAATTTGCAAAAGAAATGTGGGGTGATAGATTTGAAGTTTTGATAGCAACGCATCTTAACAGACAACATCTGCATAATCATTTTGTAATAAATTCCGTATCTTTCGTAGACGGTAAAAAATATTACGACAATACCGAAAATTATAATCTTATGAAAAAGATTTCTGACAAGATTTGTGAGGAAAACAATTTGTCTGTCATAAGAAATCCTAAAAGAAAAGGCAAGCATTATGCGGAGGTAATGGCGGAGAAAAATGGCTATCCCACCATACGAGGACAGATAAAAGATGAACTCGACGAAATTATCAAGTGTTCATATACTTATAAGGATTTTTGGAGAATATTAAAACAGCGAGGATATGAGGTTAAAGACACGGGCAAATATATAGCGTTGAAACCGGCATTTTCCCAAAGATATATTCGTCTTAAATCACTCGGTGAAAATTATAGTGCGGAATCAATAAGACAGCGAATTATAGCGGCAAGAAACGGCATACGGATTTTTGATAAGCCCGCAACGGACTATAACGCTTGGCTTAAAAAATACGAACCGACAAAACTGCACGGATTTAAGGCGTTGTATTATCATTACCTATATCTGTTCGGCAAAATACGCAAAAAGGAAACGCCGCAGCGAGTATCGTTCTATATGCGTGAGGAACTTGTCAAATTTGAACGTTATAAAAAGCAATTTCGTTTTTTGATTGATAACGATATTGAAACGGCAGAGCAGTTAAAAACATTTAAGGAAAATGCAGAATTAAAAATTTCAGAATTGGTAATTCAACGAAACAGGCTATATAGTAAAAACGATTCAACGACTGAAATCAAAACAATCAATGCAAAATTGCGAACACTGCGGAAAAATATTCGTATGTGCAATAATATTTTTCAAGACATTGAAACAATACGGGAACATCAAAAGAGGGCTGAACGGTTGGAACAGGAAGCAGTGGAACATAATAATCGAAAGGCATACAAGTACCAAAGATGATTACAATAAAGGACATTTTGCCCTAATTGCACAAAAAGCACTTGGGGCATTTGTGTGTATTATAGAAAATATAAATGTTGCTTAAAATCGGTTGACTTATTTGCGGTTTTGTGATAAAATTTATAATGTATAGTTATAATCAGTGATAATATTGTGAGGGTATGAAATGATTACTGAAAAAATCGGCAATCGAATACGGGAACTAAGAAAAGAAACAGGATTAAGCCAAGAAAAATTTGCAGCAAAAATCGGAATGGACAGAACATATTTTGCCAGCGTTGAACTGGGGAAAAGAAATATATCTATTGTCAACCTTGAAAAAATTGCTGATGGGTTAGATGTAAGTCTTGCAGAGCTATTTCTGAATATCTAAAAAAGGAGGTGCCGACAAATGGGTGTTGCTATAAAAAAAGAAAACTATAAAACTTCTCTTATAAATAACAGGCGATATTTAGGAAACAAATATAAGCTGTTACCGTTTATAACGAAAGTCGTGGATAAGGAATGTTCAGATATACAATCTATTGCTGATATTTTTGCCGGTACCGGAGCAGTATCATCTGCATTTACGGATAAAATCATCATAACAAATGATTTGATGTATAGCAATTATATATGCAATTATGCTTGGTTTGGTAGTGAAACATATAATCAGCAGACAATCATAGATTATGTTGTGCACTATAACTCATTGTCAAAATTAAAGGACAACTATATGACTGATAATTTTGCGGACACTTATTTTAGTCGTGATGATTGTGCTAAAATTGGATATATAAGAGAAGATATCGAAAAGAACTATAAAAAGAAAAATATTAATGACAGAGAAAGGGCAATTTTGATTACATCTTTGTTATATGCAATGGACAAAATTGCAAAAACCTGCGGACATTATGATGCATACAGGAAAGGTGCGGAATTTGATAAACCTTTGGAATTATTAGTACCGTTAGCAGAAAGGCACAATAATCCAAATAACAGATGTTATAATGAGGATGCAAATGATTTGATTGGAAATATTAACGCAGATTTGGTTTATATAGATCCACCGTATAATTCAAGACAGTACTGCGATGCATACCATTTGCTTGAAAATGTTGCACGGTGGGAAAAGCCGGAGGTTTTCGGTGTTGCAAGAAAAATGGACAGAACAAAATTGAAGAGTAAGTACTGTACCAAGAGCGCAGCAGAAGCATTTGAAGACCTTGTAGGGAATATTACCTCTAAATATATATTGCTTTCATACAATAATATGGCTGAAAAAGGTAATGATCGTTCTAATGCCAAAATATCTGATGAAGATATTTTGCGTATTTTAGAAAATAAAGGTACAGTAAAGGTGTTTTCTGAAAGCTATAAGCCGTTTACAACAGGTAAATCAGATATATCAGAAAATGAAGAACGCCTTTTCTTATGTACAGTGACGAATTAAGGAGCAAAAATAATGATACAATCACCATTGAATTATACGGGCGGTAAATTCAAATTGTTGCCACAAATACTGCCTTTATTTCCTAAAAATATAAATACTTTTGTTGATTTATTCTGTGGTGGTTGTAATGTTGGAATAAATATAGACTGCGAAAGCGTTATATATAATGATTTGGATGAAAATCTGTTGTATCTGTATAACACTTTTAAAAATTTAGATAAACAATCCGTTTTTGAGTGGATATATGAAATAATCAACACATACGGCTTATCTCTCGTGAGCGATAAAGGATATGATTACTATAAATGTGATAGCAGCAAAGGATTGGGAAACTATAATAAAGAGAGTTTCTTGAGGTTGCGAGCTGATTTTAATGAAAAAAAGAAAAAAGGCAACTATGATTATTACTATTATGTAATGTTGTATGTAATTATAGTTTATGCTTTCAATAATCAGATTAGATTTAATAGCAATGGTGAGTTTAATCTTCCTGTTGGTAAGCGTGACTTTAATAAAAAGATGCAGCAAAAGTTATCAGATTTTATAGATAAAATCAAAGAGCAGAACTGCAAATTTACTTGCCTTGATTTCCGTAAATTTGATATTGATACGCTCGAAAACAATGACTTTGTATATGTTGATCCGCCGTATTTGATAACCTGTGCCACGTATAACGAACAAGGCGGTTGGTCTGAAACAGATGAAAAAGATCTTTTGCGGTTTTTGGATAGCTTGAACGAAAAAGGCTTGCGATTTGCATTATCAAATGTTCTGCGAAGCAAGGGCAAAGAGAATGCAATTTTGATTGAATGGCTGGATAAAAATAAAGATAAATATAGAGCCATAAATTTAAATTACAGTTATTCAAATTCAAATTATCAAACAAAGGACAAAACATCAAGTAGTGAGGAAGTTCTGATAATTAACTATTGAGGAGGGGCGAGATGGCTATAAAGATACCATATAAAAGTTTTTGTTGGAGCTTAGGTACAACGAGCTTCAGAACAAAAAATTTTAATAAAACCATTGAAGAACAATTGGGATTGTTGAATGAGTTTTGGCTTCGCCCGGATGTTCAAAATGAAGCGTGGATGGGTAATAATGTTTTGCAATCAAAGTATTATGACTTTATGAAAGAAAAAGGATTTGTAGAAGGAAATGCCGGAAACAAGCCGAAAGATGCACGAGAGAAAACATCTGGTTTGGTTGATATTGGGTTGATTGATGAAAACAGAAAATTAAGCGATGCCGGTAGAGCATTATTGCACATCAGCTCTGAAAACGACTTTTCATCAGACAACCAATTTCAAATTCCAAAGGACAGTTTTATTTACCTAAAGCAACTTCTTAAAACCTCATATGCTGTAGAGGGACAAACTGTAAGACCGTTTTTAGTATTGCTTTATTTATTAAGCAAAATTGATTATCTGACGCTTGATGAGTATACATATTTATTGCCTCTTTGTATTGGTGAAAAAGAAACTATTGAAATCAAAGCAGGCATTTCAATGCTACGAATGAATCGTACTACTATAGATGAAATTATAGTGAATAGATTGATGAATATGCCCAATTATATAGTAGCATTGGAATACTTGCTTGAAAATGATGTGACAGAAGAACTGATATGTGAAGTGGGATTGAATCGAAAAAGCCGTCAATATGATAAGTCATATTATAACTTGTACAAAGCGTTATACAATGTCTTTGTCAAAGATGATATTGATTGCTTATCATCGGTTTATTCCGCAACTAAAGATATAAAAATCGGGAAATGGTGGCGTAGTTACTTGTTTGACACCATATCGGAAACCGCAATCAACAAATTCCCGGCAGAACATTTGAATAATACAATATTTAGCGGTATTAGCGATGAAATCGAGTTAAAAAAAGCCTTTTTCAAGATAATGCATTTGTTTAAGGCTAAGGCTACGCTTTCCGATTATCTTGACTTAAACCGCCGTTACATAAAAATTACGGATATTGTACTTTTTGAAGATAATACAGTTAAGTTAGACATTGTTCCACAATATTTCTTTAAATCTATTATGGAACAATTGTATTCAGAGGCTTTTGTGGCTTCGGAATTGCTCTATAAAAATTGTAGTATTGAGGAAATTGCTGATTGCCTTGTTGTTAGTGACGATACGATTATAAATGGTATCAATGAAGAACTTGGGTTGAATGTAAGTACAATAGAAGCAGCACATGAGGCGTTGGAAGATAATCGTTATCAACGACTGCAACATCTTATTGATACTAAATTTACTGATGAGAAGTTGCTAACACTGCTTGACTGCTTTGAAAACAGAAACGATAACGAGATTAGAAGTATGGTTACCGACAACGCCGATGTGCCTACTATTTTTGAGTATGTGTTGGGAATTTTATGGTATAAAACAAGTGAAAGAACCGGTAAAATTCTTGATTATATGAAATTGTCGCTTGACGCAGATTTGTTGCCTAAAACCCACGCAGCGGGCGGAGAAGCTGACATTGTTTATGAGTATGGAAACACAGAATACTACCCCGAACATACGCTACTTCTTGAAGCAACTCTAGCGGACGGTACAAATCAACGCCGTATGGAAATGGAACCTGTTTCAAGGCATTTGGGGCAACATTTAATACGCACGGGTAATATGAATTCATACTGTGTGTTTGCCACTAATTTCTTGAATATAAATGTCATTGCAGATTTTAGAGGTAGAAAGAATATGCCGTATTATGACCCGAATGACTACGAAAAGTGTGTTGACGGTATGAAAATAATACCTCTGCAAACAAGCGAATTAAAAAGTATTGTATCAAAAAATATAAAATACAGAGATTTGTATAGCTTATTTGATAAGGCATATAAGTCGGAATTAAAACCGCATGAGTGGTATGAAATTTGCATTTGCAGAAAATTAGATTAAAAAACAATGAGAAGGAGAAACAATGGATAAATTAAGTATAAAGTTTTCCAATTGCTTTGGGATTAAAAATTTGGAGTATATGTTTGATTTCAAAAAACATCCAAACTATATTATATATGCTTCAAATGGGATGATGAAAACTTCTTTTACAAAAACTTTTAAATGTATTTCTAACGGCAAAAAACCTAGTGATGAAGTGTTTTCAAGAAAAACGATTTGTGAAATAATGAAAGATGAAAAAGATATTTCAAAAGATGACATATTTGTAATTAACAGTTATGAAGATGAATATATTTCCCCCAATAGTGCAAAGTTGATGGTGCATAAAGAATTACGCATTAAGTATGATAATATTATTAATACAATTTCTTCATTTAAAGAACACTTATTTAATAAGATTGTCGAAACGCTTGGTAGTGATTATGATGTTTCATCGTTATTTGTTGATGTTTTAGAATGTGATGAGCTAGACATTTTAGAAGTTTTAAATAATTGGGTTAAAAACGGATTATTGCAAGAAAATTTTGTGATGATAGATTTTAATGATATAAAATATTCTGATATATTTAATGCTGGAGTAGAAAAGTTTTTATCTGATTTAAAAAACATTGATAAAATCAAAGAGTATTCCGATAGATATGATGAGTTAATGAGTAAATCTCCGATTTTTAAGCGAGGTGTATTCAGCCACTATAATGCTGACAATATAACTGATAATCTAAATGAAAACGGTTTTTTTGATGCCTTTCATACAATTCATCTAAATGGTATAGAAGGCAATATTGAAAAATATGATGATTTAAAGGGTGTCATTCAGTCAGAAAAGAATAAAATATTTTCGGATGAAAAATTAAAGAAAAATTTTGCCAAAATCGATGCAGAATTAGGAAAGAGAGCATTATTTCAGCTAAAACAATTTATCGAAAAACATCCAGAACTTATTCCTAATCTGAGTGATTATTCGCAATTTAAAAGAAAAGTATTTATTGGGTTACTTAAAAATAGTGAACAAGAGTTAATGTCGCTCTTAAATGAATATGATAAATGTCAAACATTAATCTTTGATATAAAGGAACAATCTGCTGCTGAAAAAACGCAATGGGATTCGGTCTTGGAAATTTTTAAGGCGCGATTTTCTGTGCCATTTACAATTGAAGTTCCGAACCAGAATGATGTGGCACTTTTGGGAAATATGCCTGAATTTGTTTTTAAGTATATTGACAAAGATAACGAAGAAGAAGTCGCAATGCAAAGAAAAAATCTTGAGAAAGTATTAAGTCAGGGAGAAAAACGGGCATTATACTTATTGAATATAATAAATGATTTAGAGGCTTTAAAATTATCAGGTGAAGAAAAAGTTGTTATAACGGATGATATTGCAGAGTCGTTTGATTATAAGAATAAATATGCGATAATAGAGTATTTGCAGGAAATGATGCAAGAGACAAATATGAGATTTATTATCCTTACGCATAATTTTGATTTTTATAGGACTGTTTCTAACAGAGCAAAGGATTATATTTTTCCTCAGATGGTTCAGCGTGTGCCGAATGGAATAGAAATAATAAAACCTAAGTATGTCTTTAAGAATCCTTTTGAATTAATGAGAAAAGGGATGGAATCCAATGAGGATAGTGATATTATAACATCTATACCATTTGTGAGAAATTTAATTGAGTATTCTTCGAGTTTGAAAAACAATACTAATTACAATAAACTAACTTCGCTTCTGCATTTGAAGGAAAATACTAAAAATATAACACTTAAGGATTTGGAGGATATTTTTAATCAAGAATTGCATTTAGAAAATGCTTTATCTTTTTCAAATGGTCGAAAAGATAAAAAGGTATATGATATGATTATAGATTTGGCTAGACATTATTTTACCGATGAAAAAGAAACGATGGATCTTGATGGCAAAATAATTGTTTCAATGGCAATACGATTATTGGCAGAAGAGTATATCATTGACGAGGTTACAGAGCATAACACCAAACCGATTGGCTCAATAGATTCCAATCAGACAGGCGTGTTAGTAAAAATGTATAAAGACAAATTTCCAGGTAAAACAGATGTTATAAAAACATTGAATAAGGTTTTGCTGATGTCTTCTGAAAATATACACATAAATTCATTTATGTTTGAACCATTAATAGATATTTCTATTAAGTCACTGAATGATTTGTTTGGAGCGATTTGCATTTATTGTCTGCCACAAAAATCTTAAAATGTTTGAGTACAATTTGAGTACAAAAACTTTTGCAAAACAAATCACGGCACGAAAAATTGTGAAATTTGAGAAATATAATCACGGAAAATCAAGGGAAAACATCTTGATTAACTTCCCCTAAGTCGAGTGGGAATAAAGTATCTCTGTACTTCAAAGATTCATAGATACCAAATCGAGCTGATTTTTCGCAATGGGAGAACATATTATGGTATTTGATATTAGAGACTATGGTGCAATCCCCAACAATGTAGATGTACTTACTACAGATAAAATACAGCAAGCCATTCATGATTGTACCACACACGGCGGCGGGCGTGTTTTAATTACCGGCGGCATCTATAAAATCGGCACTATTATATTGCATAACAATGTGGAATTACATATTGCGGCGGATGCAGTTTTACTAGGCTCTGAAAATTGCGCGGATTTTCCGGAAAGAGAAGACGTACACCATGTAGACACACCGCTCCTGCCAAGAAAACGAAATGCTTGCATGATTTTTGCAGAGGAATGTCAAAATATCGCAATCACAGGAGCGGGAAAAATAGATTGTAACGGTACAAATTTCGTACAGCCAATTATTCCGCATCCGAAGAGGGGATGGCCATTTCAAAGAATTGACGCACCGACACCACCACGTGTTGTATTTTTTGCCGGTTGCAAAAATGTATCGGTCCGAGACGTTACCATGGTCAATCAGCCCTCCGGCTGGTCCTATTGGATTCATGACTGTGATTATGTAACGTTTGATCGTGTAAAGATAGAAGCGGAAGTCCGTTACCCGAACAATGACGGTATCCATATCAACTCCAGCCGTAATGTAACCATTTCCAATTGTATGATTACTTGCGGAGATGATTGCTTGGTAGTCCGAGCAAACAATGTCTCCTTATCCGAAAATAAAATTTATGAAAAGGTAACCGTCACAAACTGCAATCTCACCAGCTATTCCGGCGGGATCCGAATCGGATGGATCAATGACGGCATCATCCGAAATTGCACTTTTTCCAATTTGGTTATGACGGATACCTCTGTCGGAATCAGCATTTTGCTTCCCGGCAGAGGAGAAGAACGAATTCCGGACGAAGGCAGAGAAGATACTTTTATTGAAAATTTATCGTTCAGCAATATCATTATGGATGATATGTATTCCGCTCCGATTTTTATCGAGATTGCAAATAATCCTCATACACGGTGTCATGCCATTCAAAATCTCTATTTTCAGGATATTCATGCACGCGGGAAATCGCTCCCTTATATCAGTGGCAGACAGGGATGCAATTTAAAAAATATTTATTTTTCAAATTGCACTTTTGAGCGGGAAGCATCCGCTGAAACAGCATTGGAGCAAAACCACGGTGCACCTGCATTTTGGGATGTTGCATCTCATCCATGTCTACAATATGCAGAAAATGTTGTGATGAACAATACAACATTTACAATAAAATAAAAATAGTACAGGATCGGAAGATAAACTACTTCCGATCCTGTTTTTGCGACTCGGATTCTAAACGACGATAGACGGATGGTGATTGGCCAAAATGATTGCGAAATCGTTGACTGAAAGCAAATGCGTTTCCATAGCCGAGAGCGTCCGCGATTTCGCCGATGGAAAGGGTGGTATCAAGCAATAACGTACAAGCCCGTTGCATTCTGTGCATTTCACGATATTGTAAAGGGGATATGCCAGCTTCTTTATAAAAACGTCTTCTGAACTGAGACTCACTCATAAAAGCACGCTGTGCAAGCTCATGAATCGACAGATTTTCCCGAAATTGTGTGCGCAAGTATAACATACTCTCTAAAATCAGATTTTCATGTATATTATCCTTTCTCAGAGAGTGAAGTGCATTTGCGTAGAGAATCCGCGCTATACCATCCAATATAAGCATATTTTCTTCATTTTTATCGGCATCCCGTTCGGCTATAGCAGCAAGTAAATTTTGCAATTCTATCCCACGCATCTCCCGAAGTTTAACTGGGGATTGGCATAAGGAAATACAATCCCCGGCTTGATTCAAAAAATCAAAATTCATTTGTATGCACATAGCAGACGGAGATAAAATGTCATAGCGATACGACGATCCATTCGGTAAATAGATGCTTTCTCCATTAGAAATTCGAATGCAGTTCGATCCAAAGGAATATTGATAAATTCCGCGCAGAACCAATAAAAAGGAGCCCTGCGCTCGATTATGAATCTGATTATGCATGATTTTGGGGATATAGCGTATAACCGGATAAGCATTATATGTAGAAAACATGGCCTTTCTCCTTAGGATTCATCGTGCTCCGAATTTTATTATAGCATAATAAAGGTCAAATGTAAACAAAAGTAATATGTTTTTTGGCAGAAAAATATATGGCAATTGAAAGGAAAAACCACTATAATAAAGGCACCTAAATGAATGGAGGAAACTTATGATGAAAGAAATCGGAATGTTGCACACCTATTCTTCTGCAGAAATTACCCATTCTCATATCAGCATTGGATTTGAATGTTTGGATCGGGATTTGTTCACCCCGGAAAAATGTTATGTTCCTCTTGGCAAAACCGGAATCAAATATGCCAGATGTCAAACCGGATGGGCAAAATGCGAAAAAGAAAAAGGAGTATATGATTTTGTTTGGTTAGACCGGATTGTAGATTCTTTGCTTGCGCAAGGTGTCCAGCCCTGGTTCAATGTTGGATTTGGAAATCCGATTTATATGCCGGATGTCAATAATCCCACTGCTGTCGGATATATGCCGTATCTTTATGGGGAAGAAGTGATTCAGGCTTGGAAAAATTATATCAAAGCACTTGCCATTCATTTTAGAGATCGCGTCAAAGAGTATGAACTTTGGAATGAACCAAATCTTAAACATTTTTGGGCTCCAAGCGCACCAAATGCCGCCGTATATGCAACCTTTGTGAAAGAGACAGGTAAAATCATTCGTACAATTGTAGCAAACGCAAAAATTGGCGCCAATGTGTCCAATCCATATACGCTCACTTATATTCAGACACTTTTAAAAAACCTTTCACCGAGCGATATTGATTTTTTTACCTATCATATCTATACGCGCCTCCCCGGAATTTCTCACTATACACAGTTTGTACACTATCTTCGGCAAACATTGGATCAAAACGGTTTTTCTCATGTGGTACTTTGGCAAGGTGAAGGTGGGTGCCCATCATGGGCTCCTGCAGGGCATGGGCTGAATCTACCGGCAGAGCAGACGGATGAACGGCGACAAGCCATTTTTGTATTACGGCAGTTTTTTTCTGACTTTTTGGATGGAGCAGAACGCTCCTCCTTCTTTCAAATGGTGGATTTGATGGAAAAACCCTATCAAACGGTTTTGCGAAATGAAAAAGCCCCCGCCCGACATGGAATTCTAAATGGGATTACTTATACCCCAAAAGAATCTTACTATGCGATCAGCCGATTAGCGACGATTTTATCCGGAAATTTAAAAATTACCGATTATCTCTTTACCGGATGGGACATTGGTAATGAGAGCGGTTCCATTCGACTACATGCGCATACTTTTATGCGTAACGGATCTTTAATGTGCGTCTATTGGAAATCAACGGATGTAGCAAATGCAGAATATCTGACATTTACATTTGAAGGGGTAGTGACAAAAGAAACATATTTACGTTTTTTCAAGTCAGTGGTTGCTGTCGATATGTACACCGGAAAAGTATATCAACCAGATGAGTCGGAATGTTTTGAGCTGAACGGAACAGTTCGCTATAAAAATCTTCCCATTGCAGATTATCCAATCATCTTATGCGATAAAGACGCAATCAAAATTGATTTCTAAAAGTACACTAAAATCTCAACTAAGTGGCAGAGATGGAGTTTGTGAAAATCAAGCTCCATCTTTTTTAAATGCAAAATCATCCGTCAACGTGCCAAGGCAAGCAGATGGAACCATGGAAAGCCCAAACCGGAAGCTTATACTTCAACGTGTAATTTTAGTACCGCCGCAAACTTTGCATGGATCTGTTTCGGAAGATGGTTTCCGCAATATTTCTATCGGCGGGGCTTTTCAGGATCAGTTACTTGCTTCCAAGCCTTTTGCTGTTCAAGATAATGCTGCAAAAGAATGTACAACACTTGCAACCATGATCTTTCAAAATCGCTATCATCAGACAGAATTTCTTGTTCAGCTTTGCAAAGCTTATCTGAACTTACTACTACAGTCATATAGACAAGACAGTACAAAAACAAAAGCAGTAGAGGAGATCATTCATGAAATCACGCGACGGGCATTTGATGAAAAGATCGATTTCCCGATGCTTTTAAAGCGATCCGGTTATGCGCAGGATTATATTCGAGCAGAATTTAAAAAAATAACCGGCTGTACTCCTACGCAGTTTTTGGATAAAATCCGTTTGGAACGGGCACATTTTCTCATTGATGTATACGGAAATCAATTCACTTTGACAGAGATTGCAGAGAAGTGCGGCTTTTTGGATTATGTCTACTTTTCCAAAAGATTCAAAATCAAATTCAAGATGACACCGAAAGAATATCAGCAAAGACGTAAAGACGGATGGAAATCCCCCGCGTTACAAAACTGAACGTGCTTGTTCAGCAAACGAAGGGGATTTCCATTTGCTTTATTTTTGCAAATTTGAAGCGGAAACCGGTGCATAAGGGCATTGCATATGCAACGGATCGTTGCAGTGCTGGGACTCCATGCATTCAAACCGATCCTGTGGACTTGCTTTTTTTACTGCAACATTTCGGTTGCATTTTGCACAGTATCGTTCTGTAAGCAAAGCATTTTCGTGAAAAGGATGCAAAGTTTTTCCCCCTGTCTGTGTTTTCTTTAGTTTGGATGCAAAAAAAGAAGTTTATACTTTTTCGTTCGGATTTCCTATCACTTACAGCATATTCCTATTTGATAAACTTCGTGCTTGCAAAAAAAATACAATGATAAAAAATCATTTGTAACCAATCGAATTGGTTTTGCATAAATTTCAATCAGAAGGAGGGGGAACATTGGCGATTAAAATTTTTATTGATCAAGGACATAATCCGGAAAATCCAAATGCAGGAGCAGAAGGAAACGGATACAGAGAACAGGATCTTGTATATCGGATCGGAGTATTGTTTGCGCAGATGCTGAATGCCAATCCGAATTTTGAAGCAGCACTTTCCAGAAATTCTCCCACGGAAAATCTGGGGATTTCCACAGCGTCCAGCCTTGCCGCCCGTGTGAATGCCGCGAAAGCATCTGGCGCCGATTATTTCATCAGTTTACATGCCAATGCGTCAGAAAATCCGACCGCAAGCGGTACAGAAGGCTTGGTCTATCAAATTCCGGGGGAATCTGCAAATTTTGCAGAACGCTTGGTTGAAGGGGTGGTAAATGCGACCGGTTTGCCGGACAATGGGGTTACGGCACGCCCTTCTTTATATGTATTACGGCGGACGCCTATGCCGGCTGTGTTAATGGAACTGGCGTATATCACCACACCATACGATGCTTATTTGCTCGCAGAACAACCGGACTTATTTGCGCAGGGACTCTATCAGGGGATCTTATCCTATTTCGGTCTACAAGAAGCCTAAAAACAAAAGACCAAACCATTTTAAAAAGCGGTTTAGCCTTTTTTGCTACGAAAAGTTAATTTTTCGGAAAACTATCCTTTAAGGTAACAATGCGATTGAAAGTGTTTGCATATTTGGTGTCTTTTACAAAGTACCCGATCCTGACAAATTGGAAATGTTCACCTGCTTTTGCTTCAAATACGGATGGCTCTACCTTGCAGGCAGTTAATTGAATACGGGAATCCCGATTCAAGTAGTCATCATAAGTTTTATCTTCCGGAATTTCATTGACATTTGCAATCGTGAACAAACGATCATACAACATCACATCTACATCTTTGGCATAACTCGCAGAGATCCAATGGATGGTGCCGCGAATCTTACGCCCGTCTGTCGGGTTGCCGTTTTTCGTTTCCAGATCAGCAGTGCAATGTAACTCCGTTACTTTTCCGGATTCGTCCTTTATCACTTCGTTGCAACGAACGATGTAGGATCCCATTAGGCGTACCTCACCATCCGGACGCATCCGGAAGTATTTCGGGGGGGGAACTTCTGCAAAATCATCGCGATCAATATACAGTTCGCGTGTAAACGGAACCTCGCGCGTTCCCATTTCCGGATGCTGCGGATGATTGGGTAAAGAAAAGAATTCAGTTTTATTTTCCGGATAATTGGTTATCACAACTTTGATCGGATCAATCACTGCGATTCGGCGCGGAGCAGTTTCGTTCAGTTCTTCCCGGATGCAATGTTCCAAGAGCTCAATATCCACGATGCTGTATGCTTTCGCAACCCCGACGCGGCGTACAAATTCCCGAATGGAAGAAGGAGTATATCCACGGCGACGCAACCCGCATAAAGTCGGCATACGGGGATCGTCCCAAGCATCTACCAAACCCCCTTCTACAAGCGCGCGCAAATACCGTTTGCTCATAACGGTATAGGTGACATTCAAACGTGCGAATTCATATTGATGCGGGCGAGGAGAGAAGGGACCGACATTTTCAATCACCCAGTCATATAGTGGGCGGTGATTTTCAAATTCCAGAGAGCAGAGTGAATAGGTGATGCCCTCAGTCGCATCCTGAATCGGATGTGCAAAATCGTACAGCGGATAAATGCACCATTTATCTCCTTGACGATGGTGATGCGCATGTACAATTCGATAAATTGCCGGATCCCGAAGATTCATATTCGGAGATGCCATATCAATTTTAGCGCGCAGTGTTTTGGAACCATCCGGAAACTCTCCGTTTTTCATCCGTGTAAT
>ERZ808278.888-NODE-888-length-15357-cov-3.820612_pt1 | contig 15357 bp, 11 predicted proteins | sample MGYA00521239_ERZ808278 | MGnify/ENA primary metagenome ERZ808278 (study PRJEB31516, sample SAMN03275600) | gut metagenome | biome: mammalia-associated habitat; material: feces | host: Papio cynocephalus | place: Kenya | collected 2012-07-17 ... | reverse complement strand
AAAGTATAAGTTTTCTCACCACAGGCAAGAGTGATCTCGTCCGTTTTTTCCTCATATGCGGTCAAGATACCAGTCAGCAGTTTGCTACCGTCCAACGGTTGAAACAGCTTGCACTGAATTTTTTGCCCGACAGCGTATGCGTAATGTGACGGCAACCGTAATGTACGCTCTACTCCCGGAGAAGAAACCTCTAAGTAGTAAGAATCCGCAATCGGATCCGCTTCATCCAAAATCGGATCTATTTTGCGGTGTACTTTTTCACAGTCATCAATCGAAATTCCGTCCGGCGTGTCGATTGTAATCCGCAGGATCCATCTTGCACCCTCCCGCACATATTCCACATCCCATAATTGGTATCCCATTTCTGTAATGACCGGGGTAAGTAATGCGCTGACTGCTCCTGCAATATTCTTCTGACCAGTTGCCATAATGTGTCCTTTCCATAAAAAGTGTTAAGAGCAGGTTGCCCTGCTCTTAACATTACAGTATGAATTCTGCTTATAGTATAGCACACTATTTTGAAAAATGCAAGTGTTTTTTACAAAATTCTGAAAAAATTTCTTTTTCAGACTCTGTCACTGCAACTGATCGGCATTTTTCACTTTCAGCATGCGCATTGCATTACAAATTGCCAGTACCGAAACTCCGACGTCCGCAAAAATAGCGAGCCACATATTCGCAATTCCGATTGCACCGAGAACCATCACAATCGCCTTGACGCCAAGTGCAAAAATTACATTTTCGTTTACAATCCGTTGCGTCTTTTTTGCCACGCGCACAGCGGCAACCAATTTTGCGGGCTGATCGTCCATCAGCACAATGTCCGCGGCTTCAATAGCGGCATCAGATCCCATAGCCCCCATGGCAATTCCGAGGTCGGCACGGGAAAGCACCGGTGCGTCATTAATCCCGTCTCCGACAAATGCAAGCGTGCCGGTTTGCGGATCGCGTAATAATTCCTCTACTTTTTCTACTTTTTGCGCCGGCGATAGTTGTGCATACATGACATCGATCCCCGCCATATCCGCTACCTTTTTTGCGGCGGCTTCCTGATCGCCAGTCAGCATGACGGTTTTGGTAATCCCGATTTCGTGTAATGCAGCAATCGTTTCCGGAACACGTTCTTTCATGGTATCGGACACGGTAATCCATCCTGCAAACGTGCCGTTGATTGCCACCATCACATAAGTTCCCGTGCATTGCATGTCAGAAATGTCTGCACCGACCGCTTCCATCAGTTTGTGGTTACCAACCGCAACCGTCGTTTGATCGACTGTGGCGACGACACCCTTTCCTGCGTACTCTTTCAACTGTGTAATCGGGTGTGCCGCTTGACCATTTGGCAATGCGCTGACAAGCGAGCGTGCAATGGGGTGTGTGCTGTCCTGTTCAGCACTTGCCGCAAGCAGAAGTAATGTTTCGGCGGAAAACGCAGATTGCGGATGTACCGCTTCCACCTGGAAGCTGCCTTTTGTCAATGTTCCGGTTTTATCAAATACCACCGTATGCATGGATGCCAAAAGCTCCAGATAGTTGGTGCCTTTTACAAGCACGCCGCATTTGGAGGCGGCGCCGATTCCGCCAAAATAGGACAACGGTACCGAAATGACAAGTGCACATGGGCAAGAAATGACAAGGAAAATCAATGCACGATGAATCCATTCGCGCCAAACTGCCCAACTTCCGATACCTAAGAACAAGGGCGGAAGGATCGCGACCAACGCCGCCGCGCCAACTACGCACGGGGTGTACCATTTTGCAAACCGCGTAATAAAAGTTTCGCTCTTGGATTTTCTGCTTGCGGCATTTTCCACCAAATCCAAAATGCGGGCTACTGTGGATTGCTCATAAGAACCGGTTACGCGAATGCGTAAAATTCCGTTCAGATTGACACAGCCGCTACATACCGTATCGTTGACATCTACATTCCGCGGTACAGATTCTCCGGTTAACGCGGAAGTGTCCAAATCCGAATTGCCCTCTAAAACAATGCCGTCAAGCGGGATACGTTCACCGGGTTTTACCACGATCACCGCTCCGCAAGGGACTTCTTCCGGCGCAACCTCTTTCACTTCTCCATCTGTTTCTAAGTTTGCATGATCCGGACGAATATCCATTAAGGCGGAGATGGATCTGCGGCTTTTTCCCACTGCAATTTGCTGGAATAATTCTCCGACCAAATACAGGATCATAACCATAGATCCTTCCGCATATTCCCCGCAGCCAAATGCGCCGATGGTCGCAAATGCCATCAAAAAAGTTTCATCCAGCATTTGCCCGTGTATCATGCGATTTCCCGCAGATAACAGCACTTTTCCTCCGGCAACCAAATAAGGGATTAACCACAGCACTAAGGCGAGCCAGCCGGAAAAAATCTCCGGTAAAACCGCAGAAAGGATCTTTGCCACCGCGAACAAACATACGGCAAGCAGAATCCGGTAAAGCTCCTTCTTTTGTTTGCGCGTCATAAAGCATCACCTCAAAGCAGAATCGTACAATCCGGTTCGATTTTTTTACAGGTTGCCACCATTTGCTTTACGATTTGTTCCATTTGCGCGTCTTCGGCTTCCAAAGTGATCTTTTGTGCCAAAAAAGACACATTCACAGAGATGACACCCGGAATCTTCCGAATTCCATCCTCCATTTTGGCAGCGCAGTTTGCACAATCCAAATCTTCTACCCGAAATACTTTTTTCATGATAAATTCCTCCAAAATTTATTTATTGTTTTATATTGTATAGATAAAAAACGCTCCGGTAAAATCGCGTGCAAAAAATTCAAAGTGTTTCCGCAGGTTCCGTGATGTGCTCCATCCCCTGTGCAATAATAGTACGGACATGGGCATCTGCCAACGCATAAAAAACAGTCTTTCCATCCCGTCGGAAGCGAACCAATTTCGCTTGCTTTAATACCTTTAACTGATGTGAAATCGCAGACAAGCTCATTTCTAACAATTGCGCAATGTCGCACACACACAGTTCCGATGCAAACAGTGCATACAAGATGCGGATTCGCGTCGGATCGCCAAAGACCTTGTATAATTCGGATAATGCATACAATTCGTCCTGAGACGGCATGGTAGTTTGTACAGCAGTCACCGTGTCGGCGTGAACGTGTAAATAATCACAGGATGGTGCCGCTGATTCCGTTTGTTTTTTCATTCCGTTCCTCCCTTCTACGATTCATCACTTGAATAATCGTTCAATTGTATTGTAGCACGGTTTCTCTCTTTTGTCAAGTCCTTTTATAAAAAATATTTATTTTTTCAAAAACAAAGCGGCATCTGTATAGATACCGCTTTATTTACAATAAAAATTAAATTAAATTATAGAATGCTGTCATTCATCTCATTATTTCAAGAAAATGCACGTATTTTATACTTTTTTCGGAATATAGCCTTCTGCTGTCAAAAGTTCTGCGATCAGGACTGCACCGCCTGCTGCTCCGCGAAGCGTATTATGGGACAACCCCACGAACTTATAATCATATACGGTATCCTCACGCAATCTGCCGACGCTGATCCCCATACCGCCGTACAAATTCCGGTCAAGCGCCGCCTGCGGGCGATTGTCTTCTTCAAAATAAGTGATAAACTGTGCCGGCGCGCTCGGCAATCCGAGCAGTTGCGGTTTCCCACGGTAATTCTTCCAACATGTCAGAATTTGTTCCTTGGTTGGTTTATTTTTAAAACTGACAAATACTGCGGCAGTATGACCATCTGTAACCGGAACCCGAATGCACTGGGTGGTAATTATCGGCGCGGCGGCTTTCAAAATTTCGCCGTTCTCTACCTTTCCCCAAATCCGTAGCGGCTCCTGCTCGCTCTTTTCTTCCTCACCGCCGATATAGGGGATCACATTGTCGATCATCTCCGGCCATTCGCGGAACGTTTTGCCCGCTCCGGAAATCGCCTGGTAAGTGGTTGCAACCACTACCGTCGGTTCATATTCCAAAAGTGCCGATAATGCGGGGACATAGCTTTGAATAGAACAATTTGGTTTCACAGCGATGAATCCATGTTTGGTTCCCAACCGTTTCCGTTGATGCGCAATGACCGCGAGGTGTGCGTCGTTGATTTCCGGAATAACCATAGGAACATCCGGCGTCCATCGGTTTGCGGAGTTGTTGGAAACAACGGGCGTTTCCGCTTTTGCATAAGCTTCTTCCATCGCCAAAATGGCTTTCTTATCCATATTGACCGCGCAAAATACAAAATCAACGTCTTTGGCAACTTCGGATACATTCGCTGCGTCGCGTACGATCATACCCTTTACACATTCCGGAATCGGGGTAGACATTTTCCATCTTCCCTCTACCGCCTGCTCGTAAGCTACTCCTGCAGAACGGCCGCTTGCCGCCAGCACTGCGATTTCAAAGTAAGGATGATGTTCCAGCAAAGTGATAAACCGTTGCCCCACCATACCGGTAGCCCCGATAATGCCGACCTTTCGTTTCTCCATCATAATCTGCTCCTTCAAACGCCCTATGGACGGACGCAAAAACATAATACTATTTTATTTATTGTATCAGAATATCTGCTTTGTGTCAACCAAATTCCCAAACTTCCTTCGACATTTTCTGTATTACACAAATATGAATCGTTTTTTTTACTGTATCTGTCAAATCTCACAAAAGCAAGTTCATTTTTTCCCTTGACAAATCTCTTAAAATTATTGTATAATGATATGGAATGAAAAACGATCCATCGGATCGGGAAAGGTTGCCATGGAACACGACATCTACACTTCTCCCTTAACGGAACGCTATGCAAGCAAGGAAATGAAACATTTGTTCTCTCCGGATTATAAATTCCGGACTTGGCGAAAGCTTTGGATCGCGCTTGCACAGGCGGAACAATCCCTCGGACTCGCAATCACGGATGAGCAAATTGCGGAAATGATGGCACATCAGGATGAAATCAATTATGAAGTCGCAAAAGAACGGGAAGCGGAGGTGCGCCATGATGTTATGGCGCATGTCTATGCTTTTGGCGTGCAATGCCCGAAAGCAAAACCGATTATTCACTTGGGCGCTACCTCCTGCTATGTCGGCGACAATACCGATTTGATTATTTTGCGCGAGGGACTGCGACTGATTCTTGCAAAACTGGTCACACTTGCGGATGTACTGAGGAAGTTTGCATTACAGTACCGTTCGCTTCCCACCCTTGCTTTTACCCATTTTCAGGCGGCGCAGCCCACGACCGTCGGAAAGCGTGCCTCTCTGTGGTTGTTTGACGTGATGCAGGATATTGCGGAAGTGGAATACCGGCTTTCCACAATCCGATTACTTGGCTCAAAAGGTACCACCGGTACCCAAGCAAGTTTCTTGGAATTATTCAATCAGGATACGGAAAAGGTTCAGAAATTGGATGCGGAAATTGCGTCACGACTCGGTTTTGATGCTTGCTATCCGGTATCCGGACAAACCTATTCGCGGAAAGTAGATGCTTTTGTCCTCTCTACCCTTTCCGGAATTGCGCAATCCGCGCATAAGTTTTCAAACGATATTCGTCTGCTCCAGCATCTGAAAGAAATTGAAGAACCTTTTGAAGCACATCAGATCGGTTCTTCTGCTATGGCATACAAACGCAATCCGATGCGCTCCGAGCGTATCGCTTCGCTTGCTCGGTATGTTATGGTGAATAGTCTGAATCCGGCTATGACCGCCGCAGAACAATGGTTTGAACGCACATTGGATGATAGCGCGAATAAACGGATTGCCATTCCGGAAGCTTTTCTTGCAGTAGACGCTATCCTCGCGCTCTGCATCAATGTATCGGATGGACTGGTTGTATACGAAAACGTCATCCATTCTCATCTCATGAGTGAACTGCCGTTTATGGCAACGGAAAACATCCTGATGGACGCCGTAAAAAAAGGCGGCGACCGTCAGGAATTGCATGAAAAAATTCGTGTACATTCCCAAGCTGCCGCCGCGGTTGTCAAGAAAGAGGGCAAACCGAACGACCTACTCCGTCGTATTGCACTGGATCCCGCTTTTGACCTTGCGGAATCTGAGTTACAGGCACTGATGGATCCGACAAAATACACCGGCATGGCAGCGGTGCAAACACAACATTTTATTGAGGAAGATGTGGATCCCGTTTTACAAAAATATGCGCATCTGCTCGGCGTAAAGCCGGAAATAACAGTTTGACAACCCATGAAAATGCAATAAATTTTGGAGGTTTTACTATGGTTAAGGCGATTGTCGGCTCCGCATGGGGCGACGAAGGAAAAGGCAAGATCACAGATATGCTGGCGGAAACATCCGATATTGTGGTACGTTTCCAAGGTGGTGCAAACGCAGGTCACACGATTATCAACGATTATGGAAAATTTGCTTTGCACCAGCTTCCGTCCGGTGTTTTTTATCAACACACAGTCAATGTGATCGGACCTGGCGTAGCGTTGGACGTGGATAAACTGATGCGGGAACTGGATTCCATCAAAGCGGGCGGTGCACCGATGCCGCATTTGATGATTTCCCCACGCACACAAATCGTCATGCCGTATCATGTATTGTTTGACCAATATGAGGAGGAACGTCTCTCCTCGCGTTCTTTTGGCTCTACCAAAAGCGGTATCGCACCGTTTTATTCCGATAAATTCTCTAAAATCGGATTCCAGATCGCTGAATTGTTTGACAGTGAGGACGCGCTGTACGATAAAGTAAAACGCGTGATGGAAGTCAAAAATCTGATGCTGGATAAGCTCTATCATAAGCCGACGATCAATCCGGATGAGATAATGGCACAGCTCCGCAAATACCGGGAAATGCTTCAGCCGTTTGTGGGCGATGTTGGTCTATTCTTGCACAATGCAGTCAAAGAAAACAAAACCATCCTTTTGGAGGGACAACTCGGCGCCCTCAAGGATCCCGACATGGGCATTTATCCATTCACCACATCATCCAATACGCTTGCAGGTTATGGTTCCGTCGGAAGCGGTGGAATTCCGCCGTATGAGATTAAGGAAATTATCACTGTTGTAAAAGCCTATTCCAGTGCCGTCGGTGCCGGTGAATTTGTTTCCGAAATTTTCGGTGAAGAAGCGGATGAATTGCGCCGTCGCGGTGGAGATGCGGGTGAATTCGGTGCAACAACCGGACGGCCGCGCAGAATGGGCTGGTTTGATGCGGTTGCATGCCGATATGGTTGCATGATGCAGGGGGCTACTTCCGTTGCGCTGACTGTATTGGACGTCCTTTCTTATTTGGATGAAATTCCAGTATGTGTAGCTTATGAAATCGACGGAAAAGAGACACGGGACTTCCCTGTTACGCCGTTATTAAAACGAGCAAAACCGGTCTTAAAGGTACTCAAAGGTTGGAAAACCGATATTCGCGGAATTACCCGGTACGAGGATTTGCCGAAGGAAGCCCGCGACTATGTGGAGTTTATTGAAAAAGAGTTGGAAGTTCCGGTAAAAATCGTTTCCAACGGTCCGAAACGCCACGAAATCATGTATCGGTGAATGGTTCTGCCTTCACTTGTGCAGACCACTTTAACCGCTAATATCCTATCATTCATTATCGACACTCCGATCCGAACTGCGAAGGGGGATGCATTTAAAAAAATGCCTCCCCCTTTTTATTTTGAAAATCAGATTGGATCTTTTTTGGCTTTCATAATTTGTCCGGACGGTCAATATATTGTATCATCCATGCAAAAGGAGTGTGAAATTCATGACCATCCCGGAAATTCCGCCGAACCCGCAAGGACTAAGCGCTGAGGAAGTCTTACTGTCTCGCAAAACGCACGGAACGAACCGATTAACCCACAACCCACCCAAAAGTTTTTTGCGCCGTTTTATAGAAAATTTCTCTGATCCGATTATCCGAATTTTACTTGGCGCATTGGCAATCAATCTGCTTCTACTGTTTCGCGATGGAAATCTTTATGAATCCATCGGCATTGCGATTGCAGTATTTCTATCCACTTTCGTTTCTACCATATCCGAGTGCGGAAGCGAAAAAGCATTCCGTAAATTGAAAGAAGAAAGCGAAAATACCGTATGTCAGGTCATCCGGGATGCAACTGCGCAAATGGTTCATGCGGAAGAACTGGTGGTCGGGGATATTATCCGATTACAAGCAGGAGAACGAATTCCTGCGGACTGTAAAATTCTAACAGGAGAGTTATCGGTCAATCTCGCGGCAATCAACGGAGAAAGTGCTCCGCAACGTCGTTTTCCTGGGCAAAATGCGAAAGACTGGTCGGTAGATGCAACTTCTCTGCTGTTCTGCGGAGCAACGGTGACAGAGGGGGAGGCAACCGCGCAAGTGTTGCGCGTCGGGGATCACACATTGTATGGCAGTATGGCGAAAGAAATGCAGGAAGAAGGGCTGGATAGCCCGCTTAAAGAAAAACTGGGACATCTCGCAAAGATTCTAAGCCGTATCGGATATGCCGCGGCAGTATTGGTCGCGGCAGCAGATCTTACGCATGCATTACTTTTTGAACATTTGCAGGGGATTTCTGCAGTTTTCTCTGCGGTTTTACATGCGCTGACGCTTGGAATCACCGTGGTGGTAATGGCGGTGCCGGAGGGCTTGCCTATGATGATTACCGTTGTCTTGTCAGCAAATACACACCGAATGATGAAAGATCATGTGATGGTGCGAAAATTGGTCGGCATTGAAACTGCCGGCGGAATCAATTTATTGTTTACAGACAAAACCGGTACCTTGACACGTGGAAAACCGGAAGTCGCTTCTGTTTTGCTTGGCGACGGTAGCCGTGCTGTCTCTCTTTCAACCGTTCCAACTCCGATTGCCAAATATCTTGCAAACGGATGTCGGCTGAATTCTTCGGCACAGTTGAATGCGCGGCAACATACAATCATCGGTGGAAACGAAACAGAACAAATGCTGTTAAAATGGGCTGGCACGCACTTCCCATCTTCCGCGAAACGTATTGCATTTCTTCCGTTTAAAAGCGAAAATAAATTCTCTGCGGCAACACTTTGCGATGCACAGCATACCTATACGCTTTTTAAAGGTGCGCCGGAACTGCTCCTGCCGCACTGCGTACACTACTGTGCCGCTGATGGCGGCAGGGTTCCGCTTTCTCCGTCCGCCGCAATTCATCAGGTATGGGAAAACTATGCCCAAAACGGAACGCGTGTCATCGCAATGGCAATGCGCGACGGTACCTTTGCAGAACATGAATCCTTCGGCAAACTGACATTGCTTGCGTTATTCTGCATTAAAGATGAACTGCGTCCGGAAGCAAAAGGGGCGATTTCACAACTACAAGAAGCGGGAATTCAAGTAGTCATGTTGACGGGGGATACGCCCATAACCGCCTGCGCGATTGCACGGCAGTGCGGAATATTACCACAAGATACAACAACGCAAGCCATTTTGACAGGGGCAGAATTAAACGCTTTATCTGACGCACAATTAAAACAACAGTTATCGCAAATTCGGGTAATTGCGCGTATGATGCCACAAGATAAAACCCGATTGATCCGTATTGCACAAGAGTGCGGGCATGTGGTGGGAATGACCGGTGACGGAATCAATGACGCCGCAGCACTGAAACGCGCCGACGTCGGATTTTCCATGGGAAGCGGTACGGAAATTGCAAAAGAAGCCAGCGATATTGTGATTCTGAACAATCACATCGCATCGATTACCAAAGCCGTTTTGTATGGCAGAACCATTTTTGAAAGCATCCGAAAATTTATCATCTTTCAATTAACCATGAATCTTTGTGCTGTCGGCGTTTCGGTAATTGCACCGTTTATCGGGATCGACACACCCGTTACAGTGATGCAAATGCTTTGGATCAATCTGATTATGGATACACTTGCCGGATTGGCATTCGCCGGTGAACCGCCGCTTGCAGAATCCATGAAACGAGCACCTTATCAACGCAATACACCGGTTTTGTCCAAACCGATGATGGAGCAAATCGTCTATACCGGATTATACAGCATCGCCCTATGTCTCTTTTTTCTGAAAAGCCCCTTGATTCGTACGATGTTCCGGCCGCAAATGGGAGAAACGGTCTTACGCAGTGCATTCTTTGCACTCTTTATTTTCACAGGAATTTTGAATGCATTTCATGCCCGAACGCCTCATCGCAATTTTTTACGCGGACTATCGAGGAACCGATCATTTTTACTGATTATGAACTGCGTTATGGGCGTACAGATTGCATTGATCTATTTTGGCGGCAGTGTATTTCGGACGGTTCCTTTGACGGTTGCGGAGTTGAGAACCGTGATTCTCTTTGCCCTAACGGTCTTGCCTGCCGGATGCATCTACAAATGGATGAAAAAGACGGAAGATCCATCCAAGCAAAAAAACAAAAAACTTTCAAAAAAAGAGGGGATTTCTTTGCTTTCTACTCCGGAAAAAGCACTTTGACAACCGAATCTGCAAGCAAGTACAGAAAACATCTGTACTTGCTTTTCTCTTTTTCGCAAAGCGGTCGTTCGGCATTGTCGAATTGTCAAATCAAATCAGGCGAAAAAACCTAAAAAATCCTGTGGTTTACTTGACTTCTCTACACGTCTATGCTATGCTGAATATAGCAAACAGGCTGATTTGCAAAGGAGAGATTACAATGAAAGTTACGGATGTGAAGACCTTCGTGGTAGATTGTTTTCGTACCAACTGGGTATTTGTGAAAGTTTACACAGATGCCGGCGTGGATGGCGTGGGGGAAGCGACTTTGGAATATAAAGAAAAAGCCCTCCTTGGCGCAGTGGAACATATTAAAGAATATCTGATTGGAAAAAATCCGTTGGAGATTGAAAAACACGCGCACGATATTTATCGCGATGCCTATTGGCGTGGCGGTCCCGTTTTGATGAGCGCACTTTCGGCAGTGGAAACTGCATTGTGGGATATTCTCGGAAAGACGCTCGGCGTTCCGGTATATCAATTACTCGGCGGCAAATATCACGATCAGGTCCGTATTTATGTAAACGGTTGGTTCGCCGGTGCAAAAACACCGGAAGAATTTGCACAGAAAGCAAAAATTGCGGTAGAACGCGGCGTAACCGCAATGAAATGGGATCCGTTTGGAAAAAGCTTTATGAATATTTCCAATCAGGAACTTTCCACCGCACTTGATTGCATCGGTGCGGTACGGGACGCAGTAGGTAACAAAGTGGACCTTTTGATCGAAGGGCACGGGCGATTCAATGTCACAACCGGCATCAAAATTGCACAGGAGCTTGCGCAGTTTAAGCCCATGTTTTTTGAGGAACCTGTCCCACCGGACAGTATTGACGCTTTAAAAGCAGTCCGTGAGAAATCACTTGTTGCAATTTCCGCAGGCGAACGGCTCTACTCCAGACACGATTATATGCCGCTCTTTGAAAAACGTGCGGCCGATTATGTACAACCGGATATCAGTCACGCCGGCGGAATTATGGAACTCAAAAAAATTGCCGCCATGGCAGAAACCTATTATATTCCTTTTGCGCCGCATAATCCTTCCGGTCCTGTTGCCAATGCTGCCACGTTACAGCTTGCCGCATGCTGTCCCAACTTCTGCATCTTAGAAATCATGTACAGTGATGTGGAGTGGCGCAAAGATGTAACAAATGAATCATTGTCCTATCAAAACGGCTATCTTACCATTCCGGATCGCCCGGGATTAGGAATTGAAATCAATGAAGCGGAGTGTCTGAAACACCCTTATCAAGTACATACCTTACGGCATTATACGGGTGCCTTAACGGATATCCGCCCCGCAAAAACTACCTTCTATTTTTGAATGATATTGAGAAAGGTAACTGTAGGTGAAAATTATGAAAGAATATCTTGTGAAAAATCATGCTTCCAGTCTTTTGCCGGAAGGATTTCACTGGGATCTGGCATGGGCAGACGAATTTGACGGAACAGAGTTGGATCTGTCCAAATGGAGTTACCGTCTTTCCATGATGGGGAAGCAACACCCCGCTTGGACAGATCGCGGGGTGCATTTAGATGGGAACAGCCATGCGGTATTTACGCTATTGAATGAAAACGGCATGCCGGTCAGTTCACAGTTACAAACCGGTCGAAACTTTATGGATGAACCGGTAACACATACAACCTTTGATATAGATGACTTGCAATGGCCAATTGGAAAACTTCAACCTTCCCTGTATCTGCATCAATACGGCTACTATGAATGCCGTTGCCGTCTGCAACAAAAAGAAGGCTGGTGGTCTGCGTTCTGGGTGCAATCTCCCATCATCGGCGCTTCTTTAGATCCCGCAGAAAGCGGTACGGAGCTGGATATTATGGAATCATTTCACCCGGGGGAGATCGCCGCACACAATGCTTTTTCCGGCGGTTATGGTTTGGACATGAAACGATTGATTACCGGAGGAAAGATCCATGTGGATCCGGCGGAATTTCATCGGTTCGGCATGATGTGGGATGAATCCGGGTATACATTTTATATCGACGGAAAAGAAGATGGACATATCGGCGGGCTTGTCTCCAAACGGCCGGAATTTATTCTGATCTCCACTGAGGTATGCGGTTATCGTTCTCCGGAGCATCTACCGGTGGAAACAGCTTATCGAAATATCGGCGATACTTTTCTTGTAGATTATGTGCGTGTTTTTGATCGCAAGCAGAGCGAATAATTGAGAAGGGGAGATTTTTATGAAAAAGTCAGTGCTTGTTACCGGTGCAACCAATGGTACCGGATATGCCATTGCCAAGAAATTTGCAAAAGAAGGATTTGATGTTTACATCACCAGCCGTAATCCGGAGTCAGCATCAGAAGCTGCCAAAAAACTTGCAACAGAATGCAACTGCTTTGCGGAAGGTCTGCAACTGGCACCTGGGAAAGAGTCGGAGGTAATTGCCGTTTTCAATCACATCCGTGAAAGCGGAAGACTTTTGGATGTAGTCGTCATGAATGCCGCAAATCTCGGCATCCGCCAGCCGACACTGTCTGTGGGAATTGACGAGTTTTCAGAAGTTATCTACACCAATATGATCTGGAATTTCATGATTGCACGGCAAGGGGCACTGATGATGAAAGAAAAAGGCGGCGGTTCTATTATATTTATCAATTCCAATACCGCGCACCGCGCCATTCCGGATCGCGCCGCATACTGTGCGTCCAAGAGCGGCGTGTTGGGACTTATGCGTGCGCTTGCCATTGACCTTGGTAAATACAATATCCGGGTAAACGCAGTTTTGCCCGGCATGATTAAAACAGTGAGATGGGAAACCAATTATAATGATTGCCGCTATGCGCTGACCAACTTCACCCCCTTACAGGATATTGCAGAATTTGACGATATTGCGAATGCCGCATGGTATTTCGGCAGCGATCTTTCCCGCAACACCACCGGTTCCGAACTGGTAGTAGACGGAGGGAATATGGCGCAGTTAGCCCCCACATCCGATAAAATTCATGTAGAAAGAACTTAAAGGCAATTAAAAATCCGAGCCGGCCGGCTCGGATTTTTAATTTACTCGCAAAACGTGCTGTCTGTAATCACCTCTACATCGTCCGGTGCTTGGTAGGAAAGATGGATCTTCCCATCTTTTTCTTTTTCCACTGTAACCGTCAATACACCGGATGGAAGCGGATAAGTTCCCGTGGCATAAGTCAAATCACAAAGAGACGGAAAAATGCCGATTTTCTTTGCACCCGGTTCTAAAATCTGCACACCTAATACCGTTTCCATCAAAAACGGCACCGGTCCCGCGGACCATCCGTGGCACAGACTGTGTCGATATCCTGTATAGCAATAGGCACCAAAATCTCCGTGAATATCCCGTTCATCCGGATTTGCAATCCGGGTAATCGGTGCAGAATTCTCCATCCAATCCAAGGAAAAATCCTCCCAAAAGGTGGTGGCTCCCATTTCCAACATTCCGCCATAATAGGTTCGGCAGAATCGCAATGCTTCTTCCGGATACCCGCAACGGCTGAGCGCTGTGAAAATGTAGTAACTCATAAAAGTGGACAAACCGTGTGCGCCAGCCTGCAAAAGTTTCGCCGCGGCATCGGCCTTTGAAATCAATCCTGCCAAAAACAGCATGGCATTCGCTGCTTTAGAATCGCTCCCTGATTCTCTATAACTCTGCAATTTCTCAATTGTTTTTAACGTTTCTTGTGCCAATTCCACCGCGTTACCAGCAATCAGTAATTCGTGTGCCGCCTGTAAGCTGAGATAAGCCAGTGCCTGTACTCCATCTTTTGCCGCAGGTGTTCCATTCGTGGGCCAATCCAAAAAATACGAAGAAAAACGAATGGTACCGTCCGGTTCAACCAACGGCAACAGTTGCGCTGTCAGTTGTTGCATATACGGAAAATGACGCATCAACATTGCATAATCACCGGTATAGCGGTAATAATCCCGCAAAATTAAAATCCACCACAAGGAATAAGAAGGCATATAATCCATATACAGCGGCAATGGATATTCTGCAGAAGAATCAGCTAAATTCTGCTCAATCAATGCATGCGCACCAAAAATACGGCAGACTGCAAGCATTTCCGGATGCGTGTCCCCAATCCATGTTAATCTGTCGCGTTTGATCCCATCCCAAAGCCGATTCTGCATGCACAAATGCACGGTATATGCCGCTGTATCAAAAATTTGATTCAACTGTGCATCATTACACCGGAAAGTTCCGAGATACGGCAGATCAAGATAAATACTTTCCGCCACAATACTGCGAATGCTGACTTCTCCGTATTCCTCCAAAAACTCCACATAAAGATACCGAAATCCGGTTTGCGCAAAGCTTTGATCGCTCAGCATAGGCAATGTGACCGTCATTTCTCGCGTAGAATGATCGTTGCACGCTCCTTTCACTCCAACCGGCGTTAAGGCTTCTCCCACGGATTCTCCGAAACGCAGTAAAAACCGCGGTGTCTTGCATTTTCCTGTTTGAAAGGTAAGAATGCGTGCACCGCCATGTAATTCTCGTCCAAAATCCAATAATACCGCGGCATGCGGCGAATTTTGCTGATTCTGAAAAGTCACAACTTCTGTTTCTCGCAAATGAATCATCAAGGGACGCACAGTGAGTAATTCAGAAACTTCCATAACGGTTCCTTGCGTAGTTACAATCTGATGCGGAAAACAAAATTTATGTACACGCGAATCCTGTTCCTGCTCGGTAAAAGCAAATGTACCTGGTGCGTTCATCATTGTTTCTCCTTTGAAAAATCTTTTTGTAAAATATGAGATTTTTTCTCTCACGATCTCACTTTTGCTTTAGTATAGCATATGGTTTATTCAAAGTCAAGTTTGGGTTGCGCAAAATCAAGCGTTACACTTACATGAATTTCTTCCGCGGGAACGGCGGGGGCATATATTTCCTGCAAGCAAAACTTTGACATTCTTTTCTTTTAAAGGTAAAAAAAAAACT
>ERZ808278.887-NODE-887-length-15366-cov-4.288355_pt1 | contig 15366 bp, 11 predicted proteins | sample MGYA00521239_ERZ808278 | MGnify/ENA primary metagenome ERZ808278 (study PRJEB31516, sample SAMN03275600) | gut metagenome | biome: mammalia-associated habitat; material: feces | host: Papio cynocephalus | place: Kenya | collected 2012-07-17 ... | reverse complement strand
GAAATATTTGGCGTGGCAGACAAGGCACCAATATGGATCGTACCCGTGCCGACCATATGGGAATGCTCGCAACCGTAATCAACTCTCTTGCTTTGCAGGATGCATTGGAGCAGATGGGCGTGCAAACCCGCGTATTGACGGCGATTGAAATGAAGCAGTTCGCAGAACCATATATCCGGAATAAAGCGGTATCCCATTTGAACAAGGGGCGTGTTGTAATCTTCGGTTGCGGTACGGGGAATCCGTTTTTCTCCACAGATACGGCAGCAGTTTTGCGTGCTATTGAAATCGGTGCAGATATTGTGCTGATGGCGAAAAATGTGGATGGTGTATATACCGCAGATCCGAGATTGGATCCTGACGCAAAGAAACTATCGCAAATCGATTATCGCGCCATTTTGAGCAAAGGACTGAAAGCCTTGGATTCTACCGCAACCTCGCTTAGTATGGATAACAATTTGCCTGTATTGCTGTTCGGTCTGGATCACCCGGAGAACATTGTCAAAGCAGTCAAAGGAGAAAAAATCGGAACGATTGTAACCGGAGGAAAAGAAGAATGAGTTTTCAAATGAAGCCGTATGAAGAAAAAATGATGAAGTCCTTAAACGTATACGAAAAAGAGTTGGACACCATTCGGGCGGGACGTGCGAATCCGGCGTTGCTTGACAAAGTAACGGTAGATTATTACGGCGCTCCTACTGCAATTAACGGTGTGGCACAGATCAGTGTGCCGGATGCACGCACCATTGTGATTCAACCTTGGGATGCAAGTACGCTGAAAGCGATTGAGCGTTCTATTTTGGCATCTGACATCGGAATCACTCCGCAAAACGATGGAAAAGTGATTCGTTTGAATTTCCCGCCGATGACGGAAGACCGTCGGAAAGAAATCTGTAAGCAGATTTCCAAGATGGGCGAGGAAGCAAAAGTGAATATGCGTAACATCCGTCGTGAAGCAAACGATAAGGTAAAAGAAGCCAAAAAAGCGGGCGAGTTGACGGAAGATGAAGTCAAAAAGGCGGAGAAGGATACGCAGGATCTGACGGATCGTTACATCAAAAAAGTAGATACTGTAACTGCCGAAAAAGAAAAGGAAGTCATGGCAATCTGATGCTGTTTTTCAAAAAACGAAAACTTTTGAAACCGCTCCCTCCGGCTTTGCATCATGTCGCGTTCATTATGGACGGAAACGGCAGATGGGCAAAACGGCGCGGTTTACCGCGGGAAGCCGGACATCCGGTTGGAGCAAAAGCATTCAAAAATTTGCTTTTGTATTGTCGGGAACGAGGACTGGAAGTCGCAACGTTTTACGCATTTTCTACCGAAAACTGGCGCAGACCAAAGTCTGAAGTGGACGCGATCATGAAATTATTCCGCGCATATCTTGCAGATGCGATGGAAGAATTGAAGGATTCGCCGGTCCGGGTGGTCTTCTTAGGGGATCGTTCTGTGTTGGATTTGGATATGCAAACGGAAATGGAGCGATTGGAGAAGGCATCTGCGAACTATCGGCAACGGTTGCAAATTGCGATTAATTATGGCGGACGAGATGAGATTGTTCACGCGGTAAACCAAGCAATTTCAGACAGAATTTCTCCTGTTACACAGGATGCGATTGCGGCTAGGTTGTATACCGGCGATTGCCCGCCGCCGGATTTAATTGTTCGCACAGGCGGCGAACAGCGGATGTCTAATTTTTTGATGTGGCAATCCGCCTACTCGGAATTTTATTTTACAAACACTCTTTGGCCGGACTTCGGACCTGCCGAATTTGAAGAAGCCGTAGCGGATTTCGAAAAAAGACAACGCCGTTATGGTGGGATTTGACCTTAATTGTAAGGAAAACTACCGGCATTTTGAAGCAAAGGCGCAGATCCGTCAGATGGAATTTGCGCCTTTTTCCATTATCATAAAAAGAAAAAATCACCAAAAGATAACTTTTATTATTTCCGGTCACAAAAGGACAATCGGATTATGTTGAAAAGAATCATTACCGCCGTTGTAGCACTGGCATTGCTGATTCCATTTTTGATTTATGCAGATTCCCCATTCTTTTTAGGATTGATGAGCTTTCTTGCCGCCGTTGCTGCTTTCGAGCTTTTTCGTTGCGCAGGTTGCCAAAAACGTTTCTTTACTTTAATTATTTCGATCCTATTCGCAGTGGCGTTGCCGATCTTAACCAGGTTTTATTCCTATTTTACGGATTCTTATGCAGATCTTATTTTACCAATCATTCTCGTTTATCTGATTCTTTTGGCGATCCTTGCAGTCTTTTCTAAGGGCGCCTTTGCGCCGACAGACGCAATGCTTCTGTTTGCTTCCGTATTTTATGCGACATTTGGATTTGCGTCGCTGGTATTATTGCATGATTTGCCAAATGGTGAATATATTTATTTGATCGCACTAATCTCTCCTTGGGTAACAGATACGGCAGCCTATTTTTGCGGTAGATTATTTGGCAAGCATAAATTGATTCCGGATGTCAGCCCCAAGAAAACAGTGGAAGGCGCTATTGGCGGCATTGTATTTTGCATCGGGTTTGTGGTGTTGTTTTGCTCGTTTGCAGGTGGCGGCCTTTGCGACGCGATTTGGAAGATGGTTCTGATTGGTGCTCTGATTTCGGTTTTATCTCAATGCGGAGATTTGATTGCATCTGTGATAAAACGCCACTATCAGATTAAGGATTACGGACGAATTTTCCCCGGGCATGGTGGCGTTATGGATCGGTTTGACAGTGTCATTCTCAGTGCCATTTGCTTGTGGCTATTGACACAGTGTAAATTTTTACATTTGTTTGTTGGATAATTTGCAAAAAGAAAACGGGAAGCAACTGCTATGAAAAGAATGGTTATACTTGGATCCACCGGCTCGGTAGGGCAACAGGGCGCAGATGTGGCAAAGCGGCACGGCATCCTAGTGGAAGGGATTTGTGCTGGTCGGAATATCACGGTCTTGGAGCAACAGATCCGGACTTTTTCTCCGGCTTACTGTGCGGTAGTGGATCCTGAGGCGGCAAACTGTTTAAGATCCCGTATTGCGGATACAAGAACGAAAGTGCTTTGTGGAATGGAAGGCATCCTTACAATGCTTTCTGAAGCGGATTATGATGTGGCACTCAACGCAATTTCCGGTAGTGCAGGACTTTTGCCCACACTGGCGGTTTTACGCCGTGGAAAAGACTGCGCACTTGCCAATAAAGAAACGCTTGTGGTTGGCGGCGAATTCGTGATGCAAACCGCGAAAGAACATCGTGCAAGGATTTTACCGGTTGACAGCGAGCATTCCGCGATTTTTCAATGCTTACAGGGAAATTCGCAGAGTGCGCTTTCCAGAATTTTATTGACCGCCTCCGGCGGACCTTTCTATGGGAAACGACGGGAAGAATTGCAGAATGTCGGTAAAATGGAAACACTTGCGCATCCCACATGGTCTATGGGGGCAAAAATTACTGTGGACAGTGCGACGCTGATGAATAAAGGTTTTGAAGTGATAGAAGCGGTGCATCTGTTTTCTGTATCCCCAAAACAAGTAGAAGTGGTGGTGCACCGAGAAAGTGTTATCCACTCTATGGTAGAGTATTGTGACGGTGCGATACTTGCACAACTGGGATCTCCGGATATGCGAACATGTATTCAATATGCATTGATTTATCCTGCACGTATTGAGGGAATGGCAAAGAAACTGGATTTCAAAGCTCTCAGAAGTCTTACCTTTGGAGAAGCGGATACCCATACCTTTCCTCTTTTGGCGGCAGCATATGATGCCATTTCACGCGGTGGCATTATTCCGGCAGTTTTAAATGGTGCAAATGAACAAGCGGTGGCATTGTTTTTACAGGAAAAAATTCGTTTTTTGGAAATTGCAGAACTTGTTATGCATACGATCGCACAGACAAAGCAAATCGAACATCCGGCTTTGGAGGATCTGATGGAAGCAGACGCGCAAGCACGGCGGGCGGTGCTGAAATACGCCGCACAGTCTTGAATCAAAACTTACAAAGGGGGAAATGCCATGTATTATGTAATTGCGGTTTTGGTTTTCGGACTCTTGATTTTAATTCATGAATTCGGACATTTTATCACTGCCCGGATTTTCGGAGTGCGGGTGAGAGAATTTTCCATTGGAATGGGACCGAAACTTTTCTCTAAAGTTTCCAAGAAAAATCAAACAAAATACTCTCTGCGATTGTTGCCGATTGGCGGATATGTCAGCATGCAGGGAGAGGACAGTGAAACAGAAGCGGGAGAAGATCCGCAGGAATCCTTTGGGAATAAAGCAATTTGGAAACGGATGATTATCGTTTCCGCCGGCGCATTGATGAATCTTTTACTCGGTTTTCTGATTATGACGACTTTAGTGATGCAAACCAAAGTTTTCGCTACAACCACGATTGCAAAGTTTGACAGTGAAGTCGCAAGTTCGCATGTAACAGGGCTTGAGGTAGGGGATACGATTGTAAAGATCGGAAGCACCAGAGTGCATATTGATTATGATTTGATGTATACCATCATGCGCAAAGGTGTGGAACCTGTGGATGTCACCGTCATTCGGGATGGAAAAGAAATTGTGATTGCGAATGTGGTGTTTCCGGTGGATGCAGAAAGCGGTGTTGCGTTCGGTGACCGGGATTTTTCAGTCTATGGGGTAAAGCGAAATTTCCCGACTGTCATGAAATACACATTTTATCGCTCGGTATCCTGCGTCAAAATGGTGGTGACTTCTGTTGGAGATCTGATTCGCGGCAGATATGGGATGGACGCGGTTTCCGGTCCGGTCGGTGTTGCTTCCGCGATTGGTTCCGCGGCGTCAGACGGTTTCGGCGTATCTGCAAAGCAAGGTTTTCAAAATTTGTTTTATATGATGGTGATCATTTCAATCAATCTCGGTATTGCCAATTTGTTACCGCTTCCGGCGCTGGATGGCGGGCGGTTGCTGATTTTAATTATTGAAGGTATTACACGTAAAAAAATGGATCCCAAGTATGAAGGAATGATTCATTTGATCGGATTATTGCTATTGATGGCGCTGATGCTTTTGGTCACCTATCGGGATATTGTAAAATTGATTACCGGATAAACAGGATAACGGAGAAGATTCATGAATACAGATACACTGCGTACGCGCAGAAAAAGTAAGAAGATCAAAGTCGGGAAATGTATGATTGGCGGCGACGCACCGATTTCCGTACAATCTATGGCAAATACGGATCCTGCGGATTTTTCTGCCGCACTTGCACAGGCAAAATGTTTACAGGATGCCGGATGTGATATTCTTCGTTTCACTGTACCGACAAAGGAAGCGGCAGGGGTATTTGATTATCTGAAGAATGCCGGAATTACCATGCCGCTTGTCGCAGATATTCACTTTGACTATCGTGCGGCACTTGCCGCAGTAGAAGCAGGGGCGGATAAAATTCGGATCAATCCGGGGAATATTGGAGCGGAGGAGCATATAAAGGCAGTCGCGGATGCATGCCGTTTCAAAGGAATTCCCATTCGGATTGGCGTGAACGGCGGTTCACTGGAAAAGCATATTTTAGCGAAATACGGTGCTCCGACCGCAATGGCGTTGGCAGAAAGTGCGATGTATCATGCCTCGCTTTTAGAGCGATATGATTTTGACCAAATCATATTATCCATCAAGTCCTCGGAAGTATGTGTGATGATGGAGGCAAACCGGATTCTTGCACAGCAATGCGATTATCCGTTGCATCTGGGGGTAACAGAGGCAGGAAGCGCACACATGGGAACCTTGCGAAATGCCATCGGAATCGGTGGATTGCTGAGTGAAGGAATCGGAGATACGTTGCGCGTCTCACTGACTGCGGATCCTCGATTGGAAGTACAGGAAGGCAAGGCAATTTTGGAGGCAGTGGGATTGGTACATACCAATGTCCGTGTCATCTCTTGCCCGACCTGTGGTAGAACGAAAATTGATTTGATTTCTTTGGTGGAAGAATTTGAACGCCGCGCACCAAAAGAAATTCAAACTCAGCGACCGTTAAAAATTGCGATTATGGGATGTGTGGTAAACGGTCCCGGAGAGGCAAGAGAAGCCGATTATGGCGTTGCTGGTGGAAACGGAGAAGCGATTTTGTTCTCACATGGCGAGATTGTGCGAAAAATTCCGGAAGAACAAATCTTGGATCAACTTATTGCAGAGATTAACGCGCAAGAATAAGTGAGAATCTAATGAAATCATGAGAAAAATCTGCAAATACCGCATTCTGCGGGAAAGGTGAGGCATGGGAGAGAAAAAAACTTTTTTTGAGAAATTTTCAAAATACACACCAACCGACGAGGCGAGATCCATCCTTACAAATGCGCGAAACGTCGGGGTGCGGTTTAATCAGGAAATGCGGTTGGTAGAGGCAGATATTACATTGGATGTACCGGTACAGAAAGAAGCGCTGTATCGCATTGAGGATGCAATCCGGACATGCTATCAGTTAAACAGCATGCGAATTCTTCCGCATTATCCATCCGAAACTTTTACGGCATCCTATATGTCTGAGCTGATGCAGGAGCTTTATCGGATTGGGGCGGTGTCCCGTGGTTTTTTTGATACCCAACTTCCTCTGTTAGATCAGGAGCGCAAAACAATTTTACTGACAGTTCCTTATGCGGCTGGAGGTGTGCAGCTGGTCAACCTTGCGAAAACGCCGCAGTTGTTGGAGCAGATTATTCAAAGTGAGTTCGGTTTGCGTTATACGGTCAACGTACAGCAAAGCGAGCAGTACCAGTGGGAAACTTATCAAAAGCGAATGGATCAAGAGGCTCTGTTTTTGATGCAGGAAGCGGTGCAGAACGCACCGCCATCCTCTGCCGGACAAAGTGCGGCAAAGGAAGCGGAATTGCCTAAATCAACTCGTGTACAGACATTATTTCCGAACGAAACTTCAGAATTGACTTACCTCACCGATGAAGAATTTACGATTGGAAAAATGCATTTTGATACGACAGAGCAGAAATTGATTTTTGGGGATGTTTTTCCGATTACACCGACGCCGCTTCGGGCTTTGGATAAGGAATGCAAAGCGATCGTTGCTTGTGGGGAAGTCTTTGCCATAGAGGAGCGAGTCAATTTTTCCGGTACAAAGAATACGATTACTTTTGGTATCACCGATCGGGACAGTTCCATCATGGTCCGTGCTTTTTTGGAGTTGGAGCCGGCAGCGGAGCTTTTATCTAAACTAAAAAACGGACAGGTTGTTGCGGTGCGTGGAAATGTACGCAGAGAGCGGGATGCAAAGAAAAATTTCACGGATGAATTATATCTGGATCCTAAAGCCATTATGGTAATCGGAAAAAAAGAACGCATGGATGACGCGCCGGAAAAACGGGTGGAATTACATATTCACTCTAATATGTCTACAATGGATGCAACCATTCCGCCGGATGTCATCGTTAAAACTGCGGCACGTTGGGGACACAAAGCGGTTGCAATTACCGACCATGGTACAGTGCAGGGGTTTCCGGAAGCCATGCTTGCCAAGGAGAAGCTGGAAAAAGAGAAGAATCTCTCTGTTAAAATTCTGTATGGGTTGGAAGCCTATTTTGTGGATGATACGGCGAGAGCGGTATTTGGAGAAACGCAAAACGGCTTTCATGATGAATTTGTTTGTTTTGATATTGAAACCACGGGCTTTTCTTCCTTGCATGACGCAATCATTGAAATCGGAGCCGTTCTTTTAAAAGACGGAGAAGTGGTAGACCGTTTTGATACCTTTGTGGATCCGGAACGCCCGATTCCACCTAAAATTACGGAACTGACGCATATTACGGATGAAATGGTGCAGGGAGCGCCGAAAATCGCAGAGGCGCTTCGGGCATTTTTTGATTTTGCCAAAGATCGGGTATTGGTGGCGCATAACGCAACGTTTGATACCGGTTTTATTCGTCGCGCCGCAGAGCTCTGCGAAATGCCTTTTGAAAACCCGTATTTGGATACGCTTCCGCTTTCCCGCTATGTAAATCCGGATTTAAAGCGGCATACTTTGGATGCCGTTGCAAATCATTTTGGACTTGGAGATTTCAACCACCATCGGGCATCGGATGATGCAGAAATGCTGGCGTTGATTCTTGCCAAGATGTTTGAGAAACTGGAGCAGGAGGGAATGCGGGATCTGCCGCAGATGATTCAGGTGATGAGCGAGCATGCGGATCCGCTGAAGCTCCCATCGTATCACCAAATTATTTTGGTAAAAAATTTAGATGGACTGAAAAATCTGTACAAATTGATTTCCGCCAGCTATTTACAGTATTATCACCGGAATCCCCGTATCCCGAAAACACTTTTGACAGAAATGCGGGAGGGACTGATTATCGGCTCCGCTTGCGAAGCGGGAGAATTGTTCCGTGCAATGTTGGACGGAAAACCGGAAAGCGAATTGGAGCGAATTGCAGAGTTTTACGATTATCTTGAAATTCAGCCCATTTGCAACAATCGTTTCCTGATTGCAGACGGAAAAGCAAACAGTGATGAAGATCTGAAAGATTTCAACCGCAGAATTGTCGCGCTCGGTAAAAAACTTGGCAAACCGGTCTGTGCTACTTGTGACGCCCACTTTTTGAATCGGGAGGATGAGATTGCCCGGAAAATTCTTCTCAGAGGAATGAAATTTTCCGATGGTGACCGGGATGTGGGATTGTACTACCGCACGACGGAAGAAATGCTGGCAGAGTTTTCGTATCTTGGTGAAGACACTGCTTACGAGGTTGTCGTAACCAATCCGAACCGGATTGCAGATATGGTGGAGGACATTCGTCCGATCCCGAAGGGGACTTATACGCCGAAAATGGAGGGCGCGGAGGAAGATCTGCAAAACAGTTGTTGGAACCGTGCCAAAGAAATGTACGGGGATCCATTGCCGGAAGTGGTCAGCAAACGATTGTCACGCGAACTGGATTCCATTATCAAACATGGTTTTGCCGTATTGTATATGATCGCGGTAAAACTGGTGGCGTACAGTGAGAGCCAGGGATACTTAGTTGGATCGCGCGGAAGCGTGGGTTCCTCTTTTGTAGCTACCATGTCCGGTATTTCTGAAGTGAATCCCCTTCCGCCGCACTATCGTTGTCCGAAATGTAAATATTCGGAATTTATTACGGATGGTTCGGTTGGTTCAGGGTATGATCTGCCGGAGAAAAAATGTCCGAAGTGCGGAACTGATCTATTACACGATGGACATGATATTCCCTTTGAAACATTTTTAGGGTTTTACGGGGACAAATCTCCGGATATTGACTTGAACTTTTCCGGTGATGTACAGGGAAAGGTTCATAAATATACAGAAGAACTGTTTGGAAAAGAAAATGTGTTTCGGGCTGGAACCATTGGAACACTGGCTTCCAAAACCGCATATGGCTATGTCATGAAATACCTGGAGGAAAAGGGGATTTCTCTAAATAAAGCGGAAGTGGAGCGACTTGTGGAAATGTGCGTCGGAATCCGTCGCACCACAGGGCAACATCCCGGTGGGATTATCGTTGTACCAAGAGAATACGATGTATACCAATTTACCCCCATTCAACATCCGGCAGACGATCCGAATTCCAATATCATCACGACACACTTTCAGTTTTCGTATTTGCATGATACCATTTTGAAGCTGGACGAACTGGGACACGATATGCCAACCAAATACAAAATGTTGGAACGGTATACCAATACCAGCGTTTTGGATGTCCCGATGGGGGACAGAGATGTGTATGAGCTGTTTTTAAGTACCAAATCGATTCACTGCGATTTAAGTGCGATCGGAGTCAAGCTCGGTACACTCGGGCTTCCCGAAATGGGAACTCATTTTATTCAAGGTGTTTTGGAGGATGCACAACCGAAAAACTTTGCGGATTTGCTTCAGATTTCCGGTTTAACACATGGGACGGATGTGTGGCTTGGAAACGCGCAGGATCTGATTAAAGAGGGAATTTGCGACATTTCACAAGTAATCGGAACACGTGACGGTATCATGCTGGATATGTTGCGCTATGGTGTTGAGGATGCCATTTCTTTTAAGATTATGGAGGATGTTCGGAAGGGCAGAGGACTCAAACCGGAATATGAAGCGACCATGCGGGAGCATGGTGTGCCGGACTGGTACATTGCTTCTTGCAAAAAGATCAAGTATATGTTCCCGAAAGCGCATGCTGCCGCATATGTGATGTCCGCGATCCGGCTTGGTTGGTATAAAGTTCATCGTCCGTTGGAATTTTACGCCGCTTTTCTGACGGTTGCACCCAGTGGTTTTGATTCTACGATTGTACTGCAAGGAAAGAATCACGTATTGGATGTAATTCATGAGATTGAAAATAATAAAGATGCCACAGCGAAAGAAAAAGAAATGCTGAACGGACTGTACTTAGTATATGAGTGCTATGAGCGTGGATTTCAATTTTTGCCGGTCAATCTGTATCATTCTGCGGCAAACGCCTTTTTACCTGAAAGCGGAAAGATTCGGGTTCCGTTTACCTCACTCCCCGGACTTGGAGAAAATGCGGCTGTGCGGATTGAGGAAGCGTGCAAAAAAGAAGAATTGTTTTCTGTGGAAGAATTGCGGGAGCGTACCGGCGTTTCTCAGGCAATTTTGGATTTGTTGAAGGAAAACGGTGCACTGGACGGGCTTTCTAAAACAAATCAGATTACTTTCTTTTGAATGTGAAAAAACAGCTTGCGGTTATAACACCGCAAGCTGTTTTTGGTAGTTAGTTATCTTTCGGATATAACCGTACTACGGTATCAAGCGCATCCGGTAATGTAACGCCCGGCATAACGACGACTTGATTTCCGTCTTCAATCAAGCTACTGTTCCAGAATTTCAGTTCCGCTTCGCTTCCATCGTGTAAAAATCTGCCGTATTTACAGGGCTTTACATTTTCCAGTTGCGCGGCGTTTCCGATTTTATCAAATAGATGAACATAGATGTATTTTTCATTTTGCGTCAATCTGCCAAATGGATGAAGCGGCGCATCCACACTGCCACAACCATAAATACTTTCCCCATTTGTGCGTAACCATGCGCCGACCTCCGCAAGATTACGGATGGTTTGGATCGGAAATTCCCCTTTTGCATTCGGACCGACGTTCAATAGCAGGTTTCCGTCATTGGAAACGCAATCTACCAAAATGCGAACGATGTCTTTAGCACTCATGAAAACTTCATTATTTGCCCGGTAACCCCAACTGCTGCTTTGGGAAGTCAGGCATGCTTCCCAGGGGATGTTGCGCCCTTTGCAATCTTTTACTCCGTGCGGAGGAATCAGTTGCTCCGGCGTACAGAAATCTCCGCAATAGCAGGGAGCAACGTCATAATCCGGTTTCTTTTCCGAGTATCCCAAGCGATTATCAATTAAAATGTCCGGCTGATAGGAACGGATCATATTCACAAGCTCGGTTGCACGCCATTTTTCACCGCGCATGTCATCGTAAGAAAAATCCAACCAGAGAAGATCAATTTTCCCGTAGTTTGTCATCAATTCTTTGATCTGATTGTGCATATAAGTCACATATCTTGAAAAATCGCGATGTTCATTTCCTTGAGACGCATCGTTTCTTGCCGGATGATACGGATGTCCATAATGCGGGTAATCCGGATGGTGCCAATCCAGCAGGGAATAGTATAGTCCCACTTTCAATCCGGCTTCCCGGAATGCTTCTACATATTCCCGTACAAGGTCGCGACCGGCAGGTGTATTTGTCGCTTTATAGTCGGTGTATTCGGAATCAAAAAGACAGAACCCCTCATGATGCTTGGTAGTCAATACCGCGTACTTCATACCGGCGTCTTTTGCAATTCTTGCCCATTCTTTCGGACAATAGTTTTCTGCGGTGAAAGTTTCAAAATATTGTTGATATTCTGCATCTGTCATCTCTTTCCGGCTTTTTACCCATTCGTGTTCTGCACGTACTGAATATAATCCCCAGTGCAAAAACAAGCCGAATCGAGCCTCACGAAACCAACGGGTGCGTTTCATAATTTCTTCGTACTGTCCCATGGTAAATCCTCCGTATAATCATGGATGTGATTGAACCGATGTAATCGGTATTTTCATTGTACAACAGAAAGCAGAAAACTGTTATAAGATCGTTCTGAAAAAGTTGTAAAAAATCACCGAAATATTGAAAAGTTTTGAAAAATGTGATAGAATCAGGATGTTCCAAAGGGGGAATTTGTATGAAGGAATGGGCAAGCGGAAATCTGTGTGCGGTTTTTCGCTATGGCGGATATGCAAAACTGCAAAAAGAACGTTGGTATGCGAAAGATGTGGTTTTGCCGGATGCAAAGCTGTATTATGTAACAAAGGGCGAGGTCATGATAGAATATGAAAAGGCAACAATTCCGGTTCACTCGGGAGAAATGGTGCTGATTCCTCCCGGAAAAAGGCATTCCTTTTTTCTACGCACAGACGCGGCAACGGAAAAATACTGGTTTCATTTTTCTTTAACGGAAGATGGAGAAGATGCATTTCTGCGTTATCAGTTCGCCGAAAAGATCGCGGTTCCGGCGTTCCTAGCTCAAAACCCGATATGGGAAATCTTTTATTGTGGAACGACAAAATCAGCTTCCACCGGTGAAAACAGATTTCTGCTTACTGGCGCGGTTCTTTGTGTACTCGGATATTATGCGAAAGTTGGGGGAGTAGAGAAAAAGAATGTCGAACCGGATGGGGTTTCCGGTGCTTTACAGGCAATTCATGCGGATCGCACCGGAAAACTCACTTTAGACGATCTTGCAATGGTTGCTCATATGAGCCGGAATCATTTTTTACGTTGCTTCAAAGAAAAGGTCGGTACGACTCCCATGCAATATGTAAGAAGTGCAAAAATAGAACGTGCAAAAGAACTTTTAGAGCACACGGTGCTCCCTATCGGAGAAATTATGGAGCAAGTCGGATTTTATGATGCCGCCTATTTTGCAAATCTGTTTCGAAAAATGACCGGAATGCCACCGCGAATTTTCCGTCAGGTATACGGAAACACAAAAGCGGAAGTACAATAAAAAATCACCGCGCTGTACGAACCAAACGGGTTCTGTGCAACGCGGTGATTTCTTTATGTATGATAAATCAGATTCAAATTTTGTAAATCCATCCATGTGTGTCCGGAATTTTTCCGAATTGTACTCCGGTCAGGGTATCATACAGACGTTTGGTCAAATCCCCGATGGTGTGATGATGAATTTCATACTCTTTCCCATGGATTTGTAACCAACCGATCGGAGAAATAACAGCAGCAGTACCGGTTCCCCATGCTTCTGTCAACGTTCCGTCATCGGCTGCGGCGAATAGTTCCTCTACGGAAAGCAAACGTTCCGATACCGTATAGCCCCATTCTTTCATAAGTGTAATGCAGGATTTACGGGTGATTCCGGGCAGAACGGAACCAATCAGCTTTGGAGTGACGATTTCGTCTTTGATTTTGAACATGACATTCATGCTACCGACTTCTTCAATGTATTTTCGTTCCACTCCATCCAACCAAAGCACTTGGGAATATCCGATTTTTTCTGCTTTTTCACCTGCACGCACAGATGCCGCATAATTCCCGCCGCATTTTGCATAACCGGTTCCGCCACGAACCGCACGGACATCTTCCGTTTCAATACAGATTTTCACCGGACTGATGCCAGTGGTATAATAACTGCCGACCGGAGATAAAATTATTACCAGTTTTGCACGGTGGATAGAATGCACGCCAAGCGTTTCGTCATTTCCAAACAAAAACGGGCGGATATATAAGGAAGTTCCCTCTTTGTGCGGTACCCAGTCTGCATCCGTTTTTACCAGGGTTGTCATCCAATCTACAAACAGAGATTCCTCAATCTGCGGCAATCCCAGTCTTTCCGCTGAGTTGTTTAGCCGTTTTGCGTTTTCAAATGGGCGGAACAATTGAATTTCATTGTTCGAAGTGCGATAGGCTTTTAACCCCTCAAATACTTCCGAACCATAATGCAACACAGTCGCTGCGGGATGGATGGATAACATTCCGAACGGAACGATTTTGGCATGATGCCATCCATTTTCCCGATCATAATCCGCTGTCAGCATGTGATCGGTAAAAAACTGACCGAATCCAAGTGCGTTTTCATCCGGCTTGCATTTTGGGGTGGTTGTTTTGATGATTTCTAAATTGGTCATGTTGGAATCTTCCTTTCTTTGTGATTTTACGGATTTGCAAGACATGATTTTCGTCAAAAAGCAACATCCTCAATTAAATTTCATACAGTATAGCACGTTTTTTTGAAAAAGTCAATTCTTTTTTTCCATTAAAATCAAATTTCTTGCATAAAAGGGCAAATTTAAAATCATGTCAGTTAGAAAATGTTGTTTCTTCTATAAATATACAAAATATTTGATATCTCGATCAAGTTATCGCATTTCGACATCGTTCCCGTAAGGGATTCCAAAAATAGAGAAGAAAGTTTGGTAATGTTTATGCCATTTTGGTTATTGCAATCTGTGGTATTTTATGGTAGAATAAGGGAGCAAAAAAACAAACACCAAGGAGATTACGATGGAACAAACAATAAAGCTGTTGATTGCCGACGAAAACACAGAATTTCGAAAGAGTTGTAAAGAGACGCTGCGGGAATTCGGATTCCGCTATATAGAGGAATCTGCAAGCGGAGAAGAAACACTGCGAAAGATTGATCGGTTGCATCCGGACGTTGTATTGATGGATTTGTGGCTTTCCAAGCCGGATTACGCACAGGTTGTCAGGGAAGCAAGGCATCTTTCTTATGGAGATGATACTCCGCCGGCCTACATTCTGATGTCTGCGGTCAGCAATGCAAATTTATTTAATGAAGCAATGGAACTGGGCGTTGCATACTGTATGGGCAAACCGCTGGATTATCAAAGCCTGAAAGAGCGGATTTATCGACTGACTGCGTCCGCAAAGCAAAATAATCTTGCTCCCGTATCCAAAGCCTCTGATACACCGGACCTGGAAACGCAGGTTACCCAAGTGATTCATCAGATCGGGGTTCCTGCGCATATCAAGGGGTATCAATACTTACGAACTGCCATTTTGATGACGATTTCCGATAATGAAGTAATCAATTCTGTTACAAAGGTATTGTATCCGACTGTGGCAAAAAAGTATGCCACGACTTCATCCCGTGTAGAACGTGCCATCCGGCATGCTATTGAAGTGGCATGGGATCGCGGAGACATTGACGTTTTGAACGCGTATTTCGGTTATACCATTCAGAACAATCGTGGAAAACCTACCAATTCAGAGTTTATTGCGATGATTGCAGATAATCTGCGTCTGAGAAATAAAAAGGCATAAATTTTAAAAAGGATCACTGCTTGAACTGCCCCAAATTGTACGGACAGCACAAAAAAGAGTCTCAAGGTAGAAAAT
>ERZ808278.885-NODE-885-length-15403-cov-3.871319_pt1 | contig 15403 bp, 16 predicted proteins | sample MGYA00521239_ERZ808278 | MGnify/ENA primary metagenome ERZ808278 (study PRJEB31516, sample SAMN03275600) | gut metagenome | biome: mammalia-associated habitat; material: feces | host: Papio cynocephalus | place: Kenya | collected 2012-07-17 ... | reverse complement strand
GCTCGTAGTACGTTCAGTACAACTTCGGGCGTTTGCCTTGCCTAAACGAGCCGCATCGCGGTCGGTTTCTCATCCGCAAAAATGCGCAGCACCGAAAAGAGCGTATTTTTTGAAGATTTTTTGCGAGCGTGAGGGTTGCCGTACCGGGCGTACTGCGCCCGAACGGTCGCGGGAAATGGCAAAAAAGACGCCTTTTCGGTAATTAGCGATGGCGAATGGAATCCCTAACCGTCTGTTTTTTCATAATTTATATAAAGGAGGTCGTTTATGAGCGAAGAAATGAAAAATCTCGAACACGAGATTGACGAAATACCAGAAAAACGCGACTACGAAGAAGAACTCTTACAACTTTTACAAAGCAACGAACCTCCGGAACAATTAAAAGCCGACCTCGGGAATTATCACGACAACGATATTGCTTCCGTTTTGCCTAAACTGACGAAAGAAGAGCGTTTAAAACTCTACAAAGTTTTAGGCGTTGAAGCCGTTTCGGAAATTTTCGCTTACCTCGACGACGTCGAAGAATACATCGAGGAACTCGACAGCGAAAAAGCCGCGGACATCATCGAAAGTATGGACGCGGACGACGCAAAAGACGTTCTCGACGAGCTCGAAGACGACAAAAAAGAAGAAATCATCGGGCTTATGCAGAAGGACGCCGTAAGGGACGTTCAGCTTATCGATTCCTACGACGAGGACCAAATCGGTAGCAAAATGACGACGAACTTCATTGCTTTCAACAAGAATTTCAGCGTTAAACAAGCTATGCGGACGATGATTAAGGAGGCGGGAGAAAACGACAACATCTCCACTCTTTACGCCCTGAACGACGACGGAACTTTTTACGGCGCAATCGATTTGAGCGACCTTATCCGCGCGCGGGAGGGAACGCCCTTAGAGCCGATAATCACCACCTCTTATCCTTACGTTTACGCGAAGGAAACCATCGAGGAGTGCATCGAACAATTAAAGGATTATTCCGAGGATTCTATCCCCGTTCTGGACGCGGAAAACAAGCTTATCGGCGTTATAACCTCTTCGGACATAGTTGAAGTCGTTGACGAGGAAGCCGGCGACGACTACGCGAAACTCGCAGGTTTAACCGAAGCCGAAGACGTAAACGAGCCGCTTTTGAAAAGTATCAGCAAAAGATTGCCGTGGCTGCTCATTCTTCTCGGACTCGGGCTTGTCGTATCAAGCATTATAAGCACTTTTCAGACGGCCGTAACCGCCGCGCATCTCGTCATTCTTTATTCCTTCCAAAGCTTAATTCTCGATATGAGCGGAAACACCGGCACTCAATCGCTGGGCGTGACCATCAGAGTTTTAAACGAGGAATCTATTTCGGGCAAGGAAAAGCTTAAATTTATCCTTAAAGAAATGAGAATAGGGCTTATGAATGGGCTTATAATAGGAGCGCTCGCATTCGTTGCCGTCGGATTGTATCTTACTTTCGTTCCCGGCGCGCTTGCGGAAAACGCCCCGAAATATATGGGGTTCGAGGTTTCGGCGTGCATCGGAATTTCCCTGCTCGTCGGAATGATTATGGCCAGTCTCGACGGAACGCTCGTACCCATTCTTTTCAAAAAGATGGGAATCGACCCCGCCGTTGCCTCCGGCCCGCTTATCACAACCTTGAACGACCTTATTGCTGTTTGCGTTTATTACGGCGTTTCGCTTCTTCTGTTCGTTCAGATAGGCTTGTTCTCGCTTTAACCCGTTTAACCGCTTTAACCCGTTTAACCGCTTTAACCGCTTTAACCGCTTTAACCGCTTTAACCGCTTTAACCGCTTTAATGGTTTCAATGGTTTTGTTGCTTTGTTTACGTTTGCGGTTTAATTACTTAATCAGGCTTAAAAGTCCTCGTTAATCAACTTATACGGGGGCTTTTTATTTTTAAAGGCTGCCGTCGATTTTAAAAATCGGCGGCAGCCTTTTTGCATTAGCCGAGTGAAATTTTAACCCCATTCGGCTAATAACGTTTTATTTACATTTCTTTTCTATCGAGAATAGCTCTCGAAATAGTAACCTCGTCCGCGTATTCTATCTCGCTTCCTATGGGTATTCCGTGAGCGAGCCTCGTAACCTTAACGCCGAGCGGCTTTAAAAGCCCCGATATATACATAGCGGTGGCTTCGCCCTCGACGTCCGGATTGGTCGCCATTATAACCTCTTTCACGTTCCCCGCGGCAATACGGGAAAGCAATTCCTTTATCCTTATATCGTTGGGAGTTACGCCCTCCATCGGGCTTAAAACGCCGTGCAAAACGTGATAAACGCCCTTAAATTCGTGCGCTTTTTCCATTGCGAGGACGTCTTTCGGTTCTTTAACCACGCAAATTACCGAATCGTCGCGGAGGGAGCATATATCGCAAACGTCTTTATCGGTGTAGTTTCCGCAAATTCTGCAATAATGCACTTCCTTTTTGGCTTTGACGATGCTTTCGGCAAATTCCGTCGCCTCTTCCTCGGTCATATTGATTATTTTATAGGCGTACCTTTGCGCCGTTTTCGCGCCGACGCCGGGCAATTTCGTAAACTGGTTTATCAGTTTGCCTATGGGTTCGATATACGCTCCCATAATCAAATAAGACCGCCTGCTCCGCCGAATTTACCCATTTTCTCTTCGTATTCCTCGTCCGCAGCCTCGTAAGCCGTGTTCAAAGCCGCAACGATAAGGTCTTCGAGCATTTCCACGTCGTCAGGGTCGACGGCTTTCGGGTCGATTGAGATTGATTTGACGACTTTTTTGCCGTTTACCACAACCTTAACGAGTCCGCTTCCGCTTTCTCCCTCGATTTCGGCTTCTTCGAGCTCTTCCTGTGCCTGAGCCATTTGCTCCTGCATTTTTTGCGCCTGTTTCATAAGCTGTTGCATTTGATTTCCGCCGCCGAAGCCTCCGAAACCACCTCTGCCGTATGCCATAATTCTATTCTCCTGTTTCTTTATATTTTTGTTATTTTAACAGCCGACGAAACGCCTGCTTCGCCAAGCTTCAAATTACCTTTTTTAAAACCCGTTACGTTTTTAACTTATTCCGCAACAAGTTACAAGTTATAAATCGTTTTTGCGCCGGACGCTCTTATTCCTCAACCTTGACGATTTTCTCGCCGAAAGTCTTTTTAACTTCCGAAACGTCCTTTTCAAAAGCCGTTCTGTTTTCGGAATCGTCGCCGGACGACTTTGCGATTTCCACGTCGTAATCCCCGACCGATTTAACTATTTTTGAAAGCGTTTCAAGATTTCCCGATTTCGTTATCGCATTGAAACCCGCGTCGTCGGTTGCGTAAACTTTAAGCGTTTTTCCGAAAAGTTTTGCCGTCATCTCCTGGCAAGCTATCCAAAGCACGATTTGTTTTTCCGCTCTCAACTTTCTCACAACCGTGCCCCAAATTTTGCCTGCGCTCATTCCGCCGACGGTCTCTTCCTGAACCGAAGCCGTCGGTTTTGCGGTTTCCTCCGCTGCGCCTACGGGCGGTTTTACGGCGGGTTTTACAACGCTTTTTTGCTCGTTAATCGACTTACAGGCGGGGATTTCACCTTCATTGAAGTCCTCCGGAGGCGGAACTGGAATTCCCTCGTCCGCATAACCGTAATCGTCGTCCTTTATCGGCTCGCGCTTTTTTTCGATGCTTTTTGTCGGCGCGTCCTGCGCGGGAGAGCTATTGGACATAAATTCGATTTTCGGCGACTCGTCTTTTTTTGCGGGAGTTTTTACGACTCCGCCGACGAGAATTTTCTCAATCGTTTTTTCAAGAGCGGAAACGCGGCTTAAAAGCGCGTCAATATTATAATCCGCGGAAGGCTCGGAAGCCTTTATGCAAGCGCATTCGAGAATTATTTTCGGACTGACGCTGTAACGCATCGCGCCCTCGGCCTCGCTGAAAATCTCAATCGTTCTTAAAATTCTATGTTCGTCCGCCGAAGAAGCAACTTCCGCCACGGAAGCGAAAACGTCCTCGGGAAGTTCTAAAATTTCCTTTGCCTTTGAGCAGGTTTTGCAAACGATTATTTCACGCAAACGCGCGATTATATCCTTGCACAAAACGCCCACGCTCTTGCCCGATTCCGTAAGACTTTCGACGGTTTCCAAAGCTTTTCCCGTATCCGAACGCAAAATATTGCCGATAAGTTCGGTTATTTTGGAGGAATCGGTTGCCCCGAGTATTTCCAGAACGTCGTTGTAAGTCAGTTTTTCGTCCTTATACGAAACGCAAATATCCGCAATCGACAACGCGTCGCGCATACTCCCAAGCCCTGCTCGGGCAATGGCCGTAACCGCTTCGGCGTCGTAATCCTTGCCTATTTCCTTGTAAATTTTACCGATATTTTCGGCGATGAGAGCGGTGGGGATTAACCTGAAATCGAAACGCATACAGCGCGACAAAATCGTTGACGGGAGCTTATGCACCTCGGTCGTTGCCAAAATGAACACGGCGTGCTTCGGCGGCTCTTCGAGCGTTTTCAAAAGCGCGTTGAACGCTTCCGTCGTAAGCATATGCACTTCGTCGATTATATAAACCTTATATTTCCCGCTGACGGGCGGGTACTGTATTTTTTCGCGGATTTCCCTTACGTTTTCAACCTTATTGTTCGAGGCGGCGTCCATCTCCAAAATATCGAGATTCGAGCTGTCGGCCAAAGCCTTACACACCTCGCATTTTCCGCAAGGCGAACCGTTCACCGGAGAAAGGCAGTTTATCGCCCTCGCAAAAATCTTTGCCGCGGACGTTTTTCCCGTTCCTCTCGCCCCGCAAAACAAATAAGCGTGACCGATTCTCCCCGAATTTATCTGGTTCGTCAACGTTCTCACTATATGGTCCTGACCGATAAGCCCGTCAAAGCCGCTCGGCCGGAATCTTCTGTATAATGCAAGATATGCCATTAAAAACCACCCTCGCTTATTTTTTTCATCAGTTTCTTTTTTATCCTCTGCAACGCGTTGTCAGCCGACTTCGCGCTTTTTCCCGTCATTTTCCCGATTTCCTCGTAAGTCATTCCCGCAAGGAAATATTTAAGAATTTTAAACTCCAATTCGCTTAAAACGGCGTTTGCGCCCTCTTCAAAAACTCTCCCCTCTTCGCCTACGATAAGCATTTCCTCCGGATTGAACGGAGAAACGAGTTTGAGTTCGTCGGAAAGCTCCACGGAATCGTTCAGCGGCATATTGCCTCTGCTGCGCGATTTTTTAACGGCGTTTTGAATGGACGACGACACGCACCTGTAAACGAACGTTTTAAACGACGCGCCTCTTTCGCCGTCGAAAGTGTTCACGGCTTTTAAAAGCCCCAAAAAACCCTCCTGCAAAATGTCGTCGTTATCTCCGCCCACCAAAAAATACGAGCGGGAAATGGATTTGACAAGCTCCTTATACCTTTCCATAATTTCGGGAAACGCTTCGTCATCACCCTGCAAATGTAAGGCTATAAGTTGATTATCGGTTAATTCTTTATACATTTTTTCTTTGTCTTAACGCTTCGAAAACCCCTATTCCGCAGGCCACGGAAGCGTTTAAACTGTTGACTTTGCCATACATAGGAATGGACATAACCGCGTCGCATTTTTTCTGCGTAAGCTTGTTCACGCCCGTGTCCTCTCCGCCGATAACTATGGCTATTCTACCTTTCAAATCGGTTTTGTATATGCTTCCGCCGCCGAGTTCCAGAGCGTAAGCCCAAATCCCCTCTTCCTTGATTTCTTCGAGAGCGTTGTTTATATTCGTAACCCTCGCAATTTTAAGGTGATTCGCGCTCCCCTCGGAAATGCGCATAACGGCGTCGGTAACGCTTGCGCTTCTGTGCTTGCCGATAATAAGCCCGTCAACCCCTCCGCATTCGCAAACTCTTATAACGCTGCCGAGATTGTGCGGGTCTTCAACGCCGTCCAGAATCACGATAAAAGCGTCCTCTTTGTCCTTCACGGCGTCCAGAATATCGCCGAGTTCGGCGTATTTATAATCGGAAACGTACGCGATGAATCCCTGATGGCGGCGAGTTTCGCTCTCCTTATCCAAAATAGATTTATCGGCAAACGAAACCTTTACGCCCGCGCTTTTGATAACGCTGACGAGCATTTTGGACTCGGCGTCTCTCATTCCGTTTGCAACGAGCACTTTATCAATCGTCTTTCCGCTTTTCACAAGCTCTCTGACAGAATTTTTACCTTCGATTTTCATTTGTTTTTATATAATCTCCGTAATTTAATCCGTAATTTAAAACCTCGTTTAACCTTTCGTCCCTGCCGGCGAGATAAAGAAAACCGACGAGAGCCTCGAAGCCCGTGGATTTATGATAATCCGTAACGGTTGCGCCCTTGGCTTTGTTAGCCTTTTTCGCATTGCGCGCCCTGTGATAAACGCCGAGCTCCTCTTCCGTCAAAAAATCGTTTTCCGTCATCAAGTCGATTTTTTTCGCCTGTTCCTTCGCGCTTACGGCCTCGGAACAAGCTTCGGTGAGCATAAACGGCTTCGCGTCGAAATGCAAAGCGAAATACTCGCGCATAAAAAGAGAATAAACCGCGTCGCCCACAAAGGCAAGCGTGATATTGTTCATTGCAATGACTTTTTTTGCTTCGCTTATCTCCCGCACGAAAATTCAACCTCGTTTTTTAACTCGTTTTGCTATTTTTATCTAACCCTTTTCCTAAATAGCTTTTTAAAAAATCGCCCGAACGGTCGGGTTTATAAACATACGTTTTCATTATACCACAAAACTCTGTTATTTTCAATTATTTTCAACGCGCAATAAAAAAATTCGCCCAAACTTGGCGTTTCGGCGAATTTCTCGGGTTTTCGGTATTTTTTTAAACTTTTTATTCTTCCTCGTCGTCGTAAGCGGACGAGCTTTGGGCGGACGAACTTTGATTGATTACGCGCGGTTTTTCGCACAGACTAACGAGCACGGTATCTTCGCCGATGCGCTCGATGCACTTGAAACCTATTATCAACTCGCCCGAAAAAAACAAGCCGTTTTTTCTCCCCGGGACGATTATCCCTTTAACTTTCCCCTCGGGGTAAGTTATCACCATATCGGTGATTTTTCCGAGGTCTTTGCCGTCCGCGACGTTTATCACTTTCTTCTTTTTGAGTTCGGTAAGGTTATACTCCATATTTCAACTCCCTTTCTATACTATTTTTCAAAACGTCGAATTATGTCAAAAAATCGGAAGCCTTATCGTAGCCGTGGAGATTTCGTTCGTCGCCCCTAAAAGTTATTATGATATTTTCGATTTCATCGACTTTAAAGCGTTCTTTTCGAGCCTCGAAACCTGCGCTTGTGAAAGCCCTATCTCCGCCGAAATTTCCGTTTGAGTTTTACCCTCGTAATATCTCATATACAAAATCTTCTTTTCTCTTTCGTTCAGTTTGGACATCGCGCCTTCCAAAGCGACGTTTTCCACCCACCTTTCGTCGGTGTTTTTTTCGTCGCCGATTTGGTCCATAACGAGAAGAGTGTCGCCGTTTTTATTATAAACGGGGTCGTATAAAGAAATAGGGTCGGAAATTGCGTCGAGAGCGTAAACAACTTCCTTTTCCGGTATCGCGAGAGTCTGGGCGATTTCCGCCATAGTGGCGACGTCGTCCTTTTCGGCTTCAATCTTCGCCCGCGCCTGCAAAACCTTATAAGCCGTATCCCTTATGCTCCTCGCAACCCTTAAACTATTACTCGAACGCAAAACTCTTTTTACTTCACCGATAATCATTGGTATGAATTTCGTTTGGCGAAACGAGTTTTTCAGAAAAAAAACGCCGCGGAAATTTGCCTGAAAAGCAAATTTCCGCGGCGTAATCGATAAAATCAAGCGTTTAATATATCTTTAACTTTCATAAGCCTCGTGGTTGCAGCTCTTTCGTTTTCGTCGAGTTTGCTCTTGATGTACTTAACGGTTTCCTCGATTTGCGGAATCATAATATATTCGAGAGCGTTCACTCTTCGCTTGTTTCTCTCGATTTCAACCGCAAGCATAGCCACCGTTTTTTCGATTTCGGCAAGTTTTAAAAGTTTCCCGACGAGCCGCCCGATTTTTTCAACCGAATAATCGGCCTCGCTCGTCATTTCCGCAAAAGCGTAAGGATAAGTCGCGTCGCTCGCGGTTTCTCTGACCTCGATTGACGGAACTTCGACGTTCATAACGTCTTTAACCTTAAAATCGGCTTCGACGTTTGCAACGGGCATCGAAAAAATCTTATCGATTTCCTCTTTCGTGGAATAAGCGCACGCCGTGGCAAAACTTCCGAGGCAATCGGAAAGTTCGGCTTCGAGTTCTTCGCGCAGCCTTTTGTTTTCCTTGATAAGCGCAGTGAATCTTCTTATCATCTCGTCGGACTTATCTTTTAAAAGCTTATGCCCTCTCGTTGCCGTTTGCAATCTCGCTTTAAGTTTTTTTAACTCCATTCTCGTGGGGTTAACGTTGAGTCTTGTCATTCTTTTTCACCCAAAAGTCGGCCTATAAGCCGATTATCGACCGTTTTTTAATGTCAACAAAACAATCAATGTCTATCGAGATACTTCTCGATATATTTCTCTTTTATACGTTTAAGTTCGGACTTCGGAAGGATTTTAAGAAGTTTCCAACCTATATCCAAAGTTTCCTCGATGCTTCTGTTTGCGTTGAACCCTTGCGAAACGTACTGCTTTTCAAACTCCTCGGCAAACTTCGCATACAATTTATCGGTCGCCGTCAAAGCCGAGTCGCCTAAAATGGCGGAAAGCTCTTTACATTCCTTACCTTTTGCGTAAGCGGCGAAAAGTTGGTTCATCGTGTCGGCGTGGTCCTCTCTCGTTTTGCCTTCGCCGATACCTTTATCTTTAAGCCTCGAAAGCGAAGGAAGTACGTCTATCGGCGGATTAACGCCCTTTTTGAAGAGTTCTCTGGAAAGAATAATCTGCCCTTCGGTTATATATCCCGTAAGGTCGGGAATGGGGTGAGTTTTATCGTCCTCCGGCATCGTGAGAATGGGAATTTGAGTTATCGAACCCTCTTTTCCTCTGATTCTTCCCGCTCTTTCGTAAAGCGTGGCAAGGTCGGTGTAAAGATACCCCGGGTAACCTCTTCTGCCCGGAACTTCCTTTTTCGCCGCGGAAACCTCTCGGAGAGCTTCGGCGTAGTTCGTTATATCCGTCATAATGACGAGAACGTGCATTCCCTTATCGAAAGCAAGATATTCCGCGCAGGTAAGCGCCATTTTGGGCGTTGCAAGACGTTCGATGGCAGGGTCGTTGGCAAGATTGGTGAAAAGAACCGTCCTTTCGATTGCGCCCGTCTTTTTGAAATCGTCGATGAAATATTGCGCTTCTTCGTAAGTTATACCGATTGCCGCAAAGACTACCGCGAACTTATCGTTTGCGTTCAGAACTCTCGCCTGACGGGCGATTTGCGCAGCAAGTTCGGCGTGCGGAAGTCCGCTCATCGAAAACACGGGCAACTTTTGCCCTCTTACGAGCGTGTTAAGTCCGTCTATTGCGGAAATTCCCGTTTGAATAAACTCGTTCGGGTAATTTCTCGCCGCGGGATTTATCGGCTCGCCGTTTACGTCCCTGCTTACTTCCGGAATTATCGGCGCGCCGCCGTCGCGAGGTTTGCCCATTCCGTCGAAAACTCTTCCGAGCATATCCTCGGAAAGGTCAAGCGATAAGCTTCTGCCCAAAAATCTCGCCTTGGACGTGGAAATTTTAAGCCCCTGCGTGTTTTCAAAGAGCTGAACCACGGCTTTATCGTCTTTAACTTCGAGAACTTTACCTCTTCTTATTTCGCCGTTTTCCTGCGTTACTTCGACAAGCTCGTCGTACTTAACGCCCTCGACGCCCTCGACGAGCATCAACGGCCCGACGACCTCTTTTATCGTTTTATATTCCTTATACATCGCTCTCTCCTTTTGCGGCAAGCGCTTTAAGCTCTCTTTCGAGTTCGGCGTCGATTTCGTCGAAACTTGCAACGGAGCTTTCTTCTATATACTTGGCTCTTCCGATTTTCTCTTTCGCCTCGCAACCCGTAACCTCGTCGATTTCGGCGTAATTCGCAACCGCGGCGTTGCCGAGGTCGTAGAATTTCTTGATAAGTTTCAACATTCTGTATTGCTTATCGAGCGAAGTGTAAGTATCGGTTTCGTGGAAGGCGTTCTGATGGAGATAGTCCTCTCTTATCATTTTAGCCGTTTCGAGCGTCATTCTGTCTTTATAGGAAAGCGTATCCATACCGACGAGCCTTACGATTTCTTCAAGGCTCGCTTCTTCCTGCAAAATATTCATAACGAACGCGCGAAGCTCCATAAAATCCGCTCCGACGTTCTTTTCGTACCATTCGCCCATTCTGTCGGCGTAAAGCGAATAACTTATGAGCCAATCGATTGCGGGGAAATGCCTTTTATACGCAAGCTGCGCAGACAAACCCCAGAATACTTTTACAATACGGAGCGTCGCCTGCGAAACCGGCTCGGAAAGGTCGCCGCCCGGGGGCGAAACCGCGCCTATCGCGGAAACCGAACCCGTTTTCTCCTCGCTGCCGAGAACTTTAACTATTCCGGCTCTCTCGTAGAACTCCGCAAGTCTGGAAGAAAGGTATGCGGGGTAACCTTCGTCTCCCGGCATTTCTTCGAGTCTTCCGCTCATTTCACGCAAAGCCTCCGCCCAACGCGAAGTGGAATCCGCCATTATCGCGACGTTATATCCCATATCTCTGAAATATTCCGCTATCGTGATACCCGTATAAATCGAAGCTTCTCTCGCCGCAACGGGCATATCCGAAGTGTTGGCGATAAGCACCGTTCTTTTCATAAGCGGCTCGCCCGTCTTCGGGTCTTTAAGTTCGGGGAATTCGTTTAAAACGTCCGTCATTTCGTTGCCGCGTTCGCCGCAACCGACGTAAACGATTATTTCCGCGTCCGCCCATTTCGCAAGTTGATGCTGAACGACCGTTTTTCCGCTTCCGAACGGTCCGGGTACGGCCGCAACGCCGCCTTTCGCTATGGGGAAGAGCGTGTCGATAACTCTTTGACCGGTCACCATCGGCATATCCGGAGTTTGTTTTTCTTTATAAGGTCTGGCCTTTCTGACCGGCCAGCGGGTGAGCATCGAAACGCTTTTATCTCCGATTTTCGCAATCGTTTCCGTAATCGTATAATCGCCCTCGGCAATTTCCGTTATTTTACCCGTTACGCCTTGCGGAACGAGAATTTTATGCGAAACAATCGGCGTTTCCTGCACCGAACCCAACACGTCGCCGCAAACGACCTCGTCGCCGACTTTCTTTTCCGGCACGAAATGCCATTTCTTTTCACGGTCGAGATTGTTTACTTTAAGTCCTCTCGTAATTCTGTCGCCGTAGTTTTCGACTATTTTTTCGAGCGGGCGTTGAATACCGTCGAAAATCCCCTCGATAAGCCCCGGGGCAAGTTCGACGGAAAGAGGCATACCCGTGGAAACGACCTTATCGCCCACGCCGAGCCCCGACGTTTCTTCGTAAACCTGAATGGAAGCTCTGTCGCCGCGAAGTTCGATAACCTCGCCTATAAGCTCCTTATCTCCCACTTTTACAACGTCGTACATCTTTACGTCCGCCATATTTTCCGCCACGATAAGCGGACCTGAAACCTTTACGATTCTTCCTTGCATCACTATTTCCTCAATGTTAAATACCGTTTAAAACGCAAACGGACTTTTATTTTCTCTCGTTTCCGAACAAAACGTCCGCACCGAGCGCCATTTCCGCATAACTCTTCATTTTCCCGACGGCATAACCGTTTCCGCCTTTATCCGACGGGAGCGGAACTATCGCCGGATAGGGCTGTTCGAGCATTCTGGTTATAAGGTCGTCCATTTTTTCGGCGAGGTCCTCGGTGACGAATATCACCTTATAACTCTTCGCAAGCTTTTTCAAAAGCTCCCTCGCCTGCTTTTCGTCGTCGGCAAAGAACGCGTCCACGCCGCCGGCTTTAAACGCAAGCGCGCTTTCGCCGTTGCCGATTATCGCAATATTACCCGTCATAACCCGTCCGAAGCCTCCTTTTTATATCTTCCGCGGAAGCGTTTGCCCTCTTGCCCGTCAGGATAATCCTGACGTTTTTTAACTCCGCAGATTTATAGAGATAATAGAGAACGAAAGGCGTTGCGCCCTCGGTTTCGTATTTTCTCTTTTTAAGTTCTTTCAGCGCAAATCCGTCCGCTTCCGCCTCGAATTTTATAAGCGGCAAGCCTGCGGATTTCTCGTTTAACGCAACCGAAATCAATTCGCCGTACGGCGTGAACGTAAACCGCTTTTCAATCTTGTTCGAATCTTCCGAAAATATAAACGAAATATCCTCTTCGGTTAAATTTCCGCCGCCGATGAAAAGCATTTTCACTTCCTCCGCCGTCTTTGCGCGAATTGCCGTCGATACGTTTTTGCAGTCGATTTCGTTTTTCAAAAACGCGCCGAACTTCTTTCCGCATTCCTTCAAAAGGAAGGCGTATTTCGCTTTTAAAAATATCGAAGATATTTCCGCGCCCGTGGCTTTTCCGCTCTCAAAAAGCTTTTTCCCTTCCGCATAAGCGGCAAAAAGCTCGTCCGGAACGGTTTTATTTCCTTTTTTGCCCGCTCTCGCGCCCGCATTTAGCGAAGTTAAAGCCTGCGCCACGTCGGCTATCAAACCTTTTCTCGTTTGAACGCAGCCGAAATTTTTAATATATTCCGAACGCAAAAATCTTTCGGCGTTATAAAAATCTATTCCGGCAAGACAAAACGCCGAGTATTCCTTACTCGGTGAAAACTCGCGCGCAAAATCGTCGAGCGCAAGCGTTTCGGCTTGCAGAATCGGTTCTGCGTCGCCGTCGCTGTCGTCGGATTTTTTGCCGAATCCCTGCTCTTTGAGCGCGCGCAACGCGCTTTTATAGTCCGGCTCGTCGATTATTCTCATAAGAGTTGCCGGCGTAAGAAGTTCTTTTTCGAGCGATTTTATAATACCGTTCAAAAAAGTCATATCTCTCGTTGCCATAACGTAATCCTTTTAGCCGAAAAGCTTTTTTGAAACTTCCGGTTCGGTCGATTCCTTAACGGAACGCACAATCGCGCCGAACGAAAAATCTCTATCGAACGATTTGCCTTTAAGAACGAAACCGCCCGAAAAATCTCCCCCGCCCGACACCTTCAAGCCGAGTTTTTCGCAAATCGGCAACCGCGCCGTTTCTTCCGCGCTTATCCTAGAATTTGCCGCAACGACCAATTCGTCGCCCGCCGCGGCGTACTTTTCGATAAGTTTTTCGGTGAAACGAGCAAGCTCCTTGCCGCTCATCGAGCCGAGCTTTCTTTCAAGGCGTTCGTAAACCTCGTCGATAAGCGAAACCTTTGCGGCAAGAACGATTTTTTTCTTTTCCATTCTTTCCGCGGCGGCGTTTTTCGCTTCTATCTCGGCAACTTCCTTTCGGGCAAGCTCGTCCTGCGAAATTGCGAAAGCCTGCGCTTCGAAATCGGCTTCCTTACGCTTTTTATCGGCGTAATCCTCCGCCGCTTTAACGGTTTCCGCCGCCGAAAGCTCCGCGTCCGAAATTATCGCCGAACATATGTCGATTTTTTCTTCCATAATATAAATATCCGAAATAACTAAATATCCGAAATTCCGAAGCAATTACGCAACGGGAATCATTATTCCGAGAACGAGCGAAAGAATTGCGTAGAACTCTATCATCGCAGGGAAAAGAACGTATTTACCGGAGCCCGCCGAGTTTTTACCGATTGCGTAAATACAGGACGCCGCGGTTATACCCTGCAAAATTGCGGAAAGCATACCCGTTACTCCGAGACCGAGCATCGCGCCGAAAAGAGGCCAGCCTTGCGCGACCGAACCGATTTTCATTACGGCAAGAACGAAGCCGTAAATACCCTGCGTTGCGGGAAGAAGAGCAAGAACTATGATTTTCGAGAATTTCTTGTTGTCTTCCGAAAGCACGCCGGCAGCCGCCGCACCCGTCTTATAAAGACCGAAAGCCGAGCCTGCGCCGCAGAGAATCATACAGAGCGAAAGCCCTAAAATACCGATAAATTTTTCCATTTTAATTTCCTCCGAAATTGTTTCTATGTTGTGTAAAATATATCAATAATCGACTTATAGACGGCTTTTTGCCGTTAGCCGAATTATTACGAAATGAAATAAGTGTATTCTCCGCTGTGGCCGAACGGAGTGAAAAGTTCGCCCTCGCCCTCGTAAAAACGCCCGAAGAATTCAACGTACTGCAAACGCGAATCGTGAATGAACGCGCCGAGAAGGCTCATCGCAAGGTTGAAAAGATTGCCCGCGATAATTATTATCACGCCGAACGCAACGCCTATTACGCCTTGCGGGAAAAGCAAATCCAAAGCGAGATTGTTCGTGAATATCGAAGCTATCTGCGCGCCCGAAAGCATAAGCCCGTATAAACGAGCGTAACTCAATATATCGGAAGCGTAATTGATAAGCCCGTAAAGCGAAGAAAACGGTTTGATTATTTTGCCAAGACCTTTTTCCGTCACGCCCGACGTAAGCACGCCGAGAACTATCAACGCAACGGCAACGTACGCGCCGTACTTCGTTAAAAATTCGTTATTGGAGGCCATTCCGAAAACCGCCGCAACGAACGCCAGCAAGCCTACGCCCCAAACCGCGCCCGTGAATATTCCTTCGACGTATTGCTTTCTTGAAAAACACTGCGCCGTTTTCATAAACAAACTCACGGCAATCTGAACCGCGCCCAACCCCAAACACCACAAGAGCATTTGCGGAACGGTTATTCCCGCAACGTTTGCGGGAGAATTTATGGAATCGAGATACTTCGCGTAAAACTCCGCGTAAGCCGAACCCTCGCCCGTTATCGTCCTTATGAGCGGATAACCGAGCCAGCTATCGAACAACGCGCCGAAAATGCACGCGAAGAATCCGCCGTAAGCGAAAACTTTCGCCATTCGATAAAGCGTCGTACCCTTTCTTTGCTTCGCCGCGATTATAAACCCGCCTGCTATCATTAAAATTCCGTAGCCGAAATCCGCCATTATCAACCCCATAAAGAGGGAGAAGAAAAACGACATAACGGCGTTCGGGTCGAGCGCGCCGTAAGCCGGAACGGAATACATATTCGTAACCGCCTCGAAATTCGACACCGCGTCCTTATTTTTCATAAGCGTTGGCGCGAACTCGTCGCGCGGGATAACCTCGGTTTCTATCTCGCAGGCGCGCGTGACGTTTTCCACCGCCGCCTTAACTTCGCCGACCTTTTCAGTCGGAACGTAAGCTTCCAGAACGAACGCTTCCGCCGTTGACAAAAGCGAGCCGTCCGCATTGGCTTTTTCAACCAAATACGTGAGATAATCGACGTATAGCTTGACTTCTCTCGTTCGATTCGCCGTTTCCGCCGCCGCAAGACTTATCCGTTTAAACCCTTCGTCTATCTCTTTTTTCTC
>ERZ808278.884-NODE-884-length-15406-cov-28.570321_pt1 | contig 15406 bp, 12 predicted proteins | sample MGYA00521239_ERZ808278 | MGnify/ENA primary metagenome ERZ808278 (study PRJEB31516, sample SAMN03275600) | gut metagenome | biome: mammalia-associated habitat; material: feces | host: Papio cynocephalus | place: Kenya | collected 2012-07-17 ... | reverse complement strand
CACCAGAACATTGCGGAGCGAGCCTTGCCGATGTTTGATAAGTTGGTCATTGCCGTGGCGATGAGCAAGCTGAAGCATGCGCAGGAGGAAATCTCCAAGCGAGTGGAGGATATTAAGAAGGTCTTCCCGAAGGAGTGTGCAGAGCTGGTGGATGCTCACGATGCTTCGAAAGGCTATCGCCTGGAGGTGGTGGCTTACGATGACTTGACCGTGGATTTAGCGCATCGCATGGGAGCCCAATTCCTGGTGCGTGGCGTCCGCTCAGCCAAGGATTTCGAGTACGAGCGAGAGCAAGCGGATATTAATAAGCAGATAGGTGGCGTGGAGACTATCCTGTTGTTCTCTGACCCTCGCTATAGTAGCGTAAGTTCTACGCTCGTTAGGGAGCTGAGATTCTTCGGAAGGGACGTGACTGAGTTTTTGCCTTCACCGAAATCAGCAGAGTAATAACAGGTTGGCTATAAAGTGAAGGGATTTTGAAATAGATAATAAAAAAGTATAATATGGAGCTATCGAGCAAAAAGGCAGTTGTCTTGACTCCTTTAACTCCTTAACTCCTTAACTCCATAAAAATATGATTACATACAATGTAGATGGCGTGAAAATGCCAAAGATAAAGCGTCGCGACACCAGTGCTTGGATTCGCAAGGTAGCGGCATCCCATGGCAGAAAGGTGGGCGAGATTGGTTATATGTTTGTGGATGACGAGAAGATTCTCGAAGTCAACAATGAGTATCTGGGTCATGACTATTACACCGATGTCATCACTTTCGATTATGACGAGGATGATGTCATCAATGGCGACATCGTGATTTCTCTCGATACCGTGCGCACCAATGCCGAGAAGTTCGGCAAGACCTACGATGATGAGCTTCATCGTGTTATCATCCATGGCATCCTGCATCTCTGCGGCATCAACGACAAGGGACCGGGAGAGCGTGAGATCATGGAAGATAATGAGAACAAGGCGCTTGCCATGCTCGAAGGTGCTTCGATATTGAAGTGAAGAGTGAAGAATTCTCTTGTTTTTCTTGGAAAGTATCTAAAAAATAACTGTTAACTGTTGACACTGTTGACTTTTTGTTGGTTGACGGTTCATGTAAACAAACGAAAATGTTCTATCAACTGATACAAAAGAAAAGAGACCAATGGTTTCAATCGTCTGATTGCACCGTGCGCGACCTCGTTGATTATATCTATCAGCGAGGCATGATGCGTGAAGCCCAGACTGATGCCATCAAGACGTATCTTTACTTGAAGATAGCTTGTCAAGGACAACCGCTGTGGAAACTATTTGCAGAGGGGAAGTTTAATATTACCGACGTGGATGCTGAGGAAATCAATGCTGAGGCTCGCAATACGATGATGCAAAACCCTGCTGCATTGGCTCTCTACCAATATAGTCGCCAAAAAGACCGCAATGGCAAGCAGATAGCTCCCGAGCTGGAGCAATTTATCCGTCATCATGTCAAGGAGGTGGATTATGAGCAGGTGTTGAAGGACATCTTCTATGGAGTCACTTACTCAGACTATCTCTTTAGTCTTCCGATGGGCGCTGGTAAGACCTATCTGATGGCTGCGTTTATCTACATCGACTTGTATTTCGCCCAGATAGAGCCGTTTAATCCTATTTGGGCACATAATTTTTTGATTCTAGCTCCTTCGGGCTTGAAGTCTAGCATCGTGCCTAGCCTTCGAAGCATCCAAAACTTTGATGCTTCTTGGCTCTTTCCGCCTGCCACAGCCGCAAGCTTGAAACGACTGATGAAGTTTGAGGTGCTAGATGAGCAGAAGAGTGCCAAGAAAAGCAATGTCATTAAGAATCCAAATGCCTTCAAGATTAATCAGCATTTCGAGGGTGGAACGATGATGGGATTGGTGGCTGTCACCAATGCCGAGAAGGTTATCTTGGACAGATGGGACGAGAAGGATCAAAATCCTAGTCTGCTTTCCGATGATGAGCGACGCCAGCTGGCAGTTGCCAACGAGTTGCGTGATATGATAGGCAAGATGCCTTATCTCTCCATATTCATCGATGAGGTGCATCATGCCTCTGATGGAGAAATCAAGCTCCGTCAGGTGGTTACGGGGTGGGCTACCGAGAGCAAGTCTTTCTGCAATGTACTGGGCTTCTCTGGCACGCCTTATTTGGAGAAAGCTGAGAAGGTGACGTTGGGAGGCTGCTTTGACATCAAGAATACCAACATCACCAATGTGGTGTATTATTATCCGTTGATAGAGGGTATTGACAACTTTTTGAAGCGACCAGAGGTGAAGTTCACCGACAATGATATGCTCACTATTGTCAATCAAGGTGTGCGAGAGTTCCTTGACCAGTACAAAGATACGACCTATGCCGATGGAACCCAAGCCAAGCTTGCCGTTTATTGTGGTCAGATACCTACGTTGGAGGAGGAAATCTATCCACTCGTCTCCGAAATAGTCTCGGAATATGGGTTGAATCCTGCGGAAGTCGTGCTCAAGCGACACAAGGGTAGTAGTTCTTCCAAGGCTGGAGCCAAGAAATACGCCGAGCCAGAAGGTTCGGAAGCTGCTTTTGCCTCCTTGGATTCTCCTACCTCCAAGGTGCGCATCGTATTGTTGGTGCAGATAGGCAAGGAAGGATGGGATTGCAAGAGTCTTACGGGGGTCGTGCTTCCTCACGAGGGGGCGTGCCCTAAGAACATGGTGCTGCAAACCTCTTGCCGCTGTCTTCGACAAGTGACTCGTGGCGAGAGAGAGAAGGCATTGGTGTGGATGAACAAGTGGAATGCCGATAAGCTCAACAAGGAGTTGAAGCAGCAACAGAACATCACTTTGCAGGAGTTCAGCAACAAGCCTGAACCCGAGCTGAAGCATATAGAGCGGTTTTCTCGGATGGAGAAGCAAAAGGTACCGCCTATTGACTTCTTCCAGCTGAAGGTGGAGTATGAGACACAGGTGGTGGAGGAGCAACCCGACACGGTTGCCCGCCTTGTCGATGAGGCTTTGTTGCAGAAAGCAGACGCCCATCTTGTATATGTGCAGGATTTTGAGGGCAATATGCTCGATTGTGATGTGTTGAAGCAGGAAGAGGGTGAGACTCTTACCTTCCAGTGGTGGTTGCAAAAGATAACCAAGGAGAGTATGGGTACGCTCGGCGTGAGCCAGTTGAGGGAGCACGAGGCGTTGCTGCGTCGCATTTTCGAGCGGATAACGCTTGCCGATGCTAATGACGAGACGTGTCGTGTGGAAAATCCAGAATACGACCAATATCAGATACGTGCCAATATTCGCAAGGCTTTTGTGCCGAAGCGCGACTTCCGCATCACCGAGGAGGTAGTGCCAGATACGGCGAGCATCCTCTCCGTGGAGCATCCTGCGCCGATAGATGTGGAAGATGACAGCAGGTTCTATCCGAGCCAAAGCGTGGTGAGGGAAATCTTGGAATGGGACAACGACCCGAGCAAGAGGGAACTCTCGCCCGAGGTGAAGGCTATTGTGGAGAGGATGAGAACGGCGGGATTCTCCGATGAGGAGATTCAGATGATGGTAAAGGGGAAGCTACCTAAGGATCCATACCCTGAGCGTAACCAGACTTATCACTATCTGCCTTACCGATTCGACAGTAACTTAGAGAAGGAATATTTCGTGGACGGATTGCGACCTCTGCTGAAGGGCAAGCGACTGGAGTTTTACTTCAATGGTGATGAAACGCTTACGGAGTTCAAGATACGTTGTTACAAGAAAGTAGGCAAGCACTGGCAGTATGACGGACTTTATTATCCCGACTTCCTCGTGTTGAGCCGTGATGGGGAGGGAAAGATAGACCGTATCTGCATCATTGAGACAAAGGGCGAGGTGTATGCGCCTAAGTTCAAGGAACGCTTGCAGTTTATGCGTGATGTGTTTGTGCCGAAGAATAACGAGGCGTTCCATCGTGAGCGTTTCCAATTCCTCTATTTGGAGGATACCGACTCGGTGGAGACAAGGATGGCAAAGACCGTTGGAATGCTCAAGAAGTTCTTCTCGGCGGCTGAATAGTGTTTTATCATAAGGCAAATCATTAGAACAAAAAGACAATGGCAACAAAATATATTCCATATTATCCTGACACCTTGGAGGGGCAAGCTCTCCTCGACAACTTCGTGCGCACCCGTCGCATCCTTCGCTATCGTGACAACGACCGCATAGAGGCGCACATCAAGCGTGGAATGCCTCTTTACGAGGTGGAGACGCTCGAAAAGAAGGGCGACAATCCTCAGCGCAATCTCATCATGCACGGTGAGTGCCTCGCCACCTGTGCCTATCTCAAGGAGCAAGGCATAGAGGTGGACTTGGTGTATATCGACCCTCCCTTCGCCAGTGGAGCCGACTATGCCAAGAAAATCTACATCCGTCGCAATCCGCTCGTACAGAAAGCGATGAAAGAGGCGGAGCAGAATCTCGACAATACCGAGATGAAGGAGTTTGAGGAGAAAATGTATGGAGACATCTGGGACAAGGAACGTTATCTCAACTGGATGTATGAGAACCTCATGGCTATCAAGAGTGTGATGAGCGAGACGGCGAGTATCTACGTACATCTCGATTATCACATCGGGCATTATGTCAAGATTCTCATGGATGAGATATTCGGGGAAGAAAACTTTAGAAATGAAATCGTGTGGAAGAGAAGTACTGCTCATAATGATAGCACCGGTTTTGCCAATCTTCACGATAATATCTTCTACTATTCAAAGAGTAGTAACCTTTATTTTGAAACCCCGATGGTTCCATATTCTGAAGAATATATAAGTAATTACTATAATAAACAAGATGAGAATGGACGCAAATATCTTGATCGAGACCTCTCGGCTAAAGGCTTAAAAGGTTCTGGTTATTCTTATTCTTGGAAAGGTAAGGAAGGATATTGGCGTTGTCCAATCTCAACAATGGAGAGATTGGAAAAGGAAGATAGAATCTATTATACATCAAATGGAACTCCTCGCTATAAACAATATTTAGATGAGATGGAAGGTGTGCCTGCGCAAGACTTATGGGTTGATATTTTTGCAGTCAATTCTCAAGCAGAGGAACGTGTCGATTACGCCACTCAGAAGCCAGAAGCCTTGTTGGAGCGAATCATCAAAGCGTCTTCTAACGAGGGAATGTTGGTGGCTGATTTCTTTGGTGGCAGCGGCGTGACCGCCGCTGTTGCTCATAAGCTCAACCGTCGTTTTATCCATGGCGACGTAAACATCAATAGCCTTCAGACGGCTCGTGACCGATTGGTAAACATCGGAGCGGAGTTTGAGATAAAGGAAGTGAAGGATGGTGTGCGCCTCTTCCGCAATCCTGTTCAGACGATGGACAAGCTGAAGAATTGCTTGATTCCTGGCTTGAACGCCAACGCAGGGCTTGATGCTCAGTATTGGGCAGGAAGCATTACGAGCAGTAAGTATGGCATGATGCCTGTCTATCTGCCCAACCTCCTTGATGGAAGCAAGCGAGTGCTTGACAAGAGCGAGATGATGAACATCATCCACAAGGCGCTGCCTGATTTGCCTGAAGAAGTGAAGCGTGTCATCGTCTATTATGTAGATGTGGAAGACATTGGCGAACTCCGTCAGTTCATCCACGATGAGAACCAACAGACGCTTATCGAATTTGAGTTGAGAGACTTGAAACAAGTGCTCGACGAGGTGGTGATGGAAGATGAGGCAGAATGGAACCTGGAGGAAGCCAAAGACCCTCTGGGAATGTCGATGGGATGGAAACTTACCTTGAAGTCTTTCCATAGCGACAGGGTGGCAAAGAAAGTCAACGACATCAATGAAAAGGGCATTCTTCAAGCCAACAAGAAACGAGCTGATGGCAAGAAAAGCAACTTTACAAAAATCAAGCTCAGCGACGAGGGCTTGGAGACCATCGAATGGCTTTCCGTGGATTGCACTCATGCCGAGAAATCCGCTCCTTGGCACAGCGACATGGAGATTAAAATAGAAAAGGCAGGTACGGCCACTGTCAATGGTAAGAAAACTGCCGATTACTGGGATGGTACGATTACGTCCATTGACAAGCCATTGCGCCTTAAAATACGCAATGTTTGTGGTGACGAAACGGTATTCGTGCTTTAAGAAAATGCAGAACGTATAGAAAAAATAACTGTTGACTGTTAACTCTGTTGACTTTGGCAGACAAAGCAAGTTTAGATAAGAAGAAATGAGCATTCCTAAGAGTTGGAAGTGCTCATTTCTCTTTTTTATTCCATACGTTAATTTTATTCCATACATTCAGAACGTCAATTTACGATTTGGTAATATGTTTTTTACTATTTGTCTCTTTTTTTGTATCATTTGCACCTTAGCTGATGATAATCTTTATTACCTTTGCCGTGTCGATTGGTCGCATCAGTAATGGGTGCAATCTTATCTGGAACGAATGTGGTATTATTAACTAAAACAATAATGATATGAAGAAAAAACTATTAAGAATGTTTGCTGTATGTGTGGCTTTGTTTATGGTTGCTCAACCTGCTGATGCTCAATTTTCGAAGATTTTGAAAAAGGTGAAGCAGGTTGCAGAGACAGTAACAAGTGGAAATAATGCGCAGACCACACAGAAGCAAGGAGAGGTTCCTGCCGAGTTCAAGGTTAGCAAATCTGTGTCCGCTTCTGGAGCAATCGTAGAGAATCCTTTCAGCCAAGTCATGGATGTACAGTTGGTTGGTGCTTATGGTCAGAGTACTTCTCAAAACTATGGAACGATTAACTTGGTGCTGAAAGTGAAGATGATCGCCAATGAGTCTAGAGTGGGTTTGGGTGGTCAAGAGAATTTTCCGAGTGCCAGCCAGACGGTGAAGACTATGTGTGTGGATCAAGATGGCAATACTTATTTTACTTATGGAGGTATGTCAAGTGAGAGTTTTGATGTGACGGAGGGTATTTATGTAAAGGTAAGTTTGGGAGATAGGAGAAACACAACATTTGTGGATGTGAAGAAAAGTGCCACGGAGTTACAGGTTGTCAAGCTTGCTGTTTATATTGATGCCAAAAATAGAGGACATATTACATTCACTAATGTGCCGATACTATGGGATGTAAAGCCGTAAGTAGTTAAGTTATTGTAAAGATAAAAAAAGGGAGATTCCAATGATGATGTTTGGATTCTCCCTTTACCTTTTTATAAATGTCTTGATTTATACCCATTTATAGTGCCTTGATTTTCTCTCGGCATTCCTTTAGAATCCCTAATAGTTCCTCCTCCTTGTTGGCTCTCAGCATGGCGATGCGTGTCTGCTTGAAGTCGGGGATGCCCTTGAAGATAGGGGAGGCGGCGAGATGACGGCGAGTGTGGAGGATGCCACGGTACTCGTCGATGCGCTCGATGTTGATGCGAAGCTGCTCCTCCAGGAGGTCGATTTTCTCATCCACTGTCAATGGAGCGGCACCAGTATCGTCGAGATAATCACGGATTTCCTTGAATATCCATGGACGACCGAAAGTAGCTCTTCCTATCATCACGGCATCCACACCGTAGCGGTCGAAGGCTAGCTTGGCTTCCTCGGGAGTCGTGATGTCGCCATTGCCGATGATAGGGATGTGGATGCGAGGATTGTTCTTTACCTCGCCGATGAGGCTCCAGTCGGCCTCGCCCGTGTACATCTGGCTTCGGGTCCTGCCGTGGATGGTGAGGGCTTGGATGCCGCAATCCTGAAGTTGTTCGGCTAGGTCGGTGATGATGAGGTTGTCATTATCCCAGCCCAAGCGAGTTTTTACGGTCACAGGCACGTTGACCGCCTTTACCACCTCGCGAGTGATGTCGAGCATCAAGGGGATGTTGCGGAGCATTCCGGCTCCAGCACCCTTTCCTGCCACTTTCTTGACAGGGCAACCGAAGTTGATGTCTATCACGTCGGGATGCGCTTGCTCCACGATTTTGGCAGCCTCCACCATGTCGGCGGTAGTCCTGCCGTATATCTGAATACCCACAGGACGTTCTTCGTCGCTTATCGTGAGCTTGCTAACCGTGCTCTTGATAGAGCGTACCAAGGCCTCCGCCGATACAAACTCAGTATAGACCATAGCGGCTCCAAATCGCTTGCAGAGCATGCGAAAACCTATATCTGTCACGTCTTCCATCGGAGCGAGGAAGAGGGGCTGAGGCCCAAATTCTATATTTCCTATTTTCATGAATTAAGTGAAGAGTGAAGAACGAAGAGTGAAGAATCCAATGGCTTTGTGGATGTTAACTCTCGTTCTTTTGTTTTTGTTTTGTTATTTCGGTGCAAAATTACATCAAATTTTTGAAATAAAAGAAGAAAAGAAGCAAAGAGTGTTGGATTCTTCACTCTTCACTCTTCACTCTTCGTTCTTCACTTCAAAAGATGATACATTCCCCCTGCCAAAGTCCTCAATATCCCTTTCATTTCGAGCGTGAAGAGGAGGGCGGTGAGCCGCCCGATGTCGATGCCCGACTGTACGGAAATCATGTTGATTTGCAAGTCATTGTTTCTTGACAATACATCCACGATGGCTTGTTCTTCTGCCGACAGCTCTGGGAAGAGACTGCGCTCGATGCCCTGTTGCTTGGCTCGCATCAGCGTGGCATCGTCTTGCCAGCCCATGTCCTTCACGAAGTCGGCGGCACAGGTGATGAGCGTGGCTCCATTGTTGCGAATCAGGTTGTTGCACCCCTCGCTGTAAGCATCGCCGATTCTGCCCGGGAAGGCGAAGACATCCCGATTGTAAGCCTGAGAGATTTCGCAGGTGATGAGACCGCCGCCATGCGACTTGCTCTCTATCAAGATACAAGCGTCCGACATGCCTGCCACGATGCGATTGCGGCGCACGAAGTTGATTTTGTCGGCGTTCGTCTGGGTTAGAAACTCGGTGAGCAAGCCGCCATGCTCTACCATTCTCAGAGCCGTCTCCTTGTGGCGGCTTGGATAGAGGTCGTCGAGACCATGAGCCAGTACGCCCACCGTCTCGTAACCCTTGTCGAGTGCCTGCCGATGGGCATTGATATCCACGCCATAGGCGAGACCGCTCACGATAAGCACTTGTGGACAGAGTTGTTTCAGGTCTGTGATGAAACGGCGGATGAGGTCTTCGCCGTAAGGAGTGCATTGGCGAGTGCCCACGATGTTGATGACACGCTGCTGGTTCAAGTTGGCGTTGCCCTTGTAGAAGAGCATGAGCGGAGCATCGTCGCACTCTGCCAAGCGTTGTGGGTATCGCTCATCGTTCATGGTGATAGGCGTGATGCCATATCTGATGTCATACTCCAGTTCCACCTCGGCTCTTCGTCTCGCCTCGTCAGTATTTTGGAGGGCGTTGACGAGCTTGTCGGAGGCATCGGGAAGGATGTCTCTAATGTTGTCTCTGTTCTCAAGTATGGTTGTCGCCGAACCGACCTTGCGGTACAGTTCCAGCATTCCTGCTAGGCTGAAATAGTTCAGTCTGGTCAGGAGAATTGTATTCAATATTTCTTGTTGGTCCATGTTTGTTATCTTTTTAAATATTCGTACCCGATTCTGCATCTCAGGCATTCCTTCTTGTCGCAATACTCTTTCTTGAGTTGGATGAGGGCTTGCGAGTCGCCGGCGTTCTCTACCGTCAAGCCGCATTGTTGCCACATACGCACGATGTGGTTGTTCTCGGCTTTCAGAGCTTCGAGGAAGTCGAAGGCCCTGTCGCAGTACTTCTCCTCTCCTCGGTGCCGTCCGTAGGCGAAGAGGATGGGCACGACGGTGTTGATGATGAGCAGGTTGAGCGAGAAGGGCGACACGTGTTTCTCGTTGCGGATGCTCTCGCTTCCGAAGGTGTAGTGGGTCTCCCAGTAAGGAGTGACCGATGTCTTCAATACGTCGATGGCTTCCTTGATGGTGGATGCCTCCAGCAGTTGACTGAGACTTGCCTTCCGCATATAGTAGAGGTTGGCGAGTTGCGAGATGCGGATGTGTGGGAAGTTCTGAGGCCGGAGACGCAGGAATCTCCATAGCTTGAAGTCCATCGGCGTGAGCGAGAACTTATGGGCGAGATAGAGGTATTCATTTCTTAGTTTGGAGAAATAACCATCGTTCAGGGCATCCTTCTGATAGCGTTCGGGGATGGTGTTGAGTTCCAGCAATCCCGCTTGTCCCAAGAAGATGGCTTCTATCTGGAAGAGGTCGTCGCGATGATGGTCCACGGAGTGGAGAGGGATGCCAAGTGCCCATTTCTCGAAGGCGTCGCCGTTGATGCCGAAGCCATAGTTTCTTGCCAAGGTCACGAAGTAAGCGTTCTCCCAGTCGCCGTTGCATAGTCGCACACGCTCCTCGATGGCTTCCGTCTTCTGCGAGAGTCGCTCGGTCTGAAGGGCGCTCATCCATGAGTGTACGGTGAGCCTAGTGAGGGCAGGGATGATTTGGTAGCAAGGAGGATATTGGTCGATGGAGAGCAGTTCCTTGTAGTGGCGGAGCACGTTCTCGGGGATGGAGAGTTGCATCTGTAGAAGTGGCTCGCCTTTCGAGTTCTTGGCTTCCAGGTCGATGAAACCGCATACATGGAGGATGACGTTGTCGTATCGCTCGTCTTTCTCGTGATTGTGTAGGTACCAGTCTGATGCCTTGTCGTGTATCTCGACATTGCCGACCCATAGCGTGCCGTCGATTTTCAACTTGGCATTGAAGAAGTCGGGACCGGCATTGCGGTTGTGCAGCCCGGGGTCGATGACTTCCACCCTTTGGTGGAGTGTTGTCTCCAGGGGGGATAACGGAAACAGCTTGTGCTTCCAGACATAGTGAAGTAATTGCTCCATAATTTTGTTTTCTTTATTTGGTGATATTTTAATATTTCTTTTTATATTCCCTTGAATCTCGTTAATAGAAGAGCTTTCGCAGATTTTCGCCTATAGAAAAAACGACTGTTAACTGTTGACTCTGTTGCAAAGAGAAGTGCTGGATGTTGAGTGTCGAGTGTTGAATCTGTCCTTTAAAGCTATTGAATTCTTCACTCTTCACTCTTCGTTCTTCACTTAAAATACTTCTCGAACGCCTTGTCGTAGTCTTCGCTGTTGCCCAGCTTTCCATTGATGAGGCACACCAATTCGACCGTAGCCTTCAAGCAGAGCTTCTCGTCGCTGGCACGGAAGATGTCCTGGTGGAAGACGTATCTCACTCCTTGCTTCTCCAGCCACAGGCGAGAGAAGAACTCGTCGTCGCACTGTAATGGAGTCTTGTATTGCAAGTTCATGCGAGCCACCACCGCATCCACGCCCTTGCGGTGCATCTCGGCGAAGCTGAGGCCGCATTTCTGTAGGAAGAGGTGGCGGGTATGCTCCATGTAGTGCAGGTAGTTGGCATTGTTGACGATGCCCTCGATGTCGCACTCATAGTCGCGAACCTCCATCTTTGTCTCAAATATGTATTTGCTCATAATTCTCTTGTTTTTATGATAGTTTGGACGATAAATGCCCTAATTCTCTGCAAAAATACGCAAAATTTTCTATTTATTACTATAATAAAGAGGTTTTTTCAAGAAAATTGATTATTTTTGCCGAAAACTAAAATAGATAGATATGAAAATTGCTTTGATCGGCTACGGCAAGATGGGACACATGATTGAGGAAATCGCCCTGCAGCGTGGCCACGAAATCGTATGTAAGATCGACGTGAATAACCCTGAGGACATCGACAGCCCTGAGTTCTGCTCGGCTGATGTCGCCATCGAGTTTACCAACCCTACAGCCGCCTATGGCAACTACCTGAAGGCTTTCGCCCACAACGTGAAGGTGGTCAGCGGTTCCACTGGTTGGATGAAGGACCATAAGGAAGACGTGGAGAAACTCTGCGCCGACGGCAAGCAGACGCTCTTCTGGGCTTCCAACTTCAGTATTGGCGTGGCTATCTTCAGTGCCGTGAACCGCTACTTGGCGAAGATTATGAACGGTTTTCCACAGTACAACGTGTGCATGCAGGAGACTCACCACGTCCACAAGCTCGACGCTCCATCGGGCACTGCCATCACCCTTGCCGAGGAAATCATCGACAACATCGACCGCAAGAAGGACTGGAAGCGTGGCGTGACTTACTGGACCAACGATGGTCATCAGGACGAGGGCGACCAGGACATCAAGGAAGATGACTTGGTCATCAACTGCGTGCGCGACGGCGAGGTGCCTGGCATCCATGCCGTAATGTACGACTCTGAGGCTGACATGATTACCATCGAGCACAGCGCTCACTCTCGCAAGGGATTCGCTCTCGGGGCAGTCCTCGCCGCTGAGTTCACCGCCAACCACTCTGGTTTGCTCACAACATCAGATTTATTTAAGTTCTAGACAATGATTGACAAAGAGAAACAACAACTCAATATGAAGGTGCAGTGGACGAAGTTCGCCATCGTACTCGTGCTGTACCTTGCTTTCTTGCTCTGGGTGAAGAGCTGGCTAGGCTTGATAGTCGTGCCATTCATCTTCGATGTCTATATCACCAAGAAGATACGCTGGCAGTGGTGGAAGGACGAGGAAGGTCCCGTGCGCTTCATCATGAGTTGGGTGGATGCCCTGGTGTTCGCCCTCGTGGCAGTGTATTTCATCAACCTCTTCTTCTTCCAGAACTACGTGATTCCATCGTCTTCCTTGGAGAAATCGCTCCTCACGGGCGACTACCTCTTCGTGAGCAAGGTGAGCTACGGACCTCGCATCCCTGAGACTCCTCTCACCATGCCTTTGACCCAGCACACCATGCCGCTGGTCAACGTGAAGAGTTACGTGGAGTGGCCTCACTGGGACTACCGCCGTGTGAAGGGACTGGGCGACGTGAAGCTCAACGACATCGTGGTGTTCAACTATCCTGCGGGCGACACCCTCGTCAACGAGGAGCGTTACCAGGCCAACGACTACTATCAGATGGTGTATGGCTTCGGCGAGCAGATATTGGACCAGAACGGACAGGCTCAGGACGTTCGCACGATGAATCCATTGCAGCAGCGCCGTTACTTCGAGCAAGTGTATAACGTGGGTCGCAGCTACATCGTGGGCAACCCCGGCGAGTATGGCGACATCATCAGCCGTCCTACCGACCGCCGAGAGAACTATGTGAAGCGTTGCGTGGGATTGCCAGGACAGACCTTGCAAATCAAGAACCGCATCGTGTATCTCGACGGCAAGGCCAACAAGGAGCCTGACAACGTGCAATATACTTACAAGATGAAGCTCAAGGGCGAGATGCCTGCCGAATTGGCAGACGAGTTGGGCATCACCAACGAAGACCTCTTGATGTACAACCAGAGCGGTGTCATCCCTCTCACCAAGAAGGCTTACGAGGCGTTGAAGGCCAACAAGAATCTCGTGCAGAGCATCTCCATCAACACCGACGCCACCTATGGCGACCTCTATCCACTGAATGCCTATACCGGTTGGACGCGCGACAACTACGGTCCGGTGTGGATTCCTAAGAAAGGCAAGAGCATCGCCTTGACCTTGAAGAACTTGCCTATCTACGAACGCCTGATCAAGGTATATGAGGGCAACGACCTCCGTGTGGATAACAAGGGCAATATCTTCATCAACGGCAAGTTGGCGAAGAGCTACACCTTCAAGCTCGACTACTACTGGATGATGGGCGACAACCGCCACAACTCAGCCGACTCTCGCTACTGGGGCTTCGTGCCAGAAGACCACATCGTGGGCAAGCCTATCTTCATCTGGTGGAGCCACAGCCCAGACCATCCGGGCTTCTCGGGCATCCGTTGGAACCGACTTTTCAAGTTTGTAGATAACATCAAATAGAAATCGCAATAATCTGCCGAAAGTTTTGAAAGCAGTCGCAAAATTTATCCTTGCGTTGGCTCTGGCATTGCTGCTTGCATGGGCAATCCGCACCTACGCTTTCACTGTCTTCTCGGTGCCCGGGGGTGGGCTTCCGCCCCAGTTGAAGGAGGGCAACCGAGTGATAGTGAACAGGATAGACTGCGACTTTTTCGAGCGAGGCGACGTGGTGGTTTTTGCCGACTCGGTGGAGAGCAAGGTTACGCCGACCTCCAAATACACGGGGAAATCCTTGGATGGCTCCTATGTGATGGGGTGGGCTGAGGCTGATTTCATCGGTGTTATCGAGCGTTTGCCTGGCGATACCATTCGCATGGGTAAGAATCGGTATGTGATTCCTACCATCTGCTGCAAGCGATGCGGATGCAAGGATTGCCGCTACTATCTCGTTAGAACTGCTTCTGGAAAGACGCTCGTGCACAAGCACCAAATCGTCGGGAAAGCCTACAAGCTGTTTTAAAGATAAATAAGTTAAAAGGTAAAAAGCAAAAAATGAAACGAGCTGTATGGTTGAATTTCATTTAGAGATAAATTTGAAAGGATAAAGTTTTGAAAGCATTATTATCTTCCACATATTTCGGTCCGGTGCAGTGGTATCAGAAGCTGAACCGCTACGACGAGTGCTTGATAGAGCGCCATGAGAGTTTCATCAAGCAGACGTATCGCAATCGCATGATTATCCCTACCACCAATGGTCCGCTCTCGCTCACCATCCCTACCAACCACGACACGTCGATGGCGATGAAGGACATCCGCATCTCCGACCACGCCAACTGGCGACACGTACACTGGAACGCCTTGATGTCAGCCTACGGAGAGAGTCCTTTCTTCGAGTATTACCAGGACGATATCCGTCCTTTCTACGAGAAAAAATATGAGTTTCTCTTCGATTTCAACATGGAAATCATGGAGAAGATGATAGAGTTGCTCGACATTCGACCGAACGTCTCGGTTACTGACCGATACGTTTTGAGTGAAGAACGAAGAGTGAAGAGTGAAGAATACACTAGCCTTGAGGCGCAAGCCCAACTCAACACTCAAATGAGGGATTTCCGTGATGTGATTCGTCCGAAGAAACCGTTGCCTGATGCAGAGTTTGAACCGAAGCGATACTATCAGGTGTATGAGCAGAAACACGGCTTCCTGCCCAACATGAGCATCCTCGACCTACTCTTTAATGAAGGGAATGAGGCGATATTCTACCTATAAAGTGTAGAGTATCGCCTCATTTTTATTCTTTGGAAGTAAGCAAAAGTATGCGAAAACTAACTGTTAACTGTTGACACTGTTAACTCTGCCATAAGAAAAAGTAATGTTTCTGTTCGAATAACTGGCTTAAATCCACGGAACTATGCTGGGACGCCCTTAAATCCATGCCAAGGAATACTTCTTGCTTGATGTCGTTTCACCAATGGTGAATGCTTTTTGGGCCTTTCTAAAAAGTTAAAAAAACTAACACGTAGTTTTGTCACCGATAAGTCATAGCTTTTCACTTCGGAAGTCGTAGCTTTTCGCTTCGGAAGTCGTAGCTTCGTCTCGCACAACAACGATTGTCAACAGAGTCAACAGTTAACAGTCAGATTTTGCATACTTCCCCCTCCAAGACAAAAAAGAGTATATATATATTATTTAA
>ERZ808278.883-NODE-883-length-15460-cov-5.773645_pt1 | contig 15460 bp, 7 predicted proteins | sample MGYA00521239_ERZ808278 | MGnify/ENA primary metagenome ERZ808278 (study PRJEB31516, sample SAMN03275600) | gut metagenome | biome: mammalia-associated habitat; material: feces | host: Papio cynocephalus | place: Kenya | collected 2012-07-17 ... | reverse complement strand
AAGTAAATACATCATAAAAGTAAATACATCATAAAAGTAAATACATCATAAAAATCGCCCCCAAAAGGACAAAGCATCTCATAGTCTATGTTTCGGTCCTTTTGGGGGCGTTTTTTATGATACATGTTACAAAGGAAGTCTGTACTTATAACCTACTCCCAAATCTATATTTTCCGTTAAATAGATGTACTCATATTATTTTTAATTCAAAATTGTTGGCATATTCGTTTTTTCGTTGTATCTTTGCAAAGTATTAAAATAATATCGGATATGACAGAAAACAATCATAGAAGACTGCCAGCAGGCATACAATCGTTTAAGAAAATCAGAGAGGAAAAATTCCTCTATGTCGATAAAAGCGACATCGTGTGGAAATTGGCGAACAATGGCGACACGTATAATTACCTAAGCCGTCCTCGTCGATTCGGCAAGTCATTGCTTGTCGATACGCTACAAGCATACTTCGAAGGAAAGAAGGAACTCTTCGAGGGTCTGAAGATTATGCAACTGGAGAAAGACTGGAAGTCATATCCTGTCGTACGACTCGACATGAGCATGGCGGATGGCACACCAGAAGGCATCAGAGCTTACTTCGATGAAGTTTTCACTGAATATGAAGACAAATATGGCATTACACCAAGATCCCTGACCGCACTGTCAAACCGATTCAAGAACATCATCGTCAAGGCCTGCCAGCAGACGGGATTACAAGTAGCCGTACTTATCGACGAGTATGACGCCCCATTACAACACTCTTGGAAAACCCCAGAGCATACTGCTTGCACAGAAGTGTATCGCACGGTATTTTCCGTACTCAAAAACGCCGATGAGTATGAGAAGTTTGTCTTTATCACTGGCATCACCAAGTTTACTCAAATCTCTTTATTCTCGGTGCTCAACAATCTGACGAACATCAGTTTCTTGCCAGAATATGCATCCCTCTGTGGTATCACCGAGGAGGAAATCGGTGAGAATTTCAAACCAGAGCTAGAGAAAATGGCATCTCGCTATAAATGGTCTGCCCAAGAGACACACGATAGATTAAAGACATATTACGATGGTTACCACTTCTCCGAAGACAACATGGTGGATATATATAATCCTTATAGTCTTGTCAATGCCTTACAGAAGTCAAAGATAAGCAATTTTTGGGCTTCATCAGGTGCCACCTCGCTCATCCCGAAGTTTGTAACCAATGCCGAATTGCGATTGGGCGACTTCGAGAATTGCCGTATCTTGCGCAACACCTTGGAACTATCCGATGTAACAGGTGGCGGTGCCTCTTTGTTTCTTTATCAATCAGGCTATCTCACCATCAAGGACAGCGACGAATTCGGCTACGTGTTGGGCTTCCCTAACGAGGAAGTGAAACAAGCTCTCTACGAGATGGTGCTCCCTGCCTTGACCATGCGAGAGGAAAGCGACATCCAGTCCTTGCAAGCCAACCTATATATGCAATTAGGCACAGGGCAGCTAGAGGATGCCATGAAATCACTGAAGGCCTTGATTGCCGACGTACCATACAGCAACAAGAAACTTGCCTCTATGGACATGGAGGAGCGCTATCGCCTCATCATCAGTACCATTCTCAATGCCATTGGTATGAGAGTGGATGTGGAGCACATGCTTGCCACTGGTAGAATCGACATCCTCGCCTCTACTTCCCGATACATCTACGTGATAGAACTGAAACTGAAGAACAACGGTGGCAAGGAAGCTGCCATCAAGCAAATCTGCACCAACCAATACATGGAACCTTTCAAGGCTGACAAGCGAGAAGTCATCGGACTTGGAATCGAACTTGATGATGATGGAAAGGGACTATTGGATTGGAAAAAAGCTGAGTAAAGAGCTTCATTCACTAAAACGTATGAAATACAGAGACCATCACACGCATAATTTACTAAAGCAAGAGCCGTGAGCGCTTCCCAGCGTTCACGGCTCTTGGCATTTTATAAACCTAATCTACAAAAACCTATAAACAAATGTCTGTATAAACCTAAACTAAAAACTAACTTAAATATAAACCTAAAAAACTCACTTAAAACCTTATTCATCTTATTTTCTGATGCAAAAGTAGTAAGAATCCGTCATCTTTATATGACACAAAAGTCCAAAGATTTGGTATTTCGTTCAACGTTATCGCTAGCGCAAGATTTATATGAGGACTTTTGTAGATTATCAGCATTTTCTACGCACTACAATCATTCCTTCCCTGCCCTATACTTAGTAGGACTCATTCCGAAGAAACTCTTAAAGAGCTTACTGAAATAATAAGGGTCGCCAACACCCACTTGGTACCCCACTTCTGCTATAGTGAGCCTATCATCTTTCAAAAGTTCAGCAGCCTTATTCATTCGCAAGCTTCTAATGTATTCATTTGGTGTGGTTCCAGTAATCTGCTTTATCTTCTTATAGAAAGTTGTTCTTCCATATCCCATAGTCTCAGCGAGAGTGTCTATATTCAGCTGAGGATCTGTGATATGGTCTGCAAGCCATGCATCCAACACATCTTGAAATCTCTTATCTTGCTCATCCTTGATAATTTCCGGTGCCTGATACTTGCCAGAGTTGGCTGTTTGCTGCCCGTACAACATTTTTAGATGGTTGCGTTGCTCAAGCAACTGACAGCATTTCGCTATCAGCAGCTTGGTATGGAAAGGCTTTTCGATGTAAGCATCAGCACCCGCATCAATGCCCTTCAGTTGTTTGTCTTCAGCAGTAAGAGCCGTCAAGAGAACAATAGGCAAATCCGACAACTGATTTTCCGACCTCACCTTCCTTACAAGTTGATAGCCATCCAAACGTGGCATCATCACATCACTTATGAGTAAGCTAGGCTTTTTCTCCTGCATTTTTTCCCAAGCCTCCTGCCCATCAGCAGCAAGTTCTACCTCGAAGTATCGTTGCAGCTCACTCTTAAGAAATTCCCCAACATCATGATCATCCTCAGCAATGAGTATGCAGTAATGGTTAAGCGGCTGTGCTGTCATCTCACAATACTCCAATTCTAATGTGGTATGTGGTTTGCTGCTCTCCTCCAACCTTACAGCATTATCCACAACCATAAAGTCAGAAGCTTGATATACGTTCTTCTCTGTAGGCAATTCCACACGGAAGATGCTTCCATGAGGAACATTGGCTGTGTAGCTTATCTCGCCATGATGTACACGTACCAGCTCTGCCGTGAGGTGGAGACCGATGCCGATACTATCGTGCGAGTAGCTACTGCGATTGAAACGTTCGAAAAGGTGTTCTTGTTTCTGTTTCTCCACGCCAACTCCTGTATCTTCCACAGAGATGAGTAGCTTGCCATTCTTGTTGAGCGATACTCGCAATGCAACATCTCCACGGCTCGGTGTATATTTCAAGGCGTTGGAAAGGAGATTATACGTTATCTTGTCGAGATAATTGCGATCGATATACATCTCATAGTTCTTGTCGAAAGGTAAGTACATGAAGTTGATGTGCTTATTCTCGGCAATATTACGGAAGTTGAGATAGATGTCTTGCAGAAAAGCGATGACATCCGTCTTCTCCAAAGCCAGCTGCAACTTATCGTTCTGCATCTTGCGGAACTCCAACAATTGGTTAATGAGACGCATCATTCGTTCTACGCTTTTCGCCATTGATGAAAGTGGCTGTTTCATCTCGCCAGGCACCTTGTCCACTGTCTTCAATCGTTCCATGTCACCCTGAATAATAGTAAGCGGCGTGCGGAACTCATGGGAAATATTAGTAAAGAAGCGAAGCTTGTACTCCGTGAGTTGATTCTCCACCTTCACCTTGTTACGTAGGCCGTTGATACGGCGGAAGGTTACATAAACATAGTAAACTATGGCGATGACTATACCTATATATATAAGGTATGCCCACCATGTGGCATAAAATGGAGGACGCACGGTAAGTTGTAGTACGGCTTCCTTTGGCGACCATACGCCATTGGCATTACAGGAGCGCACGTGCAGGGTATAATGCCCTGAAGGCAGGTTGCGATACTGGGCGAAATTGATGCGAGAGAGATTGCTCCATCCTTTATCATACCCCTCTAGATAGTAACTGAATGAGCTTCCGTTTTTCTTCGAATAATAGAAATCGGAGAAATAGAAAGTGAGCGAGTTTAGATGATAGCCGATGGAGAGTTTCTTGGCTCTACTGATGGCTGCATCGAGTTTTACCTCATCTTCCAATTCACCGATGGAGATTCCATTGGCCTCTACCTTGGTAATGGAGAGAGGGAAAGCTGGCTTACGCTCATGGATGTCGTAAGGATTGAAAGTAAGGATGCCACGATGAGTTGCAAACGCCAAGTTGCCATCTGCCAATTCCACTGCATTATCCTCCGTGCAAGCATTCTCCAAAGAATTAGAACCAAAGTAGAAGTTATTAAAACTACCCTTACGCCATCGAGAGATACCATTGTCGGTACCCAACCAAATATCGCCCGTTGCGCTATGTTCCACGATACTCTGTACATTATTATCGGCTAGACCATCTTGGGTAGTAAAGGTAAGCGTATCCTTTCCGTCTATCATCTTCACACCATTGCCAATACTTCCTATCCAGATGCGTTGTTTGGAGTCGATGAAGATGCTATGCACTTCATCGTTTACAGGGTCGGTAGGCGAAACATGTACCAGTTCGTAGGCCTTGTTATTGCGTAACAACTGGTCTGGATTAAACTTCACCGCCCCTTGGCTACTAGCCACCCAGAAATTGCCATCCTCGTCTTGCGCCATATTGCGAAGCTGCAAATACCTACTTCTTATAATGTGCTTGAACGTACCATTCTGATACAAATCGAGGCCTGAGTCAAAGATAGATACCCACATCCTGCCTTTTTTATCAAAGAGAATATCACTGACCTTTCCTTTCGCCAAAGAAGTCGCATCATCAGTATGTATATAGTTTTTGCCATCCATAAAGATTCCCTTCTTTCGGGTACCTACCACCAGATTGCCCTGTAAATCCTTGACTACGGCTGTCACATCGTCGTGATAAACATTGATATCTTTCTGTTTTTGTAGCCAAGCATCGCTCACCGAACAACCATTCCGCATGTTGCATATATAGAATTGGTCATCTATCCGCTTCAGAAGGCGCACATCATCTTCATGATTTATGCCTGGGGTTCCATTCTTATACTTAAACACTGCTTCTGACTTTGAAAGATTGATGACACTCACACCCATATTCTCCATCGACACCCATATATTGTCTTCCTGATCTTGAAACACAGAAAAAGTATAAGGTGAAGGCAACAAGTCGGCATACGACTTCAATTCCTGCGTCTTTGTATCAAAGGCAAAGAGACCATTGCCGTAGGTGGTAATCCATAGACATCCATCTCTATCTGTAAAGAACTGATAGCGTGGCTCGCTGTTAAGCTGCAAAAGCTGTTGACTATAGATATGCTGGAAATGATAAGCCTTGCGAGAGGTAAGATAATATACATCCGAGCCATCCAAAGCAAGGATGATGGCGTTGCCCAAGTTATCCGACACAACGTGGGCTTGACTAGGGTTATAGGCAGAGCGTACCATCTGCCTTGACTTCACATGATACTCATAGATGCCATCATTGGTAGAAAGATAGATATTGCCTGCAAAACAAACCGCCTCGTTTACCTTGCGCACGGATTTCGATACAAAAGCCGAGAATACGCACTCGTATTTACCGCCTTTGCCATCTTTGGCAATTAAGCGTCTGTAAATCTTCCCATCTCCTGACACAAGATATTCTGCGTCACCTACCCGATAACAACCGACCACCTCTTTGGAAGGCAATTCCACGATAAAAGAAGTGAACTTTTTTCCATCAAAATGCACTCTTCTACCTTTGCTTTCGTCCCAAAGCAACATCTCTGAATCAGACAAGAAAGCATAACTTCTGAAAGGCTGACCATAGGCACCTTCGCCTGTGAAATCAACAAAAGTGTCCTTCTCAACATCATAACAGCTATATAGCCTACCTCGCAAACGAATCCAGATAAAACGACTGCCCCAAGACTTGGCTGCAAGAATGCGGAAGTCTTGCATCAGTTTACGATTACCTATTTGAGAGGGCTTGAACACCTCTGTCTGGTACCCATCATAGCGCACTAGTCCAGAAGTGGTTGCCATCCACACATAACCATACTTATCTTGCAAAAGAGAGCGCACATAATTGGTAGGGAGCACATTCTCCATTGAGAGCTGATAAGTGGTCTGAGAATAGACCGAAAAGGCATGTACAAAAAACATACACACCGAAAACATCATCGAAAAGATAAATTTACGCAATGTCAATTTTGTTGTCTTCATAAGTTGTAGCTGTTAATTCTCAGCTGCAAAAATACACAAAATACTCGAAATACGAGCTCTTTTCTTGTACAAAAATACATTTTTCCATCAATATGCACAATCGTACATTTGTTTTTGGGGGATTCTCCCTACCTTTGCAACAGAAAAAATCAAATAACCAAACAACGTTTTAGACATTATGAAAAAATCATTTATTCTTTTGGCGGCGATTTGCTTTTCAGCAATAGCCCATGCTCAGGTTGACATCGACATGGCGAAAGTGTTTAATGTTACCGAAACACCCATCGAACTGAACGAGGCTGTAGCCAAGGTTGCTGATGGAGTGGTATTCATCGGCGACACACGTCCTGCCGACAAGATTCAAGATGGTAAATATAGAGGTATGCGTGCGATGAAGATGCGTCGCTCTTACGCCATCGACGGTTCCACACGCCAGTTTAGCAATGCCTTGGCTTTTCGCCGCGCCCCACAAGGTGCCACCAAGGAACACCAGGTAGATGTTACGATGGTGCCTCGCTCTTGCATGATGCAGATGAAGCCTACCAGTGGCGGCACTTTCCAATTTGAGGTGAACACCAGCAAAGAGGAAGCCAAGCTCTATGTGGCTGTGCTCAACGGAACCTCTTGGAAGAACCTCGCCACCTTATCTTATAAGAAGGAGGACAAGAAAGGCAACAAGGCAGAGCCGCTCACACCGCTCACCCTCGAATACAAACATCAGTCTGGCGATGAAATATGGATTTACAGCGACGGCAGTGCCTATCTCTTGGGAATGCAATTTAGTGGAAATCTGGACACCAACTTCAAAGGTACAGATGCCTTGGCTGCTTACAAGGCCATACGCAGAGCCAACAAGTAGTAGCACAGACTATTGCAACTAGAAATTATGTACGATTTTCAAAACCGAACATACAATAAGACAAATTCAAACAAACAACTATCAAACAAATGATTATTATGAGAAAAAGTATTCTTTTCGCTAGCATGGCAGCCTTGATGATGAGCAGCTGCTCTAGCAACGAGTTCGATTTCAGCGGAAGCGACGCTGGTAGCAAGCTTCAAGTTTCTGCATCTATCCACGAATTGCAGACCAGAGCTCACGACACTTCTTGGGATGCCAACGACGTCATCGGTGTATCTGACAACGACAAGAACACCAATGTAAAATATGTCACAACCAATGGCGACGGCGTATTCTCCAGCGACGATGTCATCTATCTTCTAGGCGACGAGAGCCACAGTTTCACGGCTTATTATCCATACGATGAAAATGTATCAGCCGAGAACAAGGTTATCACATTCGAAGAGCCAACCGACTATATGTATGGCACTGCTGAGGCAACCCGTTCCAATCCAAACGCAGCCTTCACCTTCACCCACAAGATGTCGGAGCTATCGTTCACCGTAACTGATGCGTCAAGTTCCAATAGTAGTTCTGCCAGAGGATGGACAAGAGCTGATGGAGATGATACCACCGCCAGCGGAAGTACAACAACATCATCGACTATCACATTGCACGATGTCGTATTGGATGGTACTTTCGACACTTCCGAAGGTACGGTTACCGCAGGAGACAAGAAGGGCGACCTCACCGTCAACTTCACTCCAGGCAGCAAAGTTAGCTTTATCCTTCCTCCTCAATCGTTCACAGACAATAAAGTGGAGATAACCGTCAATTGCAACGGAAAATCGTATGGAGGCTCTCTCTCACTTGACAAAACCGTAGAAGGAAACGATATCCAATATGGATTGACCATTAATAAGGACAACCAGCAGCAAGCCCTCACCGTCTCATCCAAGACTATCACAGGTTGGACTCCTGTGAATAAGGGCAACCAAGACTTGGAGGAGAAGGAAGCAGAAAACGTACTCGAAATCGGCGACTTCCTGCTCAACGATGGTAGCGTAGTGGATAAGGCTTACGACCTGAGCAAAGTTACAGCAGCTGGCAAGTCTGTGGTCGGTGTCGTTTATTACGTAGGCAATCCTCAGCCATCTGTGCTCTATGAAGGAACTTATACTGAGACACAGGATATTCTGAGAGCCGATGCTCCTAACGCTACTCACGGATTGGCTATCGCCCTCAATAACGGTAATGACGGTAATGTTGCAAGAATGTGTTCTTCTACTAAATATGACTATTCTACTTGGTTCACAGACAATGAGACATCCAACAGTTACATCAAGACTACAATATCTATAACATCGGCTAGTACTCAGTTCCTAGGCTATAACAACACTGCAATCATCGAAAAAGTAGGTGATAAAACAGATGACTCAGACGCAACAGGAACACAAACTGGCAGTTCAGAGTTTACAAGTATCTTGACTGCTTTCCGCACTGCCAACGCTGTCAGCAACTGCTCCAAGTGGTATCTACCGTCTTACGCCGAATTGAAACAGATCCAAGACAACTATGCCACGATTTCGACAAGCATAACAAAAGCAAGTGGCACATTGGAGCAATTTGCTGATTTCACAAGCAACACCACAGACAAATACTATTGGTCAAGTGACCTTAGAGGTGGACAATATGCATGGATTTCTCCTTTATCTGAAACAGGAGATGGTGTCAACCTTTACATCACTCGTAACAGCAATAGCTACAAGGGATACTTCCGCTTCGCCATCGCATTCTAAAAAGACAAAGCAATATTTCGTAATGAGCTAACGAAAATTCTTTTTAGTCTCTGGGCAAAAAAGGATAAGCCCTAAGCAGAAATCTCCGTTCCGTGACACGGAACCGCCATTCCGTGTCTGAGAACCGCCGTTCCGAGACACGGAACGGACATTCCGAGTCACGGAACGGAACTTCCATCATACATCAGTAACATTTTCTCTTATACAAAACATTTCTTGCACTTATCTCTCAAAACATTTACCCTATGAAGAAATTCATCTTATCCATCGCCTTGACGCTTGTAGCCCTGGCTTCCAATGCCACAAGCTATTACATTTCCCCTACAGGAAATGACAAGAACAATGGCACTTCCGAATCTACTCCCCTCGCCTCACTCGCCACCGCGCAAAGCAAGGTGAAAGCGGGCGATGTGGTCAATATCCTGCCTGGCACCTATCAGGTGAAAGAAAGCGAAATGATGGATAAGACATCCAGCAGCGTCTGGGACATCATATTCGATTTCGCCACCAGCGGAACAGAATCCTCACCTATTATATATAAGGGTATCTTAGACGCACAGGGCAACCGCCCCGTCTTCGACCTCTCAGCCATCAACACAGGCAAACGACTCACAGGATTCTACATCCACGCCAAATACCTGAAGTTCTCCAACTTCGAGGTTATCGGCATCAACGTGCCAAAATCATCGAGCAACACCCAGTCGGAAAATTTCCGCATCAACGGTGGAAAATATTGCACTTTCACTTACATCGCCGCACACGACGGCATGGGCATCGGTTTTTACCTGACAGGCAGTTCTGCCTACAACACGGTGAGCAACTGCGATGCCTATAATAACTTTGACAGCGTGAACCAAGCGGTGAACAACGGCGGAAACAGCGACGGCTTCGGATGCCACGTGAGTGCCAACTGCGAGGGAAACAAGTTCGAATACTGTCGAGCTTGGCAGAACAGCGACGACGGATTCGACTTCATCAACTGCCAGTCGGCAGCCACCGTAGAATATTGCATCGCTTATCGCAACGGATTCGACAAAGATGGCAACAAGCGTGCCGACGGTAATGGGTTTAAAGCGGGCGGTTACGGCATGGGCAAAGAAGTGAAAATCTCTTCTGTGCCGATGCACGTAGTGAGCCACTGCCTATCCGTGGGCAACAAGGCCAACGGTTTTTATACCAACCACCACTTGGGCGGCGTGAAGTTCGACCACAATTCCGCTTATAAGAACGGAGGCTATAACTATAGTTTCGTCAACCGAAAAGGCAAATCGCTGGACGATGCCGTCGATGTGGATGGCTACGGACACATCGTAACAAACAACATATCTTACAACTCCAGCAAGATAGTCGGCAACATCGACATCAGCCAATGCACCATAGAGGGCAACTCCTTCAGCTACGCTAACGAAGCTTGGACAAGCGATGACTTAAGCGATGCCGACTTCTACAGCCTCAGCCTCAACGAACTTACAACAGCCAGAAACTCCGACGGAAGCCTGCCCGTAATCAACTTCATGCGTTTAAAGAACGAAAGCAAAGACTATGGTTACGGCACATTCAACACAAGCTACACCCCCACCCTGCTCACCATACATCTCTTCGGCGACTCCACGATGTCAACCTACGAGGAAGAAGAGAAAACCAAGGGATGGGGGCAATACTTCGGCGAGATGTTCTCATCAGAAATCTCCGTCATCAACTGGGCGCACACTGGTTACACAGCCAAGAACGGATGCAACGTAGCATGGAAAGAAGCACGCGACAACATCAAGGCCGGCGACTACGCACTGATACAATATGGGCACAACGACGAGAAAAGTCTGTCGCCCGAAGACTACAAGAAATACCTCACTACACTGGTAAAGAATGTAAAGAGCAAGAAGGCTACTCCTATACTGCTCACCAGCATCTGCCGCAACTTGATGGAAAATGGCAAAGTGAGAGGACAACAAGGTGACGACCCTGCCAACACAGGGCTACACGAAGAATATGCAGGATATATGAAAGAGGTAGCAAAAGAGCAAGAGGTGGATTGTCTCGACATGACTGCCGAAACCCAAAAACTTCTGGAAGGTATCGGAACCGACATCGCTGCCAAACGCCTCTTCGACGGTGGTTACACTCACACATCTGAAGAAGGAGCTAGAATCAATGCAAGAATAGCAGCCACCTTATTATATAATAACAACATTCTGGCTGACTATATCCTCAGCAGTTATCTTGTAGATATGCCTACCCTCATCTTGCAACTGGGTGGGACACCTTCCACAGGCGTCGATGCCATTCGCACGAGCAAACTCAACGATGGGCATTACTATACCCTCGATGGTATGAAAGAAAACCAGCCCCGTCGCAACCATATCTACATTTACAACAACAAGAAAATCATCTACAAATAAAAACAATAATCCATAAACAACAATAGCTATGAGAAGAGTAATTTGCATATTATCCATCATACTCCTAGTCCTAGCCTCTGCCAGTGCCAAGATACATACCATCGGCGACTCAACCATGGCTGACTACGACCAAAACGAACCCGACCAAAAAGGTATGTATGGCTGGGGGCAAGTATTCGGCGACTATTTTTCCAACGGCATGACCGTGAAGAATTGGGGAGACCGTGGCGAGAGTGCCCGTAGTTTCTACAAGAAATTTTGGACCAACACCAAAAAGGAAATTAAGAAAGGTGACTTTGTGCTCATCCAATTCGGTCATAACGACCAGAAATCAGTGACCACAGACGTTTATCGTGAATACTTAAGTAAGTTTATCTGCGAGACACGTGAACTGGGTGCCACTCCGATACTAGTTACCTCCATCTGTCGCAAGCTCTTCGATGGAAACAAGATTTCACGCCTGGGCCGCATCGACAATGGCAAAGCACATGGCGTAGATGAAAACAACCATACTTACGACTACCCTTACCACATGAAGAAAGTAGCCGACTCCTTGAAAGTACAATGCCTCGACCTCACCACAGCCTGCAAGCTATACATGGAATCATGGGGGCCACAAGGCTGCAAACAATTCTTCCCTTCAGGCGGTAGCACCCACACCAACGAACTAGGTGCAAGAGTGAACGCCCAGTTGGTAGCACAATTGATGTACCAAGCCAACATATTAAAGAAATATATCGCCATCAAGAAAATCGATCTTCCTAAAAATAACGGGAAGATAAGTGCTACAACAGATACCAAAGACGAATCTGATTCCGCCGAGGAAGATTGGAACTACTATATGGTGAAGACAGGAGCTGATGGTTACGCCGTATTCGGCAACCTCTCGGGAGAAAGCCTCTTGGTACCCCATGATCTAATAGCCTATGGAGTAATACCAGGCAGCGAAACAAATCTCGTTAAGCTCGTCAAAGTGGGCAACGTAATACCAGACAAAGTGGGAGTCATCGTAAGAGGAAAGCCCAACACAGAATACTCCCTGACCGCCACCACAGAATCCCCTACATTCAAGCGACAAAAACAAAACTTGCTTAAGGTGACTGAGAAGACAGGCAACATACAAGCCCATGAAAGAAATAGTTACAACTATCTCTTTACTAGCGAAAAGAGAAATATCACGTTCATTCCTGCCGATGGAAAGACATCACTTCGCATCAAGCGAGCCTATCTGGCAAGCCCTGTAAAAACAGATAAAATCACCATCGAGCGAAAACAGAACAATAATGCTACGCCATCAACATCAAGCAATGACAATAACAAGACGAACACTGAGGCCATAACTACCAAAGTATATTATGTTTCCCCAACGGGAAATGACAAGAACAACGGCGAAAGCTCCTCAAAGGCTTTCGCCACTCTTGCCAAAGCCCAATCGCTCGTAGCACCAGGCGACATCATCTACATTCTGCCTGGCACTTATAAAATCAAGGAAAAAGACCTGATGGCACCCAACTATCAAAAGGTATATGCCGTGGCTTTCTTGCTCGACAAGAGTGGCTCTGCAGAAAAGCCCATCAGCTACATAGGCATATCTGACGCACAAGGCAATCGCCCTGTGTTCGATTTCTCTGAGGTAAAGCCTAATGCCCGTATCACAGGATTCCTGCTAACAGGCAGTTACATCCACATGAAGAACATGGAGAGCATTGGAATACAAGTAACTCAACCAACCCATACCCAAAGCGAAAACTTCAGAATATTCAATGCTTCTCACAATAAGCTAGAGAATATCTCTGCCCACGATGGTATGGGCATCGGCTTTTACCTCATCAAGAAATGCGCACACAACTATTTTATCAATTGTGACGCATACAACAACTACGACACTGTTTCGGAAAACGGAAAGGGAGGCAACAGCGATGGATTCGGATGCCATCCTGGCACACTCGACAGCGAAGACAATGTTTTCATAGGGTGCCGTGCTTGGTACAACAGCGACGATGGCTACGACCTCATCAACGCCCAAGCCCCCGTAAAGTTTCTCTATAGCATCGCCTATAAAAACGGACTCGCCCAAATCAATGGCGAAGACAAGAAGATAGCCGATGGAAACGGATTCAAATGCGGTGGATATGGTATGGGAAAGGTAGCTAGGGTGAAATTCGACAAAGCCCCTATGCACATCATAGAAAACTGTATCTCAGCAGAGAATCGCGCCAATGGTTTCTATGCCAACCATCATCTAGGCGGGCTTCATTTCAACCATTGCTCCGCCTACAAGAATGGAGGTGCCAACTATAATATGACCAATCGCAAGGATAGAACAGAAAACGGCAACAGCAATGTGAATGGCTACGGACACATCATAGAGCATTGCCTCTCATACGGTTCGGATGCCATCAAGAGCAACAAGCACCTATCCATGGTCGATGGCAACAAGAAAGATTGCACTATCCAGGACAATTCCTTCTGCTGGAATCCTACAACACAAAAATGGGACAATAACAAGAAATTGACCAAAAGCAGTTTCAAGAGCCTAGATGCCAAAGAGCTTCTTGCCAAGAGAGACAAGGAAGGCATGCTACCTGCTTTTTCCTTCCTAGCTCCAACACAGCCTAGTGAATATGGTTACAACTTCGACAACTACCAACGCATGGTAGATGAATATAGAAATAAATAAAAGACTATCATCATGAATAGAAATAATCTCATCATATCCCTTATCTTGGCTAGCACGAGCACCTTGTGCTCATGTCTTGACGACAATTGTTTTACCCTAAAAGAAACGGTTAAAGAAAGTACCCTAGAAAATGGCAACCAACTGTTTATTTGCGACAAGGGAAATGGTGAAGCGTGGATAACATACGATCCCTGCAAACCACTCCACCTTAACGCAAGCAACAGTGCCCAGATAGCAACATACACTGGCGACATCGAAATTCCCAAGATGATTATAGTTGACCATTGGGCATACAACATCACAGGCATAGACAATATGGCCTTTGCCAACAACAACGAGTTGACCAGCATTACACTTCCCAACAGTATTACAAATCTCGGAGAAGGAGCTTTCTGCAACTGCATATTTCTCAACAGTATCAATATCCCGGAAGGAGTGGAACTCATTCCGAAAGCCTGTTTCGGACAATGCAAAAACTTAAAATCGCTCACTCTTCCTTCCTCCATAAAGACCATCGAAAGGTTAGCTTTCGTTCTACTGTATTTAGAGCCTTATAACTAACCATAACTTACTATGACTAACTAAACATAAAGTCTTTATTTTCAATACTCTTTGATTTTTAACACTTTCTGAGTGGTTTTTGGCAGTTCCCGATTTTCCACATATTTTTGCAGCGTATTTCTACCGTGGAGAATTTGCGGAGCTTTTATTTTGTCATGCCGTGAACGTAGTTGACAAGGGTTTACAAGTGGTTACTATAGGTGACAAAATTGATGCAGATATGCAGAAAGCGTAATATCGTGGACTCTGTTGACAAGGGTTGTCAATGGTTCACTTCCGTTTACTCCATCGGTGGAATACTCAATGTATGTAGAACAAATCAATATCAAAGAGTATGAGACCAACAAGAAAATGTGAATTTTGTGGCAAGACATTCGTGCCACGGAGCGGTATGCAGAAGTACTGCTCCGAGGAATGTCAGGCGAAAGCAAAGCGTATCAGAAAGAAAAGACAACAGGACTTGATTAACGGTATAGAACCAATCATGGATTTGCAATACCAGGAGTATCTAACATTCTCAAAAGCTGCCGTGCTGATGGGATGCACCCGACAGTATGTGTACAAATTGGTAGCTAATGGAAAGTTAAAGGCATCCCGATTGAGTAGCCGAATGGCTTTTGTCAGGAAGTCGGACATAGAGAAGATGTTTGAGAGCAATCCTTACAAGCGGGTCATTCCGTGTGGCAAGAGTAAACCAAAGACTACAAAGAAAACTGATAAGCAAGAACCAACAAAAGGGAAAGAGGAGAAAGAGGTACTTGACTATTATTCGGGCGATGAAGTAATGTCCATTTATAAGGTCAAGAAGTCTTGGCTCTATACTTCTGCCAAGCGCAACCAGATACCGATGTGCCGTATCGCTGGCAAGAACTATTACA
>ERZ808278.882-NODE-882-length-15488-cov-4.002527_pt1 | contig 15488 bp, 12 predicted proteins | sample MGYA00521239_ERZ808278 | MGnify/ENA primary metagenome ERZ808278 (study PRJEB31516, sample SAMN03275600) | gut metagenome | biome: mammalia-associated habitat; material: feces | host: Papio cynocephalus | place: Kenya | collected 2012-07-17 ... | reverse complement strand
TTTGCACAACGCTAAAGCTCCTTCAACCACCCGCATAGCAGGTGGTTTATTTGTTCATCAAAGTTCCGTTTCTCTGTTGAGAAACTCCACAATGCTGAACAGGGCCTTGCCCTAACAACCAAAAAAAGCGTGAGCATACGGTCATCTCACGCTTCCTATCCAAAATTCCCCACAGAATATTGAATAAAAGTCCTTTTTTCTTACTTTGTGTATTGTTTTCCTTTGAAAATATTATAAAACTTCCTAATTTTGTGTATTTGCTTACCCCAATAAACTTAACACATTTTTATATCCTTTTTAAAAGATATTCGCCACGAACACTTCCTTTCCGACAAGATTTGTCTTTTTATTTGTATTATACAATCTAAGGTACAACAAATGTATTACAAAAGAACCATCTTTTTGTCTCAAAATGTCTTCTTCTCCATTTTATTTTCCAATAAGCTCGCTGTAGTCATTTCTGCCCAGCTATAATTCACCATATATTCACCCATATAGGAATTTATAGCAACAGCATCTCCTTCCAGGAATTTGTAATAATCACACTCCACTTTAGAAATATCTACTGCAAGATAATTCCACCTTTTCACAAGTACATCTTCTATATTAACTTGTCGAAGTGATCGAACCAAGGAATGTATAATCGTCTGTGTTGCACTCTTTATCTTTTTTCGGTCATTTGCATCTTCCCAAAGGATTCCTGCAATTTCTGCAGTACTAGAACCAGCACCACGTCTATCTATTAAGTATGCAAATAGTTCTTTTGCCTTGCTTCTTTCAAATTGTACTGGCTGATTTTTAACAAACACATCAAAATTGCCAAAGGTATGAACAGACACCCTTTTTCCTCTATCTGTCTGCGCTGGTTTTGCAGGTCTTCGCCATTCTACCTCCATGCTGTCTAATGCTTCCACAATAAGTTCTTCCGTTGCTGGTTTTAATATGTACCCTTTTGCATGCAGCTGAAATGCTTCACATGCATACTGATTATGAGCTGACACAAATAAAATACGCACTGACGGACAAATTTCTTTTAACTGTTTCGCTAATTCAATTCCACCAATTCCTCTCATCTCAACATCTAAAAATGCATAATCTAATTTCTCATATCTCCCAATGATATCTCGGCTGCGCTCCAGCGCTTCTGCACTGTTATGAAACCCTTGAATAATAGAATTATCGAATACTTTTTCTAAAACGCGGATTAAGCTTCTCAATGCAAGCTGTTCATCGTCGACTGCAATAATATTCATTTTTATCTCTCCCTTGGGATATAAATCGATACTTCTGTACCAATTCCTTCCTCGCTTTTTATCTTCAATATTCCCTTACATTGCACCTTAATTCTCTTTCGAACATTTTCGATTCCAAGATGGTTCCCCCTCGTCTTGTCATGATAAATAACATTTCCCTTTTTGTCGTATTTCATCCCTATGCCGTCATCTTTAACTACAATCACAACATATCCATCCTCTTCATATGTCTTTATCCATGCAGTTCCACCCTCTTCCTTTTTGCTAATACCATAGCGTACCGCATTTTCCACAATTGGCTGAATACATAGCGCTGGAACCTTAAAATCCATCACTGCCAAATCATATTCTACTTTTAGATAACTTCCAAACCTTAATGATTCAATTTTAAATAATTGGATACATGTTGAAGTTCCTTCTCAAAGGGAATCAGTTCTGTGGTGGACAAAGAATCCATATTGCCTCTTAGAAACTGTGCAAACCAAGATATCGCCTGGTGTGCTTTATGTGGTGCAGTCAAACATAATTCCTGAATACCAGTTAATGTATTGTACAGAAAATGAGGCTGTATCTGACTGAGCATAACGGTTATCCTGCTTTGCATAAGTTCTTTCTCTAATTCTTCTGCCCGTTTTCCCCGTTCATAATTTTTCTTCACATATACTAGCAGCGTTTTCGTCTGACCAATCGTAAAAATAAAGAGACCAAATTCCAAAACTACAATCATATACGATTTGGTGAATAAATAATGAATTACCTCAATAATAGCCGTTACTGTAAGAATGAGACAGGACCATAATAAATCTTTTATTCTTTTATCAGAATGTTTTCTATAATCCATCAAAAGAAAAATTATCATGAAAGTGAGCATGAATATGAAAACAGGGAGACAGTATAATATCATTTCGGCTCCGTCTGCTATTCCATGTGCCTGCAGTAGTAGATACAAAACTCCGATACTAGACCAAATCATGATAAAACAGTCTGCTATCACTCTGAATTTATGACTAACTAGATATCCTTTCAGATTGTACAATAGGAAATCACATATTAGTAGTTGCAACAGATAATCTAAAACCATAATAAAGATGCTGTTTTCCAATAAAAGTGTTATGTAATGGTAATCAATCATTGTACACGCACCACCAGCTATCATAAGCAGTCCACATGAAAAACTTCCCTCTGGCAAAGGCATTTTCATAAATTTAAACGCCTGTAATGCTGCTAAAAACAGCATTCCTAAAACCATAATCGAAAACGATATGCATAATTTTAATAATATCTTTCTAACTTGTTCTGACAATAATATGTAACGTTCTCCCACACAAATATTAGACAATAAATGTTTATAAACAAATGCATCATTATCTTGATAGACCAGCTGAATTCGAATTTCTACCTGATCATGTACTTCGATTCCCTTTGATTGAAAAAATGCCCATTCAATCCCAGCCGACTTTACAATACCTGGCTTACTATTATCACCGCCGTAATCAAATATCCGATACCCATTTTGAAAAATTTGCATTTTCATACTGCTAACAAGCATAAATAATTTCTTATCTCTTGGAATCTGCTGATCAAAGTGTCCTTTTAAGATAATCTGTGACATTTGCTCTGCATTTGGATAACTTTTCTCTGTCAGCTCATACGGGGTTGATGTCTCTGTTTCCTGATAAGTTCCGACAAAATGACAGTATACCATCTTTTCCTTATTATTTGGAAATTTCCAGCCTACTCGTTCGATGTAAAACAAAAAAATAAGAATGATTAGCATAAAAACTACTCTGAATACACGTCTTACACAATGATTCCATTCTCGTTTCATCTTCTACAGTACTCCTTACCGCATTCTCTTTCCTCTGATAAAATTATTTTACCTTAACAATTGCCGCTATGCAAGAGAGATAGTATCTGAGAATTTTCCTTTTACAGCAAAAAAGGTATAGCGCCATACATTTCATGTGCTATACCCTTTTATGTAATTTAATTCATGTCGTTCCAATTATTTATTGCTGCTTACTAAAACGCCATCGTAATATACATCATAACCATTTTCCACAAAATCACTGTATGCACTCCAGTCTTCCTGAGTCAAACGTGCACCAATGGATAAACTTCCTTCCCCTGCTGTCAAAATCTCATCTGTGTCAAATGTAATTTCTACGTAGCCATCATGGAAAGTTCCTTTTATACAAGGTGCGAGATTTACGTAATAAGGTGCTTTGGATAACTGTAAACCGGCATTGTCACACCAGAAAATCTGATTCTTGTTTCCGCTCTTTGTGTAATTGTAACGGATTGTTAATTTGGAAAGTTCAACTGGCTTAGAACCAGATGCACTAATTGTATAATTCTGATTAATGCCACCTGCAAACTGAGATTTTATAGTTACAACTGGTTTCACATCTGTTGTCGGATTACTGCTTGGTTCTACACTTGGCTTAACACTTGGTGCCACACTCGGTTTAACACTTGGTTCTACACTTGGCTCTACACTTGGCTCAGCACTTGGTACCACACTTGGCTCTACACTTGGCTCTACACTTGGCTCTACACTTGGTTCTACACTTGGTTCTACACTTGGTTCTGTGCTTGGAGTCACCTCAATACCGGAATCCACATAAGCCTGTAATACTTGTGTATAAGCTTTTTTAGGTGTTGTTAAGCTAGAGAAAAGTAATGGATTCTGGCTAGCACGCCATGAAACACTGTCATATAATCCCCAATAAGTAATATTGGTAATATTTGCTCCCTTTTTCTTCATAGAAAGGATTGCTGACATTAAGTCATAGTAGTATTGAGCCTGAACATCTGTTGAAGAACAAGTAACATCAAGTTCTGTAATTTGAATTTCAAAACCTTCATTGGCAAATTTCTGCATTGTACTCTTATATAATGAAACACTTGGGTAATTGGTTGCTAAGTGGGACTGCATACCAACACCATTGCAAATCATGCCATCTGCGTTTAACCAGTTAATTAAAGCTACAATTTTATCTGCTTCAATATAGGTATTGTAATCATTATAGAATAAAGAAACGGAATCTGTTAATTTGTACTCTTCCAAACATTCATGAGCAAACTGGAATGCTTTCTTGATAAATTCTGGTTTTGTACCTAAATTTTCTGTACTTCCGTAGATAGACTGCCATCCTGAGTTGGATGCATGGAAATATTCATTTGCAACATCCCAGGCATATACGACACTGCCATACTCGCTGTCATATACATGATGCATAATTGTTTTGATATACATTTCCATTCTGGCATCCATCTGTGTTTTGCTTACAAAGCTTCCACTATTCTGAAATCCTGTTTTAAAGAATCGTTCTGGCGTCTGGCTATGCCATACTAATGTATGAGCACGTAATTTTAATCCATTCTGATAACAGATTTTCATTACATTATCCATAGTACCAAAGTTTAATTTTGGAACTACGCTTTCTGTATAATTGCTTGGAATGTAATATCCTGCTGCTTTTGCTTGTGCTACAGTCATTGTGTCATAAGAAATAACAGCATCTGGTTTCATTTCATTTTCCATTGTTACACTGTTATACTGTTGTTTGATTACATTTAACGTATTACTATTTGATAACTGGTTTGGTGTTACACAGCTTCCGATTTTACCAAATGCTTTACCGTATGTATTTAACAAATTGGAATCGGTTGGAACTGGAACATCCTGAGCAGGTGCTTTATCACTCATCTCAAAGGACACACTGCCAATTATTGCCTCAAAACTGTCATCGGACTGTGACATAATACCGATGCAGTTTACTTTATCTGCACAGTCTGGAGCGAAACTGCATGTACCATTCTCATTGTAATTGTATTTTACTGTAACTTCATCACCTGCTGTATTATACAATTTAAAAGCAAGTTTCCCTTCATTGCTTGTAACTTTGAAGTTTACGCTATCACAATTTGACATATCTAGTGTCTCTGGTAAAGTGAATTTTGCTTCTCCGTATAATTTGGTGTAATTTAAGGTTACAGCACCTCCACTTACATGGTAAGAAGAATTCCATCCTGCGGAATAGGTCAACTGACTAAAATTGTATGTTTTAGTAGATGCAGCATTAACAGAATGAAATGGTACTAACATCGTGATTACCATTGCTAATGCTGCAAGTACAGATAAAAACTGCCTCTGCATTTTTCTCATATTCATTACCTCCTGTTTTTCATTTCAAAATCTTAAATTGCAAAATTTTAAAAAGAAACACCCTGTCTACCAAGACAGGATGCTTCATCATAAGTGTGTATATTGTAATTAGCCTACTAAAGTTCCGTTATAATATACTTCTACACTGCCATCTGCAAATCCTTCATATGAGGACCAGTCTGACTGATACATACGGCATCCTAAGTTCATGCTTCCTGCATTTGCTGCAATAGTTTGTGTAGTATCAAATGTGATGTCTACATATCCGTCACCAAATGCTGCTTTTACGTGAGGTGTCATGTTTACATAATAAGGAGCTACATTTAACTGTAAACCTGCATTGTCACAAGTAAATGTCTGAGCTTTGTTTCCTGATTTTGTATAGTTGTAACGAATCTTTAATTTAGATAAATCAACAGTTCCTTTCTTAGAAGAAATTGTGTAGGACTGATTGATAGAGCTTCCGAATGTTGTGTTCACTTTAACATCTGGAACTACGTCACCAGCAACTACTGTGCCTTGGCTTGGTTTTACACTTGGTGCTACACTTGGTGATGGCTTTTCACTTGGTGCTATACTTGGTGATGGCTTTTCACTTGGTGCTACACTTGGTGATGGCTTTACGCTTGGTGATGGTGATACACTTGGGGTTGGTTTCTCACTTGGCTGTACGGAGATTGCTCCATCTGCAATAAGACCTGCAACTGCTCCAACGAAACCAGCATTGTAATCAATACCAACTTCAGATGCAGTGTAATCCTGTGCATTATCCTGATAGTTATCACCCATTGTACTTGGTCCACCAACTAACGCACCTAATAATACGTGTTTTGCTTCTTTTAAATTTCCGCTGTCAGCATATGTATATCCGTTTGCTGCTCTATGATGTGGATGTTTTGGATATTTGTCTCCAAATCCAACAATAAAGGAATAGTTGCTTGGGTTGTCTCCTAAGATGTAATTAATCTGTTTTGTAGCAAAGCTCTTAGCAGATTCATCTTTTGTCAATCCGTAGTACTCGATTGCAACCATTGACTGAGCTGCAGAGTATCTTAAACATCCCCATTGAGTAAGATATTTTAATCCACCAGAAGTAGTTGGTACGTCTTTAATCCAGTAATCGATATTGTGCTTAACAGCATTAATATATGCAGAATCTTTTGTGATATCATACATCATAATTTCTGCTGGTGTCCACATGTTATCCCAGCACATAGTCCATTCATCCTGATGAATTCCCTTACCTGTATTTAAGTAATTCTTTGCATCTTGTAAGTAACTAGCTTCTCCAGTTGCTTTATATAACCAAACTGCTGCCCAAGCTAAATCATCTTCATAGCTAGAAGATGTATAGAAGCTCTGTCCTTGGCTTAAGCCTAATTTGGATTTTCCTAATGCATAAAGAGATTTTGCATTTGTTAAGCATTTTGCTCCGTATGCAGAATCATCTGTATTTAAGTACATAAGTGCTAATGCTGCAGCTGCTTCACCACATACATCAGAACCTGCACTGCTGTTATCTACTTTGAACATTGTCTGACGGTCGCCCTGTGCTTCTGGTGCCCCCCAATAAGCATGGTCTTGGTTACCATCACCTAATTGATAGTAGAAGGTAAACATATTTGGATGGCATTTCATAAAGTAATCGCAGAAATGTTTTAATGTTTCCAGCATTTTAGTGTCAGCACCAGCTTTTTTGAAAGAGTCTTTGTATGAATAGTAACTCCATCCAAGAACACTTGCTGCATAGCCCTGTGTGATACCGAATTTTACATGGTCACCACAGTCATGATATCCACCACTTAGGTCAAAACCTACATCTTTACCATCATTAACATGGCAAGCATCACGCCAAGAAAATGCATTGTTCTCTCCAGCATCTTTACCACATTTGTTCGCATCATAGAATGTAACACCATCTTTTAATGCTTCCCCATAGTTAAATGATGCTGCATCTACTGTAATACCTGTCATTGCTGACATAATCATGCTGGCACTTAAAGCCATTGCGCACACTTTACTGATCCTTTTATTAATCTTCATATTATCCTCCTTTTAAGAAGCAAGGTGCTTGCCCCTTCATGTGTTTCTTTATCCGATGCTTTTATTATAATATAAAGTAAAAAAAAGTGGGGAATATGTGCATAATATGTGTCATTTTCTTACACAACATGACCAATTTATAATTATGCGCCTTATACCCACTCTTTTTGATTGTCTCTTTTCAACAACTTTTCCTTTTTTCAAGCCATACTTTCTAGTGAATCTCCACAAATTTTTCATAAAAAGCATCCGCATCCACAAGCAAATACCCATCTCTCAGATTCTGATGCTTCTTATGATGAGAAAACTGGATATAGCGATTTTGTGGATTGATAGTTGAGTATACACCGTTTATCCTAAAATCGTGCCTACTGCTTTTTCATATATGCTTACTTTTTCCTTAAAATTTCCTTGGAGCATTAAATAAAATGGATTTATCTCAGATATGATACAAGAAAATAATACACAGTGCTTAATAGGGTACTGGTAAAATAGTTATGTACAACTGAATAGCTCATAGCTTTTTCTCGCAGATTTCACTGCCTCATTCTATTCTTTCACATCATTTGTTGACCATGTAACTGTTTGTTCCGGCTCATTCTGTTCTCGATAAAGAATTTTTAAGATTTCACTATTCTTCTCTTCTATATTACGAAGATCCGCTACTGAAATTTTCCCCAAATCAAAAAACTGAACCTTTATTTTATTAAACAGCAGTGGAATAATAAAGCGATCCCAGCGACCAAATAATCTTATTTTATGTTTATAGTCTACTCGCAAACCAATTAGATGCTTATCATTTTTATTAGCAAGCAAAAAGGCGATTTTTTTAATCTTGTGCCTAGGACCTTTTGGTCCATCATATGCTATCACAATAATATTTTCAGTTGTTTTCGCTTCTTTAAATAAACTTTTATATTGATTTACAGTTTTTCCTGTATAGGCAACGCGAAATACTTCTCCATTATTTTTTTCAACCATTTCCTGAATTACATTGCCTCTCCACTTCTCCGTCACTAAAACGGTAGCTTTTTGCTGATACTTTGATAACTCTTTAAGAATTAAATGTGTAATAAAACAATCTTCATGCCAAAAACCAACTATATTAGGTTTTTGTAATAACTCCATGCCTTTGTAAGTGATCTTGCTTGTCTTATCAACCAGCGCCAAATATGATAAAAATAATTTAGACAGCTTCACGACTCCTACATCCTCCCTTTAACCTTTGCAGTTCTATACTCCTAAACTTTCTCAAACAGAACCATTATAGCACAAGAGAGAAAGTTCTGACAAGATTCGAACTTTCTCCCTTTGCTCAATTTTTCTTAACCCCTCGATTTACATCTAAATAACCAAGCGTAGCTTTTTTCTTACCAAAAGTCAATTTACGATACTGAACAGAATATCTCGTACCATCTGTTCGAATTAACTGGTACGTCTTCTTATCGCATGAAAACTTAATGATTGAATCATCTTCGGAATCTCTAATTTGAAAATAATAATTCCCTCCTTCTGATTCCTTCTCAAGAATTTCTACTACTTGAGACATGGTGTATCCAAAATCTTTTAACTGGTACAGCATACCAAAATTAACTATCATGACAATAAGGATGCTTCCCATTGCAATAAGCATTTTTTTCTTACGTCCTGCCATCAGATAAGATGGTCTGGCAAATCGAAACAATAGATAACCACACACAATCATTGCTGTTGCTAAACCGATTAATATGCTTCCTAATACTTTCACCACAACATCTTTGTAGGAAACCCATGCATATGCACGAATACACCAAAGCCCCCAAAATACAATGGTAACAGCAAATAAACATATTATGATACTTATAAATTTTTTCTTTTCTTGCATACTCTTATTTTATTATAAAAAGAAAAAATGTCAACAATAGCATAAGTACAAGCACCAAACAATATATATTTAGTAAGGAATTTGATGCAGGTTCTTCTATGAAAAAAAAAATTATAAAGAAAATGATCATGTATACCTTGGTTATGTTGACTGCATATTTCTTTGGAGCTGGAGTTTCCTGGATGGTACATAATAACAAAGAAACCCAGACTATGCAGATTCAAAACACCGAAAACTGGGGTCTTGGCTTTTCCGAGGAAGGAAAGCCTCCTTCTGGCAATGCAACTAGCGATGAATTGAAAGCATATGACGCATACTACATAGGCGATACAAGCCAGAAGAAACTTTATCTTACCTTCGATGCAGGTTTTGAAAATGGTAATACACCTGCCATTCTAGAAGCACTAAAAAAGCATCACGCAAAAGCAACCTTTTTTGTTGTTGGCAACTACATTGAAACGAGTCCTGACCTTGTAAAACAAATGATCGCAGAAGGCCACACAGTTGGAAATCATACTTTCCATCATCCTGATATGTCTTCTATTTCCACAATGGAAGCATTTCAAAAGGAAATGGACGGTCTGTCAGAGCTTTACGAGAAGACAACAGGTCAGAAATTAGTGAAATTCTATCGTCCACCTCAAGGTAAATATAGCACGCAGAACTTAGAAATGGCAAAACAGCTTGGATATAAGACATTTTTCTGGAGTTTGGCTTACGTGGACTGGTATCAGAATGCCCAGCCATCCAAAGAAGAAGCTTTTTCCAAACTCTTAACTCGCATTCATCCTGGAGCTATTGTACTTCTTCATAGTACCTCTTCCACGAACGCTGAGATTTTAGATGAACTTCTTACGAAATGGGAAGAGATGGGTTACTCTTTTGGCACCTTACAGGAATTGTGTGGCATGAAATCCAATTCATCCATCCCCGCCAAGCCAACGAAAGCTCCAGTCACAGTAACAACAGATCCTGCTTCCTAATTATGCGTACTCGCCCATTTTCATAAACTTCTTTCTTTTGAAAGCGCCAGTCACCTAAAAACGACTGGCACTTTTTTAATTTCCCTCTTGCGTACCAAATAAAACAAAACTATACTATTTGTATTAGACTTATTTTGGAAAACATGAAAAGACATGGAGGAAAATATGACAAAGAAAGATGTATTAGAACTGAAACGTCGTTTCAAAAAGAGCGAATGCACCTTTACTAGACTGTGTGGCTGCTATGTAAACGGCGAGAAAGAAATCGTATTAAACATAGGAGAAACCTTCTTAAATCTTGAAGAAGAGGAATTTTATAAATACTTAGATATAGCGAAAAAGACCTTATCTGGTACTGTTGGCAATAATCTGCTGGAACTTAACTTTCCTTTGGAGGAAGAAGAACCTGGTGGCAAACAGCAGTTTCTTATGGGCCTTAGAGAAAGTGGCTTAAAAAATGAAGGATTGTTAGAAAATTTCTATCAGCACATCATTGATACTTACGATTATGCAGGTAATTATTTAATTCTGATTTTCCATGATGCATACGATGTTATGAAAAAAACCAGTGACAATAACAAACTAGACGAATCAGAAGAGGTATATGAATATCTGCTTTGCGCTATCTGTCCTGTAACCTTAAGCAAACCTGCACTTGGTTATTTAGAAAATGAGAACCGTATTGGACCTCGAATCCGCGACTGGGTTGTAGGCGCTCCTGATAATGGCTTTGTATTTCCTGCTTTTACAGATCGAAGTACAGATATTCATTCCATCATGTATTACACCAGAAATGCCAAAGACCCTCATCCTGAATTCATGGAATTAGGCCTTGGCTGCGATCCAAAACCAACTGCAACAGAACAAAAGGAAACGTTTAAGTGCATTATCAACAATGCGATTGCTCCAATTGAGCAAGAAGAAGGCCATTATTTTATGGAAATACAAGAAAGCCTAAATAGCTTAATGGAAGAAAAAGAAGCAGTCGAAGACAATACGGAAGATCCTCTGCTTCTAACAAGTCATACTATTCAGGAAGTCCTTGTAGAAAGCGGCATTCCTGAAGATGTTACCAGTGTAATTGAACGTTCCTATAGTGAGGAATTCGGAGATACTCCACCTCAAGTGGAACACCTAATTGATTCAAAAGCATTAGCTGCCAATGTGCATCGTAAAAGAGAAAAAGAGCTGGTACAGCAAGTACAGACATTACAGCAGAAATTAGAAGAAACACAACAGGAAGATACCCAGTCTGCTGCTTTACCAGAGGACGGGCTTACAGATGAGTATGCTGTCATTCTCAATGTAAAACCTGAGAAAGTGGATCAGATAAGTTCACAAATCATCGACGGTAAGAAATGCCTTGTGATTCCGATAGATGACAATGAACATGCTGCTGTAAATGGTATGGATGCACCTCTATAAACATATACGCCTCTCTTGTAATTAAGATACTGATTGTATTGGTGTAAATCATAATTTGTATTATTGCAAGAGAGGTGGTATTTTCCCTACACCTGTATTAAATTTCGAACCACCATCCAAATCATTAGCGAAACTAAATATCCAATCCCTACACCTTTCCAAACCGCTGTATACTTGTCTTTTCTCTGTCCATTAAAAACTTCGTGCAGGACTAACACAATAAGTACAGGACTCGTCCAAAATAAAAAGTAATTAGCCTGCATTGCCTTTTGCCAATGAAAAAGAGATAACTGATAAATCATCCGTGTGATACCGCACCCTGGACACTTTAGGTGAAATACTTTATAAAAAAGACACGGTACACCAAAACCGATATACCGTATCATCAAATAATATATCACACCTGCAAATAGTATAATGCCCCACTTAATTTTCTTTTGTTTCAAACTAGTATTGAGCAAATTTATTCACTTCGTTCTGAATTAACGCATAAGCAATAATCCCACCGAAAATGAATACTAAAAGATATAAAACTCCCCCATTACTAGAACTTTCTCCACATAATTGATGAGCTTTATCGATTTTTTCGCCACATTTGTATGCCCAGTAAAGTCCATAAATACCACATGTAATAATTGTAAGTACGAATGCTAAGACGCCTGAAGTTCCTGGTTCTTGTGCAATTGCGTTCGTGTCATCTGTTAAGCAAACAAACCAGTAAACCCCGTAAATCCCACATGTAATAATTGATAAAATAATGCAAAGTGCAATATTTTTTTGTTGTACCATATACCTTATTCTTCCTTTCATTTTTGCCACAATTATATCATACTACATCTTATTTTGATACAAATTTCTTTATACTTTTTATTTTAACTTAATCTTGTACAATATTTTGCAACCATACTCCTTTTTTTACAAGTACATACCCAATCATACATTTTATGAGCTCAACCGTCTGACATAATGCATATAACGTAATAATTGGCAGATTTGTAAACTTACTAAGTAAAAATACAGTTGGCACATTCACACACCAGACAAATGCACTGTCAAATAAAAAAGTAATGCCTGTTTTCCCTCCGGAACGCAAGGTAAAGTATGTAGCATGTTCATATGCATAAATCGGCATGCAAACTCCTGCTATAATTATCAGTTCCTTTGCGATATTCTTGACTACCATATCCGTGTTGTAAAGCCTTGGGAAAAACGGTGCAATTATTATCATGCCTAATCCCATAACAATACAGCTTGCAACACAGAAGAAAATCATCTTATGTGCTGTATCAACTGCACCTTCCATATCATCTTCACCAAGTTTCTGACCTACTACTATGGCGATAGATTCCCCCAATGCGATATAAACCACATAAAACAGGTTCGAAATAGTAGAGGAAATACTAATTGCTGTTACTACCTCAAGTCCTCTTGAAGAATACATTTTATTCATAAATGCTTGTGCAGAAGCCCATAAGGTTTCATTGACCATAAGCGGTGTTCCTGTCAAAATGACATTTCGAATCAGTCTGCTTGGAATATGAATATTAGTAAATACTCCATCGAAATACTCGGCACGCTCTTTATGTGTTTTTACCCATACAATTAAAACACCCAGTTCCACAAAACGTGCAACTACAGTTGCAATCGCAGCGCCATTAGAGCCAAGTCTTGGCGCTCCCATTATTCCAAAAATAAGGATAAGGTTTAAAACAAAATTGGTAATTACTGCAGCAATACTTGCTATCATAGGTGGAACTGTTTCTCCACATTCCCTTAATGTACTAGATAAGCACTGTGACCATGCAAATGGCAGCAGTCCTATCATAATAATAAAGATATATTGCTTCCCATATTGAAATGCTAATTCTATATCACCACAATTAGTATCCGCCATGAGATACTGACGGATTAAAGTTCCTCCCATAATTGTGAAAATTGCAACTGCAATAACTGTTAATACTGTTATAATGATAAGCTTTAATTGTAACGTATTTCTTACACCATCTATATTTTTTGACCCAAAGTACTGAGCTGTGAAAATTCCTGCTCCAGACACAGCCCCAAAAATACATAGGTTAAATACAAAGATTAACTGATTGGCAATTGCAACTCCTGCAACCTGCTCTGTTCCAAGCCTTCCGACCATTATATTATCCAGAAGACTAACAAAACTTGTAACTCCCTTTTGCACAATCATAGGAATTACAAGCACTAGTATCATATAATAAAATGCCTTGTCTCCTATATATTTTTTTCTTAAAGCTTGCATATTTTCCTCTCCCTTAATTATTACGCTCTAATTGCCCATCTCATTTTTGTAGATCTTGCTCGACCGTTTCTTCTGCATTCCTCTTGAGATGGACGAATTACATCCGATGAAATCTCACTATAGACTCCCTCTTTGAAGAAACGTTTAAAGGATTTTTTAACCATTCTGTCCTCTCCTGAATGGAAAGTCAGGATTGCAACACGTCCACCTGGTTCTAGAATATCAGGTAATTTTTCTAAAAATCCTTCCAATACCTCAAATTCACTATTCACATCAATTCGTAAAGCCTGAAATACCCTTTGACATGTTTTCTTAATGGTCTCCTTTCTCTCCTTCGCTGGAAGAAAGGAAAGAACCTCTTCAATCAGCTGTTCTAACTGAGTTGTTGTTTCAATCTTCTTTCCCCTACGAATGGAAGAAGTGATCGCCCTTGCCAATTCAGCTGCATATGGTTCATCCGAATTCTCAATCAGCATACCTTCTAGTTCATCTCTTGTCACTTCTTTTAGACGCTCTGCTGCGGAAATTCCCTTTTCGGGGTTTAATCTAAGATCTAGAGGTCCTTCAAATTTGTAAGAAAAACCTCTTTCTGGATTGTCTATCTGCATAGAAGACACCCCAAGATCTGCTAGGGCAAAATTTACTTTTCCATACTCTTTTGCTACTTCATCAATATGAACAAAGTTTTTATGAATAATGGTAATTTTATCTTCACCATATCCCTTGGCTTCAAGCCGCGCTTTCGTTTTCACCGATTCAATTGGATCTACATCCATCGCATACATGTGTCCCTGTCCATCAAGACGTTTTAACATTTCGGATGTATGACCACCATAGCCTAGCGTAGCATCTAATCCGTACTGTCCTGGCTGGATCTGTAAAAAATCCATAATTTCTTCTACCATAATTGGAATATGCATTCCGGCTGGAGTACTTCCTTTACTTTTGACCTTTTCTATTGTATCCGCATATTTTTCAGGATTATGCTCTTTGTATTTTTCCTTATAAGAACGGGGATGTGTTCCTTTGTAGCGTACACGACGCTTATGTTCTTTCGCTGGTTCTTGACTGTGTATCTGATTTTGATTGTTCATTGTTTACCTCTTTCATTTTCCTACCACATTATATATAGCTTAGTCGCATTATAACATCTTATTCTTTTTGAAACAACGTTAATGTTCATTTCTGTATATACAAAAGCACCGAGCTTCATTACCATAAGCTAGGTGCTTGTTCTTATCGTTTTTACTTTAAAATCCTGTTAACTTTGTAATTATCTGAACCATCTTGTTTACTGTATCAAACATATCTACTTCCAACATGCTATCTGAAAATTGCACAGAATAGTAGTCTTCCAGCATGATAATCAAATACGTAAAAAAATCTTTTTCTAATTTTCCTGATGTAAAAAGTGGTTCCTCATATGAATCTATTGATATGAGTGCCTGCCTCTCAATTAAACCAGCTATGTCTTCTGCAC
>ERZ808278.881-NODE-881-length-15514-cov-11.117019_pt1 | contig 15514 bp, 18 predicted proteins | sample MGYA00521239_ERZ808278 | MGnify/ENA primary metagenome ERZ808278 (study PRJEB31516, sample SAMN03275600) | gut metagenome | biome: mammalia-associated habitat; material: feces | host: Papio cynocephalus | place: Kenya | collected 2012-07-17 ... | reverse complement strand
AAGTTACATAGTCCGTGTAGGACGGACACTATTTTCCCCAAAAACACAAACACCTGTTCGATTTTCAGACAATAAATTTACTACAGAAAACTTGATCAATTATAACTTGTCAATAGTAATATTGCACAAACATTTACCAAAACTTTATGCACTTCTACCATTGATTTCATTGAAATCAGACAATACAACTAATTATCATAATTGTATACACAATTAAAACAAAAAGTGTCCGTCCACCGCGGACACTACCTGTCTTTGGTGGGCGAACACGATCGAACACTTGTTCTATGTGGATAACTTAGAAAGCAAACAAGTGTTCGCATATAACGAACACTTGTTTGTGTATTAAATTGTAAAAGTGATTATTTGCGCGGTACACGCCAACGGTTTTACGTTTACAGGTGGAATGTTTTCTGTTGTATATGCAACGTAATTAGCAGTGTCCTTTTCTGGATCACGAATCCATGAAAAAAGTTTTACATTTTTTGCAGAATCAGCAAAAAAAGCCGTATTAAGTCCGCGAACGTTTTGCGCGTTTTTTGGAATCCATATTGTAAAGGCGCCTTCGGTATTCTCAGGTTGATAAAGCCACGCTATAGCATAAATGCTCTTCCCAATTTGATAAGTAGGATAAGTGATTTTCTCGCCCGCAGGTACATTATATCCGGCGATTATATTATAATCGCTGTTTTGCAAAGTTATATTTAAAATATTTTCATCTGCTTTTTTTCGATCCAGAATTTCTTGGTCAACGCGTGCGTTAGTCCGTACATCTTCTGCAATTCTTGCAACTTCCTCCGCCTTTAGCGTACTATCAATCTGCACAAGCGCATTACTCAACGGCTCTAAAGGTGTGCTTTTTGGCGCATCGAATCCGTAATTTTTTGTTTTGAAAACAATGTTTTCGTCTGGATGATAGTCTCTTTTATACATTTTATACACCTCCATTCAATGCCTGTATATCGCCAAACTCTCCAAGTGCATATACCTGTAAATTTGGATTGCGTGTTTGCGAACTAGCGTTGTACGCAACAACTGTCCACTTGTCAACATTAACCACTATTCCCTCACAATCAATACTCGCGTTAGCAAGGAAGTAAAGACCGTCCTTTTGCATACTTTCTGGTAACAAAATTCTCGTACTCGCCCCAGCTTCCAAAGACACAATCTGCTCCCAGATACCGCCATATGTTACAACATGCTCGAGAATTCCGATAGTAACAAAATCTTTGATTTTTTCATTTACCTCGTTCTCAAAGTTTGTTATAATATTGTTAATCTCTTCTTTGTATGCGTTAAACTGATTTGTAATATCTGTCTGAAACTGGCTGTTATTCTGCACCATATTGTTAAAAGTTTCCGTCCACTGCGCAAAAGTTGACGTCCATTGTGCCCAAGTTGTCGACCACTGCGTCCACGTGGTTTTCATACCGTTCCATTCTGCCACAATGCTATTCCATTGATCGACAATAGAATTCCATTCGCTGATGATCTGATTCAAAAGTTTCGTCGCATCTGTGATGAACTTCCTTTGCTCGTCCGTTAGATCGTTTACCTGTTTGGTCAACTGGTTAATCATAGCGGCAATACGTGCCAAAACCTCGTAGTACGAAAGTGCATCATCGTACACTAACGGTTGGGTTTTTTGTAACCAAAATGCAAAATCTGGAAAGTGAACATCATACACACCGTTGTTAATCACTGGGTTAAACGGGTCAATTTTATTTGCCATATTTGCCTCTCTTTCTAGCGCATCCAATCAATCGACAGTCCAAGATTGCCGCGATTACCAAACGCCATCATGTTTAAATCGTTACCGTGTTCCGAAAAGTCTCCAAACACTGACATAAATAATTCTTCGCAATCTGCAATAATCGTACTATTTACGTTAATAATATGTTCGCGGTACTTGATTAACTCGTCCATCTTACTGCCCCGCCATCCTTTTTCCGTCCGGTGGCTAGTGTCCACAATGGACGTATTACTTTTTCCGGCGTTTCGCTCGCTGATTGCGTGACTATTCTCCCCTGTGGTCTGTCCTCTTGTCATACCACTAGCGTAGTCAGCACCGGAAAAATTAACTTGTGGGTTATCGCTGTTAATTCGCTGATCGTTAGAACTGCTGTTGCTCGTGTCACTCATGGTTCTGTCCGCTTCGGACGTGTTGTTTCCGTCGCTTGTGTCGGTGTCGTCAAACGTCATGTTGACATTTTCCAAAATCTGCGCGACAGCTAAATTACTGTCATACAGTGCCTTATATTTAGGCATGTTTCGCGTCAATGTGTCATTAAGCTTAAGTTTAAATAAACCGATGGTTTCAAACCCAATCTCGCACATGTAAAAATGTATGACAAACATACGTTCAAACTCTGCACGTGAACTCTCGTCGGAATTGTACCAAGGGAATGAAAAATCAAAAAGGTGCGGTATGCCCGTTGCGATTTTGTCATAAGTTGTTGCTTCCAGATTTTTAAAATCTGCGAAACTCTCAATATAGTCTCTAATCTTCGTCGTGTATGTCGACATTCTCCACACCTCCATTCACAAGGTTTTCTTTTCTCTCCACGCCTAAGCCGCTACCAATATAACGCACATCAATATTAAGTCCAAACACGCGGTTGATCTGTTCACAAGCGCGTTTTCGTACACCCAAAAATGATTGACGGTTAATTAACGTAAGGTCAGCATCCTGTTCGACCTCGCTTGTGATTAAGCGTTCTTTTTTTGTGCCGTCAATATTGCTAATACCAAACTGCACGCAAAAATCAGCAATTTCCTGTCGCATAGCGGTTGTAAGATCGCCAAAAATGTTTGGCGGTTCGAGGTTCAGAACTTTCATCGTGTCTATGTTTGTCATTCCATCTTTAACGGGCAAAAATGGTACAAAATCATTGTATTGTTTAAACAGGTTTTTTGTGCTTAAGCGTTGGTTTTCACTGCCGGTAATGACGATAGGCGTTCTATGTGCGTAGATATTGATATTCCGAGTCAAACGCATGTTCGCAAGGCTCTCTGCATACATTTGCACATAGTCTACACTCGGGTAACCCGTGCTACTATCCCATATAATAACACTGTTATTTTTTCCCAATGATTTAAAATACTGTTGCGCGTAGGCGAAACGCATGTTTGGTACACCGTAAATATCTACAGTACCCCCAAGATTAGTTTTCATGGCGGCGTATTTCTCGATCACGTCATCCTTAAAAAATACCGCCTGTCCCCACCAAAAAAGATAATCTTCCAATACGCGCGGGGGAATCTCGTCCGGCAAGTTAATCCACTCAAAACGGTTCACAATCATTTCATGCAACATGTTAAAGTAGCGGACATAATAATTCCGGTACTGCGGTACACTAAAATATTCAGCATCTTTTGATTGATTTTTCACTTTCTCACTTCCTTCCGCTAATTATTTGTCAATCCATAGTTACCTATGTCGCTTGTGTGCCATATCGTTACCCCACGATCAAAGATAGACCTCAAAATGACAAGATAATCAAGATCAATGTTTCCGCTAATTGTGCAGTTCCTCGTTTTGACAAAATCCCATGCCGACCGATTATTTATAGCAGGCGTACCAATCTCCCCTATTTTGTAACCAAACATACTAAAGTAGTCGTCGATTTTCCGTGCGTACTCTGCGCGTATCTGCATCGGGTAGTAACTGATATGGTCATTACCGATAATTTTACTCGCATTACCACTTGACGTACTGACATTGCCACTCGGTTGCAGAAAATGATTAACCACGCTTTTGATTCCGTCGCCGATCACTTCCGACCAATCCGTACTACTAAACGTAGCTAAAGGACTACTTTTATAAGCATCGCTTGCAGCTTGCTTACCACTGGCAAGAGCACTACCCGCGCCACTAGCCGCCGCACCCAAAAAACCAAAGCCCGCGCCGGATAACGCTTTTCCAACATTTCCAAAAACTCCGGCGGCAGTGTCGATTCCCTGCGATACAGATTCTCCTGCGCTGACTAATGCGGTAGCGCCTGCGGTACTTGCCATTTGCGCGACGTATGCCTTGTATGCATCTGTCATGATAGCACATTTCGGGTAATCCGAAAATGTAAGCATATCAGTGTAATCTACCGCGAACCCTTTGTACTGTATCGGGTAAGATACCAACAGCGGGTTAGGTGTCATAGCTACCGTATAGGTAAAACTACAAGCGTCACTTGAAAAATACTCATATTTATATTCGATACCCGTGCCGTTGTTGTTATTACCGTATAAAAAATTATACGGATAGCAAAAAAGCTTTTTGTTTTTTGGTACGTAGCCGTCAATGTTGTCATATTTTTTCGGTAAATTAAGTTGCTTGAATTGAGTTTCCTCTGCAATAAAGCTAGTCGGCATCATAAAAGCGTTCAAAATTCCGTCAATCGTGCCGTTTGCGTTTGCGGCTATTAAGAACTCGTTCACACCGTCGCCGTTATCGAAAACGTTGAAAGTGATAGCGGTATACACACCGTCACGGAATTCTCCGCCGTTAAAATTCCCGCTATCATCAAACGCACTTGGTACGACAACAGACATAATGTTCCGATCGCTTAATTCCGGTGCATCGTAATTTTGTTCTGTTTCCTGCTTGACGATATAATCCCCCGTTTCTAATCCCTCGGGAAACGTGTACCGCCCGATCACGTCATCACTTTTTTTAACAATCTGTCGCTCGATATAGCATTTATTAAGCACCATATCAAACTGGCAGTTTGTCCACACGTCCATAATAAAATGGACGCGGCAGGAATTAACAGATAAAGGCTCCACGCTTGTGATAAAACCATACATCCAGTTATCCATGTAACCCACGTTTTTAAATGCTATATAATTCGCGCTGTCCGCATATAACTCATTGACTGGTGCGGCGAAATCAGCATATCCTCTTTTGACTGGTGCGGCGTTATCGGTAGCATAAATTGCTTTACTGTCAACGTATGCAAAAAGTTCTTCGCGGCTCGAGAATAAACGCACGTGGTTATATGACGAGTCCCACGGAATTCCACGACAAATTCTTACTTGTGCTACTGGCGCTATTCCGTCTACGTTTTTTTGTGCTGGCAAAGGAATCATCTTATCCATGTTTTTCTCCATTCTAGGGAGAGTTTACACTCTCCCTTAAATCAATGTTTCACGTGAAACATTTACTGATTGACAGTAACAGTACCCGTGCCACTGATCGAACTGTCATATCTAGACGTAGCCTTGACGGTAAGCGTAGCCGCTTTTTCGTCATTAGCGATGTGCAGGATATTTGACCCCGGAATAAAGGCAGTGTACTGGCTCGTCGCACCACTCACGTCGTAGTCAAGTAACTGCGGTGTATACTGACTGTCTCCGCTCGCAAGAGCAGTGATCTCCACATCAGTACCCACGTTTCCGGCAGTGTCGGTAACACTTACTGTTGTAAGTCCGACCGTGTCCGTCGTGAAAACGATACACGGAAAGAACGGAGAATACGAGAACATTTCCGACATCGTGAAGAAGTAGTTCCACGTCAGCGCCGCGCCATTCCGGCTGTCGGTAAGTGTCCGGAAATTCTCGCGGACGTTGAAAAATCGCATATCGAATAATGCAAGCTTAATGTTCGGGTCGTCGAACTTGTCAATGATGATCTTGCGGACGTTAATGTCAACTTTAGACATATTAAACGCTGTAGCAAGTACCTCTACGTCTAACTCCGCGTCGATCTCGGGTGTAGTAACATAAAAGATCGTATTGTCATTAGCGCAAGAATCAGCCCCCGCGATGTTGTATTCCGGATGCGGAAACTTCATCTGTCCGATGTAAGCCTTAACAAGCTTTGTCAACTTCTTCGCGTTCTCCGCGCTCGTCGTCGGGTCGGCAATATTGACCGCGTAGAGCTGATCTGCTGCGCTTGCGCTCTCGATCAAACGTTTCATACAGAGATATTCATCCCAATTAGCACCGGCGAAAAGGCTCTGCACTTTCGCGTTAATCAAATCGCGCACACCGTATTCCGATCTAAAAGCCGTACGCAAATTGTCAAACGTAACCGTAACAGGGTACTGGATAGGCGGTGTAAGTTTATGGTAAGCCGCCATAACTGTCGACTGGTAGTAAGCATACAGTTCTGCGACCGTGGCAAACTGGTTAAACTGTTTACCTTTTGCCATGTTGACAAAAATCTCCTCTTCCGTACCGCCGTACCGCATTGGATCTCTCTTGAGTATTCCTAACGGGTTTTCAAAAAATACCGTCTCAATTCTCTGCTCCATGATCTGCTCAACTAATGCATTAGCAAAAGCGTTTCTCAACGGCGCGATGTTCAACAGGTTTTCATAGATACTTGAGATATTTTCTGCCGTCGCTTCGGGAATCCTGTCCCGATATTCAAGGCTCTGTAATGATCTTACTGCGTTTAAAATGGCGATATTATTCGCCGCTACTTTATTAGCCAATTCTCTTCTCTCCTCTCTTATTCTGTACTGCCGTCAAAATCAAGCATTTCCGGCGTCACATCTTCAACCACTTCAACATCTGCTTTAGGCTCTTCAACGTCCGTTCTCGGGCGTTCTTGACCTGCCAACATTTCCCCAAACCGCGCAATGTACTTTTCGCGCAAGCCCTCATAGCGTTCCTTGTAGCCGTCATCTGTAACGTTTGCGCCGCTTCTGATGGTTTCTGTGATGACGTTAATTTCTTCATCCAATTCTTCGGGCGCTTCGATCTTGCCAAGAATTTTTGTTAATGCTTCGTCTGCTGTCATTCTTTTACCTACCTTTCCTTAAAAATGGTTTTAAATAATATATAAAAGGTGTTTTTCTGCCGCTCGGAATGGGCGACACGCCTAATATATTTACTGGTACATCTTGATAGATGTTAATATCATCGTTAATATAAAACCTCAATATAATTCTGGTTAATGCGGTATTTCCGATTAAGATATAAACAGAGTTACCATCTTTTCGATATAAACTAGCACCGCTAGGGATTCTAATACTCCACGCCCTATTAGCGCTCACCATAAATCTAACGATAGTATTGACATTTGCTGTCTGACTATAAGGCGTAACACTAATACTCGGTGCAGGGAGCGCGGGTCGGTTAATTCCGATCTGGCATTGCACTCTAGTGTTTGCATCATCTACAAGCCAAAAGGCTATGGCGGTTGTAATCTGCGCCGTATTAGCATTTCCGCTGACTACAAGCGCGCCATCGGTTTTTTCCACAAGCGAAAGATATTGACCCAAGTTATACGTCCATTCTCCCGACGCGCTAACATTGATCGTTATTGTATCTCCATCTACTATACTAGTACTACTAGGCGTGATTGTCAAGCTTTTTCTTTCAACTGGTGCCGATCCGCTATAAATATCGTAAATATCTTGCGAATATCGGTATCTTTGATCTTGCACCGCCGTTCCCTTGTCATCTGGATTTTCAAAATTGAACAGAACATATGTACTAGCAATACGAATATCAGTAGCATTTTGCAGTATAGCAAGTGTACTTGCATAATCACTTTCTAACTCATACTTAAGATAATAAAGCGCCAACTCTAAGCTACCTATGCTAGAGTAACTTCCATTTTTCCACGCGTTGTAATAACCTTGTTTACGTGTGTAGTAAGACCACTGCGCTAACCCATAGCCGGGCTTGTTTTCATATAATCCGCCATTGACAAAAGCACTCTCGCTTATTGTACCATTGTCAACGTCTCTAGTATAATTGCGGCTTGGTAAAAATTTGTTGTCCGAACTATAATCTCTTTCACACCGATAAGGTATAATAAAGCTTTCCGCATACAAATTTCCCATCATCGCCGCCACGCCGATCTCATTGCCGATATATGTCATAAGGTCATCCCAAACGGCTTTACTATATCCCCAATCTTTATAATCACTCAACGCCATCTTACATTAACCTCACACTCAAAATATCCAAAACAATATTTTTACACTTTAAATCCTTAAACCGTAACAAGCCCATATCATAAGCACGTTTTAGGTAATCATAGATAAACGACTTACTTGATAGCATTAGGGTATCCGCATTGTGACTTGCAGGGTCAAAAGTAAAAACATATCTTGCGTTAGGGTCTGCGGTATAGTCAATGTATACTACTCCTAACTCGGGGTACTCCCGCACTGCAAAGCGATCTTTTCCACATACAAGTGTGAAAATGTAATTACTGTTTCCGGTCACTTTCTCGACAAAAGCGCTCGCATCACACAAATAAGTACCATCTGCACTTGATTTCTGGTAAGCACTGTTGCTAAAAACTTTAGTGAGACCACTTTCTTTAAGCGCTTGTTGTGCATCTTTATTAACGGTAAACTGCGCTACCCATCCATGACCTCTTAAAAACTTAGTATTATCACGCAAGCGCTTATGTATACCAAAATAAATAAAATACGGGTTCAATAACGTAACATAATTTGCTAACATATAAACAGGTACTTCGCGCACTTGCTTTCCTTTACCTCTACAGATACTACGCAACGTACTTTCGAATTTCGTGATTTCATTTCGCAAATATCCGTTATTTTCAAGCACAAATTCATCAAAAACAATTAAATTGACTTCCTTAAACATTGGGCTATATTTTTTAATCTTGTCCGAGTTGCTAAAGTAAACCGCATATCCCAACACACTTTGATTATCTTCTGCATCATGCAAAATTAAAGCGCTAATAAGCCCTTTTACAACACTTTTGTTACTCACAAGCTTACCGTATTCTGGGTAAATGTCCAAAACGTCCTCATACATTTTACCACTGCTCGCTATCTCGTCTTGTGTTCGATATAAAAAAACGACTTGTGAACCATCTTCTTTATGCTTTTCCAAACTCTCGATTAACAGCGATGTCGTTTTTCCGGCACTACGATTCCCGATGATCATTCGTAAGATCGGCTCGCAATCGTCTAAATCTTTTACTTTTTTAATCTCGTCTAAATTATAAAATCCCATTTCCTTTACCTCTCAACTAGCACGGCGGGAATCGAACCCGCATACATGGAGTCAAAGTCCACTGCTCTACCTTTAAGCTACGCACCAAAAATGTTTCACGTGAAACATTACGGAACTTTTTCTAAAATTTCACGGATTTTTTCGGGAACTAAGTTCATATTTATCCTCCCGACGTTTTCCAATATTGACCCGATCTCCATTAAAATAATATAACTACACATGGCGCTCGCAACCGGAACAGTAAAACCGAGGTCAAGATAGGTCTGTCCCCAATCAATAAGCACGGCGCAAGCGATAACGCAAACCGAACCGAACTTATTAAAAAGTCCCTCCCTCATAATCGAGGAATTGAAATTTTTGTTTTTCACTGCCATCACGATTCCGCTGATAAAATCCAGAACCATAAATAAAAAGGTAATCACATAAATCATTCTTTTCTCTCCCTTGTTAAATTTAGAGGTTTGCCGCCACCCCTGCGGACACCACTCCGCGTCCTAGCGTTTTCCCGCTTGGTGTACAGGACTTCTACAGGATGGCGGGTACTACTCCATTACGCGCTCTTGGTTTGACATAAGAAATCTGGACATTTTTCGACCATAGGGCTAGTCGGAGGAAACGAGAACAAAATTTTCTCCAAAAGCGCGTAATGCAATACACCCGCCCGCCTTGCCATCCATCGGCATTAAACAACATCCAATGCTGTTCAATGCCGATCAATGCCATTCAATGACATTCTACTGCATGTATGTTGTTTCATGCTGTGGGATGGCAGGACTGCGGCTTGATCTTATTTAATTGTCATCTTCGTCGAAATCCATGTACGGCTCTGCTTCCACCAGTTCGCGCACATTGATCGCTTTAAGATACGCGGACTGAAACTTCTTGCTCTTGTATCTTCCGTCCAACTGTTCGCGAACGCGAATCGTAACCGCCGAACCGTTGCCGATCTCACGGATTTTGTCGATGATAGAATCCTCATCCTCGTCCACGGCATCCCCCTGCATATAGAGATTAACCGGATACTTGGTGTGTGCCTTGTACAGCACCTTGCCCTCAAGTTCGCCTTCTCCCTCTTTAAGCGGATTCTCGATCTTCTCGTTGTACACCGTCCGGAGTTCTGCGGCGGTTTTCTCGTCGATCTCGAGTAAAATGCTGATTTCTGATTCGTCCTTGATAAAAATGTTTCTTACAATTCCTCTTACTTTTCTGCTTGACAATGTTTTGATCTCCTTTTCTTGTTTAAGTGTCTTAGTTATCATGTTTCACGTGAAACATTCGTCTTACTTAGAAGCTGAAGCAGAGTCTGCCGTTGCCGCCTTGCGATCATTCCAGTTTTTTTCTGTCATAGAGTGCGCCATAAAGTCTTCATAGGAAATATAACGCTTTTCCTCTGTTCTGGCAGATTCGACAAACTGAATCTTCTTGCCGGAGTGCTTCTTCTCGATCTCTTTTTTGGTTGCCGTGTCGATTTCATCAGGTAAATGTAAATGGTCGATAATCTCAATTCCCTTTCCCGCTGTGACAGTGATTACATCGTAATCAACAGACGTTGTAACCGTTCTTGTAAATGGTGCATTCATTGTGTTTGTTCCTCTCTTTCTTTTTTTTTTTGTTTGCTTGAATTTCTGTAGGCTTATTTGTATGTTGCTTGCCATCATCAGACGCAAGGTTGCAACCCTTGTACGTGACGCCCCGTAGGGCGTTTCGGCTTATTCTAATGTTACTCTGTTATCTAAAAAAGTTACCACTTCACGCGTGCCATGTTTGTGAACTAAATCTATTGCTTTTCCACTCTCCCAAACTACCTTGTCATGATAAACATAATTGATAGTTAATTCTGTTGACGCTCCCCATGCGGCGTTTGAAGTAAATAAAGTAAATAATGTCATTGTTTTCCTCTCTTCCTGTTTGGTTGTTTTGTTGTTTTGTATCTTTCTTACATTATCTATTATACACTTATTTGCAGGAATGTCAAGCGACTTTTTTCTAAATTTTTAAATTTTCTTTTACACATTTTGAAATTCGCGTATGTCATAACGTTGTCCTCTCTAAATACATAATTACTCGTTTCCTTGCTTCTCTCGCCTGTTTCGGAGTGGCAGCGGGGATATATCTGTGTATTGTTAATAAAATTCTGTCGTTAATAATCTCGTTATAAGTTAGATAGCCTGTCTCATAACAAGAAATAAGCCAATTCGTGATCAACTGTATCATTTCCATTCCGCAGGAATCCTTATCCTCTCCCAACCGTCGTACACGCTTGTGGTGTTTAACTCTACTAAAGGTAAGCGCTTGACGTTGTATTCCATATCTAAAACGTATCTGTACTTTCTTGTATCAACAAATCCAAGTTTTTTCACTTTTTCATAAAATTTTCTTTTAATTTTGCATGTAGCTTTGTATTCCAAGATTACAGTATTATCTCTAAAACTGTATACTTTGACGTGCCCAAACTCATCAGCTAAACAGGACGCTTCACCTACTTTGATAGTGCTTGCGCTACAGCGATTTATCAAAGTTAATTCAGTGCTAATCTTCCAATTACCGTTGTGTAAATAAGCTTCCATAAAAGTCATGATTTGTTTCCCCTCTTTCTTGTTTTGTTTGTTCTCTTTACATTATTTATTATAAGTTCTTTTCTATTTTTTGTCAACTATTATTTTGCAATTATTCAAAAAATTTTATACATGCACCTAAGACAGCGGCGTACTCATCAGATAAACCTAAAGTATAAGTAGTATCAACTATCGCTATATTTGACGCTGTGATAAACTCACATTCTTTTCCGTAGCAATCTACCACTTTTATAGTATGTACATCACTTTCGTTAAAATATGACACTGTACGCCCGGAATTCGTAAATATTTTCCCAATTTTAAAATCAGCTAAACCATTTCCGCACGCAAGTTCTGCCGCGCCTTTTGATTTAGATAAGCCGGAGACAGTTACGTGTAAAACATCCTCGATCTTTCCTGTTTTTTTGTTTTTTTTAGACACTATATAAGCGTACTTTTTCGCGCCGAGGGTTTTAAACTTTTTATAATGCCCGTCATCATCCCATAGACCGAGCGTATATCGTGTTGTACTTCCATCCTCATTTACTCTATCACTGTAGTTTCTGTACTTTTGTTTTTTTGACAATAAATAATTATTTCTGTCCTCAAAAGATTTTAAATGTACTTTATTAACAAATTTAACGCTGTCTGTGTCTGCATATACAAAATCATAGCCGCAAGCGTCAATCATGCACTGTAGTTCGTAGCGCGCGTTTGCCGTGATATATACACCCCATTGATAGAGCAAAAAGCTATTTTTGCTTGCGGCGTATGCCGCTATAGCGCTTTCCTCATCCGGCATACTCTTAGACCACTCACCATCTATATACTCAACCTCACCTTGACATATATCCGTTACCATTGCACCAAAAATAGAGTTTAGCTTATTCTTACTTTTGGCGTACTCGTATTCTTTTCCGCCTACGTCTTTAAGTTGTGTCTTTTTGTCGTACCACTTAAGCATTATATCAACTATAGGTTGCGGGAGATAATCTTTTTCCGCTCTGTAGCCCTCTAACCACTCAACGCGCTTAGTATCGTAGCGATATTGGTTGTTTATAATTAAAAAGTCCAACTCTGTACAAGCATATGTTATCCAATCAGCAGATAAGACACGCCCATTATCGTTTACGTAATTTTTACTATATGCAATGCAGTGCGCAAAATCAATATAAGGCACTGTTACGTCATCCCGAACCTCAACGTCAAAAAGTGTTACGCGCATTATTATAGCTGTTTTCTTTTTGCTACAATCCAATATCAGCCGATCAAAAGATTGCGGCTCATACTTAACAAACGGCGTCATAGGGTATAAATCGGACGCTATGCAAGCCGGATAGCTAGACACTCTATCCATACTGTACACATCGTCTATTATCGCGTCCGCATAATAGCGTGACGCGTGAGTATTGCCGCCCCTAAATGCTTGGCGTAAAAGACGATATACTGGTACTGTCGGCATAAGCATTTCAAACAATTCCCGATACCATGGGTACTTCCGGCACTCCGCGCGCATGGCGCGACGGACATAACCCGTTGAGGTTAGCGGGATTGTAGCAAGAGTATCACCCTCGTCATCGAGTTTTGATAATATACATTCTTCCAAACCTCGTACGTCATTATAACAATACGCTAATTCTTCCGGTATCATAGGTGTGAGCGGCGTGCGGATTTTTCTGTAATCATAGGTGTCTGCTAACTTATAGTGCGTGCAAAATTTGCTATTTTCGCAAAATTTAAACAACGACATATTTGACAAAAAATAACTACACCTAAATTCAAAAAAAGGAATATCTGATGTTTCACGTGAAACATTTCCAATTTTGTTTATTGCAGATTCATAGTCTTTTTTTAGGCAAGCTGTTAATTTGATAACTTTATGTGCTTCTCGCGCAAAAAGTGATTCAATGTGCAAAAAGTCTTTTATAAACATAAATTCATAAGCCAAATTGTGGACATAAATAACTAATTGCTTTCCAAAACCTAAGCCTAAAGCTTTACCTAACCGCTCTAAAAACTCTATTAACTTTTCCCATGTACGACCAAAGCATACCCTTGTCCCGAAACAAAACTGCCAGTGATACATCCATGCTTCCGGTTTCTCGCCGCCTTTTGTGGTCGATTCTATATCAAACGTAGCCGGAATTGATATGTAAGCTACGCTGTTTTTTCCTTTTTTTCGTACTGTTTCATAATTTAAAGATACTGCACTATAAGGAAATAATGCAGTATCATAAACCGTTTCTTGCTTTATTATTTCTTCCCCGTTTACAACTTGAGGTACGTCAATTACCATAAAGTTCTCCCCTTAATATATACGTGACTAGCGCTCGAATACTCTTGTAATTCCTGTTGGATTTCTGTATGTGATTTACCTTGCGTAAAAAGTAAATCGTATATCTCTATTATATCTTCCGACGGATTTCGCATTTTTAAGCTTTTGTATTCTTGACTATGCAAAAAACTATAGAAATCATCGTCATTTAATAGTCTTTCTGAAACCCCTAAGTCTCGGAGTGCTTGTGTGCGCTCCTGCCGTATTTCTTTTATCCCGCTTACAGTGTGAGAACGCGCTGTCATAAAGCGAACCAACTTGAGATAGGCGCGTGAATTATATTTATTTTTGTCCCAATCTCCGCGCTTACGCAAAACATTTAAGACACTTTCGCTAGCAAGTCCGGCTTTCTCTATTTGAGCTTTTTGCTTGTTTGCTTGCGGCACAAGCTGTTTGTACATCTCGCGCCGCTCTTTACCCCGCAAACTTAAGAGGTAATCTTTATTGTACATTGTTTGTAAAATGCGCGCTTGCAAAAGTCCACGCTATACGTTCATTTAAACGTTCTAACAGACCAGAGCAAGTATCATTCTTCTCGAAAACAACAGTCACTAAGGTACTTCTACCAATATTAGGACAAACGCAAAACGTTAATGCTAACGAGCCGTCGTCATAACAACATACACTGTCAAAAAGTACGTTATTCCATTTCCGTTTTATCTCCGTCACAACATATTCTTTTATGTCACTCCGTATTTTATCCATACTATCCCTCCGTTATAATGGCTTTAAATCCCGCACTTTCAAGCGCTACCAACAAGTTATGCGCATTTTCAATGTTGTGGAAAGCGCCTTTTTGATCGAGTACAGACACCCTATAAATCTTCTTTTCATCGGAGCACACCGATACGTCTAATTCATCATCCGGCGTGATTGGTTCATTCGTAGGCGCTGATATACAACGACTTCCTGTAATTCCGTAAACGATAGCCGCCGCCATTTCATCAACATTGTATAGCGCAATATCTTTTTCGGATGTTACAAAGCAACACTCAATTAACATAGCGGGTGCACTTGTGCGGCGTAAAAAAGCAAGCTTGCTATTTGTTTTGACTCCCCGATTCTTAAAACCAAGCGAGCATATAGCGTTTAAAGTTTCTCGCGCCCTGTCGATCGCTTGCGATCTGTCTGAGTAAACGTATACTTCTGCACCGTTTCCCAACGCGTTGGAAGCCGCGTTGAAATGGATTGACACATCCAGATCGACCTTGTGTTTATTACACTTTCTGACAATACGATTAAGTACATCGGATTGTGACGTACCATCTTCCACGGTACAATCATAGACCGTATGACCCATGCGTCGTAACTCATCCACCACAAGATCTTTTACTCTTCTGTTCTCGAGCGATTCGGAAATTAAACCGACCGCTCCGCAAGCTACTTTCCCATGCGGGTTATGACCCGCGTGTACATTGATTATCATTCCATCTACCTCTCTTTCTTTTATTCATTATCATTGTAGCTTATTCCGTAGTAATAGTCAAGCCGAACTGATGTTTTGTAAGTTATCCACATAGAACAAGTGTTCGATCATGTTCGCCCACCAAAGACAGGTAGTGTCCGCGGTGGACGGACACTTTTTGTTTAAATTGTATATACAATTATGATAAATTGTTGTATTGTCTGATTTCAATGAAATCAATGGTAAAAGTGCATAAAGTTTTGGTAAATGTTT
>ERZ808278.878-NODE-878-length-15560-cov-4.305901_pt1 | contig 15560 bp, 10 predicted proteins | sample MGYA00521239_ERZ808278 | MGnify/ENA primary metagenome ERZ808278 (study PRJEB31516, sample SAMN03275600) | gut metagenome | biome: mammalia-associated habitat; material: feces | host: Papio cynocephalus | place: Kenya | collected 2012-07-17 ... | reverse complement strand
CTAAGTGACTGGAGTTCAGACGTGTGCTCTTCCGATCTGATGATTGAACATAGATTGTAAGTCCGACAAAAAATCCTGTTTGAAACGGGTAAATTGAGAGACATCGGGGACGACATCAAATCCAACTTTAACATTTAGATATGGCTTAGCTGGTAGCGATAATACACAGAAACGTGTTAGAATAGCGTATGACATGACATGGAGCTCTTGTCCATTCTTTACATTCACAGAATGTTTTGGTATTGGATGGATTGCTGCTGACAAAAATTCAAGAGAGTTAGTAACTAAAACAACAAGTGTAGTTGGTGAATCTCAGATATATTCTGTTGATGGGCTTATATTAAAAGGAACACGTAATATTAAAATGGATACAGAAATGAATGGAGTTGTTACAGCGAAACCTGTAATTGGTTCCGTCGAAGGGGGCGGTTATGCAAAACATATGAGTGGTGTAATATATGTACAGACACAATCAGGTTCATATAATATGAAAACAATTCAGATATATGTTGCATATGGTCATACAGTCCCAACGCTAACTGTGGCACCATCTGTCACTATCGAGTTCAAAAAATTTGCAAATTCAATTAGTTTTTCAGTTGGTTCCTCACAAGAGATGATTATAAAGTCTCATAGCACATTTGCATACAATTCGCAAAGAGAGGTAGTAGCTGTAGGTAGTTGAGGATGAGTATTTGTTAGGGGATGATTAAATGGATTCCATAAAAAATATGTTGATAGGAATAACATTTTTACTGGTAACAATAATTATACATTTAGCATATGAAAGTTTGTTATATACGGATTTTATTGGAGTGTTGGGAGTTATCATTGTTGTTCAGTCCTGCTTGACGTACAATAAAGAAAATGGAAAAAAAGACGATAAAAGTAATTAGATTCTAAGCTTTTAGATAGTATTTTTGAAATTAAGATAATTTTATGTAGTAATATTTACACAAGTACAAAATGTTATTTTGTAGGGCTGTCTCACTAATTTTTGTTAGAGCGACAGCCCAGTTTTTTGAGCTTCATAAGCAAAATTATCTCGTCGCGTAACCTTGACAACCACCATTCAAACTTGTACCATAAACTTGAGTTTTCAAGAAAGGCAGGTATTATTATGAGCAGCGTATTAGACCGTTTTTTATCATACGTAGTGATTGACACAGAATCGGTAGAGGATATGGAGTGTTTCCCAAGCAGTGAGAAGCAGAAAGTGCTTGGTGAAAAGTTAGTAGGGGAACTAAAAGAGTTGGGACTTGCTGATGCTTTTATGGATGAGTACGGGTATGTGTTTGCTTCTATTCCTGCAAATACGGACCGCCCTTTGAAAACAATCGGGTTTATCGCACATATGGACACTGCGCCAGCTATGTCAGGTCACAATGTAAATCCTAGAATTGTCGAGAAGTATGATGGAACAGACATCATTTTAAATCAAGAGAAAAACATTATTCTCTCACCAGAGGATGACCCAGAAATGTTACATTATATAGGACAAGACCTTGTAGTAACAGATGGATTAACTCTATTAGGGGCTGATGACAAAGCAGGAATTGCTGAGATTATGACAATGGCACAGTATTTTATGGAACATCCAGAAGCAGAACATGGAGAGATTAAAATTGCATTTTCACCAGATGAAGAAGTAGGAAGAGGCATGGATTTCTTTGATGCAAAAAAATTTGGCGCGGATTTTGCATATACAGTGGATGGTGGAGTACTAGGTGAAATCGAATACGAAAACTTTAATGCGGCTGGCGCGAAATTATACGTGCAAGGTTCCAGTATTCATCCAGGTTCTGCAAAAAATCGAATGAAGAATGCAATACTTTTGGCGATGGAGTTCCAACAAATGCTTCCTGTAAATGAAAGACCAGAATTTACAGAGAACTACGAAGGTTTTTACTTATTAAATTCAATACAAGGTGATGTGGAAAGAGCCGTTTCTGATTACATTATCCGTGATCATAGCAGAGAACAGTTTGAGGCGAAAAAAGTTCGTTTTCAGAAGACAGCAGATTATCTAAATGATGTGTATGGAGATGGTACATTCCGCGTGGAGATGAAAGATTCCTACTATAACATGAAAGAGAAGATTGAACCCCATATGCATTTAATTGAAAATGCCAAAAAAGCAATGGAAGCAGTTAATGTTGTGCCAAATATCGTACCTATCCGTGGTGGTACAGATGGAGCAAGATTATCTTTTATGGGAATCCCTTGCCCTAACCTTTGCGCAGGTGGACATAATTTTCATGGAAAATACGAATATGTTTGTGTACAGTCCATGGAAAAGATTGTAGAAATCTTAGTTCATATTGTGGAAATCTATGCACAATAAAGAAGAATCGGTTTCTGTTGCGATGAACATGTAAAATAGTTTGACACCAGCAGCCAGTTCTGCTACAATGAACTTAATTTGGGAATGAAGTTCTCCCTTGGGAAACCAAAACCGCGTAAAAAGCTGATGACTTCTGTGAGCAATCACAGGGGTTGTCAGCTTTTTTGACTTTATTAAATAAGTTTAAATTAGGAGGTAATGACATGTTAACAAGTTTAGCAATTATATTTATTACGGGACTTTTCCTTAGCCTGGTGTTACAAAAAATGAAATTACCAGGTCTAATCGGTATGATATTTGCCGGAATCTTAATTGGACCTAGTGTACTTAACTTGATGGATGATTCACTGCTAGCTATAGCACCGGCGTTAAGGCAGTTTGCACTGGTTATTATTCTTACAAGAGCAGGTTTATCTCTAGACATCAAATCATTAAAGAAGGTTGGAAGGCCAGCTATCCTTCTGTGTTTTGTACCAGCATGTTTTGAAATCTGTGGAACCATTATATTAGCACCTAGGCTTTTGTCTGTTAGCTGCACAGAAGCAGCGATTATCGGTTCTGTCATAGCAGCAGTATCTCCAGCGGTCATTGTGCCGAGAATGATTCGTTTGATAGAAGAAGGATATGGAAAAGAAAAAAGTATTCCACAGCTTATCCTAGCAGGTGCATCCATAGATGATGTATTCGTTATTGTAATGTTTACATCCTTTCTTGCACTAGAAATGAATACAGGGGTATCGGCTGCGCAGTTTGCTGCAATTCCTGTATCCATTATACTTGGGATTGCAGTTGGATTCTTGGCGGCAGTAGTGTTGGGAGCCGTATTTGATAGATGTAGTCTTACCTTAGTTCAAAAATTGCTAGTAGTTCTAAGTGTTTCATTTTTTATGATTGAGTTAGAAAACCGTTTGAAAGGAATTGTTCCTATCTCTGGATTGCTGGCAATTATGAGTATAGGTTTAACGCTCTATCAGAAGAAACCTGAACTAGCCAAAGAGTTATCAGGTAAGTATAGTGAAATATGGACAGCAGGAGAAATACTTTTATTTGTATTAGTAGGTGTAGCAGTTGACTTAAAATATGTGAAAGTGGCAGGTATCATGGCAGTTTTACTTGTGGCAGGAGCATTAATCTTCCGAATGATAGGTGTATTCGTTTGTGTACTTGGCACAGATTTGGACAGAAAAGAAAGACTATTCTGTATGATTGCGTATACCCCAAAGGCTACGGTACAAGCAGCCATAGGAACTACTCCACTTGCCCTGGGGCTGGCTTGTGGTAAAACTGTTTTGACTGTCGCAATCCTTTCGATTTTGCTTACTGCACCATTTGGGGCTATTTGCGTGGATGCTAGTTATCGGAAGCTGTTAAAGAAAGAATCAGATTAGAGGGAGGGTTCCCTCTACATAGATAAAATTTCATTTAATGCAAAACAAGGTTGTTAATAATGTAACGTAGTATAGAAAGTTTGAGAAAGTAAAATTTTAACACATATCGTTAAAATTAATACATTATATGCTGCGAATTGGTTAGTTGAGAAGTTCGTATAGTGAATTATGAGTAATTATAGAGTTGTTTTTGTGCAAAGTAACTAAATTTGTTCACGAAACAATGTCGTATTTTGTCGAAAAAGATTGTTGACTTTTTAACAAAGATTACGTATACTATACCCATCGAATGAAGCAAGTCACAAACAACTTGTTAATTAGGTAACAGAAAATCGTATATTAAGACATAATAAAAATGACAGCAGAGTAGGAGAATATTACGATGGCAAAAAAAGAAAAGGCAGTAGAACAAGTAGTAAAAGAAACAGAAGTAAAAGTTAGTGGTTTAGTAGATAGTGTTGATGCACTACAGTTAAGAATAAATGAAGTAAAAGAAGCACAAAGAATCTTCGCTTCTTACTCACAAGAAAAAGTGGACGAAATCTTCAAAGCAGCAGCTTTAGAAGCAAATAAGCATAGAATCTCTCTTGCAAAAATGGCAGTTGAAGAAACTGGAATGGGTATCGTTGAAGATAAGGTTATCAAAAACCATTATGCAGCAGAGTATATTTACAACGCTTACAAAGATACAAAAACATGTGGTGTGTTAGAAGAAGATAAATCTTTTGGAATTAAGAAAATTGCAGAACCAATTGGTTTAGTTGCAGCAGTTATCCCAACAACAAACCCAACATCAACAGCAATCTTCAAAACATTATTAGCATTAAAGACACGTAATGGTATCATCATCAGTCCACATCCACGTGCGAAAAACTCTACAATTGCAGCAGCAAAAGTTGTATTAGAAGCAGCAGTTGCAGCAGGTGCACCAAAAGGAATCATTGGATGGATTGATGTACCAAGCATCGAATTAACAAACGAAATCATGAGCGATGCAGATATCATCTTAGCAACAGGTGGTCCTGGAATGGTTAAAGCAGCTTACTCTTCAGGAAAACCAGCTTTAGGTGTAGGTGCAGGTAACACACCAGCAATTATTGATGAAAGTGCTGATATCTTATTAGCAGTTAACTCAGTAATTCATTCTAAAACATTCGATAACGGCATGATTTGTGCATCTGAGCAGTCTGTAATCGTACACGAAAACATCTACGAAGCAGTTAAGAAAGAATTTATTGCGAGAGGCTGTCACGTATGTACAAAAGAAGAAGCGGACAAATTAAGAGCAACTATCTTAATTAACGGTGCACTTAACGCTAAAATCGTTGGTCAGAAGCCAGTCACAATCGCAAAATTAGCTGGATTTGATGTACCTGAAAATACAAAAGTTCTTATTGGAGAAGCAGAAAGTGTTAGTATTGAGGAGCCACTTGCTCATGAAAAATTATCTCCAGTATTAACAATGTACAAAGCTGCAAGCTTCGAAGAACAAATCAAAAAGGCAGAAGTGTTAGTAGCTGATGGTGGTTATGGACACACATCTTCCTTATATATTAACCTTGGTACAGGACAAGAAAAAATCAAAGCATTTGAAGCAGCAATGAAAACTTGTCGTATCCTTATCAATACTCCAGCAGCTCAAGGTGGTATTGGTGACATTTACAACTTCGCATTAGCTCCATCTTTAACACTAGGTTGTGGTTCTTGGGGTGGAAACTCAGTTTCCGAAAACGTTGGTGTAAAACACTTAATCAACATTAAAACAGTAGCCGAGAGGAGAGAAAATATGCTTTGGTTTAGAGCTCCAGAAAAAGTTTATTTCAAGAAAGGCTGCTTACCAGTTGCACTTGCTGAATTAAAAAATGAAATGGATAAGAAGAAAGTATTTATCGTAACAGACTCCTTCTTATATAAAAACGGATACACAAAAGTAGTAACCGATCAGTTAGATGAAATGGGAATCCAGCACACTACTTTCTATGAAGTAGCTCCAGACCCAACATTAGCTTGCGCTATGGAAGGTGCAAAAGCTATGAGAGCATTTGAGCCTGATACAATCATCGCAATTGGTGGTGGTTCCGCTATGGATGCTGCAAAAATCATGTGGGTAATGTACGAACATCCAGAAGCTGACTTCATGGATATGGCTATGAGATTTATGGATATCAGAAAGCGTGTATACAAATTCCCTAAGATGGGTGAAAAAGCATACTTTATCGCAGTTCCAACATCTTCAGGTACAGGTTCTGAGGTAACACCATTCGCCGTTATTACAGATGAAAAAACAGGCGTAAAATATCCATTAGCTGATTATGAATTACTTCCTAAGATGGCAATCGTAGATGCTGATATGATGATGAACCAGCCAAAAGGCTTAACAAGTGCATCTGGTATTGATGCTTTAACTCATGCACTGGAAGCATACGCATCCATCATGGCAACAGACTACACAGACGGTTTAGCATTAAAAGCCATGAAAAACATTTTCGCATATTTACCAAGTGCTTATGAAAATGGAGCAGCTGACCCAATCGCTCGTGAAAAAATGGCAGACGCTTCTACAATGGCAGGTATGTCCTTTGCGAACGCTTTCCTTGGAGTTTGCCACTCAATGGCTCATAAATTAGGTGCATTCCATCATCTGCCACATGGTGTTGCGAACGCGTTATTAATCACAGATGTTATGAGATTTAATGCAGCAAGCGTTCCTGCTAAGATGGGTACATTCTCTCAATATCAGTATCCACACTGTCAGGATAGATACGTAGAGTGTGCAAACTTCCTTGGAATTCAAGGTAAAAATGATGATGAAAAATTCGAAAACTTCATCAAAGCTATCGAAGAATTAAAAGAAAAAATCGGTATTAAGAAAACAATCGCTGAATATGGTGTAGATGAAAAATACTTCTTAGAAACATTAGATGATATGGTAGAGCAGGCATTCGATGACCAGTGTACTGGTGCGAACCCAAGATATCCATTAATGAGTGAAATGAAAGAGATGTATTTAAGAGCTTATTACGGTAAATAGAATACGTATGATTCTTAAAATATAGAAATCAGCCAACTGCTCCCACAGCAATAGTGGAGAGAGTTGGCTTTTTCGTTAAATAAATGGTAGATTTAGAATAAAAATTTGATATGTATCTAAAAAAGTACAAAAAAATTTTAAAATTAATTTTCTAAAGCTGTTAAATAAAATGTCTTTGTGACGAGAATAGAATAGAGGATATGAAACACATTTGTACGTCACGTAAGGACAAAAGTAAAAAAAAGAAAAAGAAATGAAGTTTAAATGGAAAAAAAACTTAATTTTATGTTAGATGGTGGTCTAATAAGTATGTTGACAGATGTCTAATGAAAAGCGTATAATACTGAAAACTCAAGAAAGGAAAACAAAGCATTTAGATGACAAATTGTTATTTTGTGGAACACGAAATTGATTACGTAAGAGAAACCATGGAACTTATTTTCAGAATAGTGAATGGAATGTCTTATGAATTGCTAAAAGCAGATATGGCAAGGCGTCTAGGAATCAAAGAGAGTGGGTGTATAGAAGAATTGCTGGATAAACTGTCTGAAGTGGAAGAAGGAATGAAACCTTATATTGATTTATCGAATGAACGAGTCTTGTTTTACTTTAAAACGTTTACCGGAGAAGATATCTGTAGAGCAAATATCCTTTGCCAAGGTACTTCTTACATGAAAAAAGAAGATTCTACTGAGAGACAGAAGCAGAAATTAATAAAGTACTTAAAAAAAATTGCAGAGGATGACACGCTGGAACTAATACTTACGAAAAATGATTTTCAAGCACGTCATTATGAAGATGAAACTACGCATACTTTATTGGAACGTATGGAACAGTTAGAATGTGAGGATGCAGATAAATGGAGTATCCTATATTTACTCAATCATGCAGAAGAATTAGTGGAGGAACTATTTGAGTTAGTAGAACCAATTACAGCGCATTTGAAAGAGTTTGAAGATGTATTAAATCCATTAATGGAACAATGCGCAGCATACTGGGATGATTATTTTCAAACAGAAACCATTCAGGTCTTAATTGGCAATTTTTACGGAGTAGCTGAAAACAGTTATGATGAAATGGTTACATATATTAGACCTCAGATTATGAAATGTGATTATGTTCTGTTTTATGGAAATGATGAGACGATGGGGGATTATCATATCATGGAAATTGGAATTGCATTTGATAAGAATTACAGGGCAAAGAAGTGTCGAATGACCAATGAACAGATATGTAATGGACTTAAGCTGTTATCCGACCACAGTAAGTTTGAGATTTTGAAACAAATCAATGGAACGAAAGCGTATGGACAGGAACTTGCCAGCAAGCTCAATTTGTCCACTGCGACGATATCGCATCATATGAATTCACTGATGGAGTTTGGATTTATTACCATTGAAAAAAAGGAAAAAAAGATTTATTACACCATGAATCAAGGAGCAATACAAGACTTTATGAACCTAGCGATGGAAGAATTAATAGGTGAGAAGAACAAAGTCAGTTAGAGTATAAAATGTGTGATTTACTTCCAGAATTTTATCGGAGGTTATGAATAAAAAGAGAGAGAGGAAAGCTTATGAGAAAAAGATTTATGAAAAAGAAAGCGGTTGCAGGTCTTTTGGCCGCCACAATGATTGTTGCTTCCTTAAGTGGATGCAGTGCAAAAAAAGAGGACAGTAAAGAAAGTAAAACAGCTTCATCAGAAAGTTCCAAGCCATTAGTTGTTGGTATGGATGCATTCAGTGAAAAGTTCTGTGCGTTTTTCCATGACAGTGTACCAGACCAGTATGCACAGACCATTACACAGGTAAGGCTGGCAACGTTTGACCGTTCTGGACAGCTTGTACCAAATGCAAAAGATGGCGAAACTGTATCCTATAATGGAAAAGATTATACATATCAAGGTTTATCTAATGTATCAATCGAACAGAATGAGTCAAATAACACGACTACCTATGATATTAAAATTCGTGATGATGTAAAGTTTAGCGATGGAGAACCTTTAACAGCAGACGATATCATTTTTAATCTTTATGTTTATTCAGACCCATCTTATGATGGAAGTGCCACATTAAGTTCTCAGAATATTATTGGTATGAAAAACTATCGTGTTAACTCTTCTATTGCAGAATCTCTTTCAGATGAGGAAGTTGCAAAAGTAATAAAAGAAATGCCAGAAGAATTAGGAAAACGAATCAAATCTGAGATTGTTGAACCAACCTTAAAGAGTGAGATGGAAGCAGTTGCTGCATTATACGGCGATGATGCTTATAAAGAATACACAGATAAGTACAAAGAGAAAAAAGATTTATTTGCATTCTTCTATAAGAAAGATGACAAATATGATTCTACGAAAGTGAAAGATGAAAATCAGGTACTGAATGATATTATTGAAATGTATGGTACAGATTACAAAGCACTTGCCAATGCATATCAGAGTGATGAAACTTACTTTGATGCACAAGTAGCGGAAATTGCAGAATCCTATCTTGCAGATACGAAAAAGAAATCTGGGGAAGGTAAAGATGTTCCAAATATCGAAGGAATCAAAAAGATAAGTGATACAGAGGTTCAAATCATTACAAATGGATTTGATGCAACTATGGTGTACCAGCTGGATATGGAAGTTCTTCCAATGCACTATTACGGAGATAAAGCATTATACGATTATGACAATAACAAATTTGGCTTTACAAGAGGCGATATCTCTAAGATTAAAGAAAAGACTACAAAACCATTAGGTGCTGGTCCATATAAATTTGTAAAATTTGAAAATAAAGTTATTTATTATGAAGCAAATGAAAACTATTATTTAGGGGCACCTAAAATCAAAAATGTTCAGTACAAAGAAGTAAATGAAGCCGATAAGGCAACAGGTCTTGTACAAGGAACTATTGACTTATCTGAACCAAGTGCAAGTAAGACTACGTTTGAACAGTTCAAAAAAGAGAACAGCAATGGTGAACTTTCAGGAGATAAACTGGTTGTAGATGCAGTGGATAACTTAGGATATGGTTATATTGGTGTGAATGCTTCTACTGTTTGTGTAGGGGATGACAGTTCTTCTGAGCAGTCTAAAGATTTAAGAAAAGCGTTAGCAACTATTTTCGCTGTTTACCGTGATGTTGCAATTGATACTTACTACGGAGATTCTGCAAGTGTTATTCAGTACCCAATATCCAATACTTCTTGGGCTGCACCACAGAAGTCTGATTCTGATTACCAAATTGCATTCTCAAAAGATGTAAAAGGCAATAGCATTTATACAGACAGTATGTCAGCAGATGAAAAATATGAAGCAGCATCAAAAGCAGCATTAGGATTTTTAGAAGCAGCAGGTTATACCATTAAAGATGGCAAAGCAGTAGCAGCACCAAAAGGTGCAAAATTAGAGTATGAAGTTTTAATTGGGGCATCTGGTACAGGTGACCACCCAGCATTTGCTATCTTAACGGATGCAAAAGCAGCATTAGAAAAAATAGGTATTACCTTAACGATTACTGATTTCGCAGATAGCAGTCAGTTATGGACTACAATTGATAGTGGTGAGCAGGAAATCTGGGTAGCTGCATGGCAGGCAACACCAGATCCAGATATGTATCAGGTATATCATAGTGATAACATCCGTGGAAATGGTGCTGGAGTAAGTAACCGTTATGAAATTAAAGATAAAAATTTAGATGAAATGATTTTCAAAGCAAGACAAAGTACAGATCAGGCATATAGAAAAACAGTATATAAACAATGTTTAGATATCGTTCTTGATTGGGCAGTAGAAATACCAACTTATCAAAGATTAAACTGTGTCGTATACAGTCCAGAAAGAGTGAAGAGTGACTCTATAACTCCTGATATTTCTCCATTCTATGAATGGTTTAAAGAAATTCAAAATATCGAAATGGCAAACTAGATACAATAATCCAGAAAGGCCGCGGGTAGCGGCTGTTTCTGGTTATTTCGATTAAACGGTTCATTCATGTAAGGGAGAATTCATATGAGAAAGTTTATTACTAAGAGATTGCTGCAAAGTGTCGTGATTCTTTTCGTTGTGTCCTTTCTGATTTACGTTCTGATGCGATGCATGCCGACAAGTTATGTGGAATCACAGGCGCGTAAGTTATCGACTGCGCCGGGCGCAAGACCATATGAAGAATGGCTTGTACAGTTAAAAGCCTCCTATGGCTTAGATGTTGGAATTATTGCAGGTTATATCAAGTGGTTAGGAAAAGCCATTCGTTTGGATTTTGGTGACTCATGGTTTTGGAATATGCCAGTTATCACTAAATTTTCAAAAGTTATCTGGCACTCCTTCTGGTTAGGATTTTTATCATTAATTATTGAACTTGTTGTTGCAATTCCGTTAGGAATTTTATCAGCTAGAAAGCAGTATAGTAAAACAGATTACCTTGTTACAGTGTTTGCAATGTTGGGAATTTCATTTCCATCTTTTTTCCTTGCAACACTTTTTAAATGGATCTTTTCCGTTAAACTTGGCTGGTTTGATTTATTTGGTGTAGTTGGCCGAATGCATGAACAGCTGTCTCCAGTAGGACAAATGCTTGATATTGCAAAACACTATGTACTTCCTGTGTTTACGCTTGCGATTATTAACATGGGTGTGATGATGCGTTATGTCAGAACCAATATGCTTGAAGTGTTAAACTCAGATTTTATTCGAACAGCAAGAGCGAAAGGAGTATCTGAGAAACGGGTTGTAAATCATCATGCATTCCGCAATACATTGATTCCAGTTATTACGTTATTAGGTGGCTCTTTACCGGGATTATTCTCAGGAGCTCTAATTACAGAGACGATTTTTCAAATACCTGGAATCGGATATACTTCATACCAAAGTATGGTACAGGGAGATATTCCATTTACCATGTTCTATATGGTATTTTTAGCAGTGTTGACGTTACTTGGAACAATCATAGCGGACATTTTATATGCAGTAGTTGATCCGCGAGTAAGAGTACATTAAGGAGGAGAAAGCATGAGTCAGACAGCGGCTTCTGAAAAGTTAGAAAAGCGTGAGAAAGTAGTTTCTCCAGGTACTCTTATAAGGAAACGTTTTACTAGAAACCGCCTAGCAGTATTTGGAGTAGGGATTATTATTTTTATGTTTCTGTTCTCTTTCGTAGGAGGAATTGTGTCTCCATACGGAGAATGTCAGGTATTCCGTAAGACAGAAACAACATATAAAGATTATGCTGGTGTGGCTGAAAACACAGAATTTATCTACACAGCAAAAGAAAATGCAAATCTTTCGCCAATCGTTCAGGCAGATACGATTTTTGCAATTAATCAAGGAGATACCACATTTAACTCTGATGGAAAAGGTTATTCTTTGTTAAAAAGAGGGGACGATTTTTATCAAGTAGCTACCTTAAATAAAGTTGCAGAGGCTATCAACATAAGAGGGATCAGTTCTGTATCTATACAGAAAGATGTGTCCGACAGCACTGGGTTTAAACAGGCATATATGCAGGCAGACAAAGCAGGTGAACAGTCTTTTGCTGTAAATGGAACTACCTACTTTATTGAAAAGGATGGTAGAAAATCGGTCATCTCAACAGCAGATGTGTTAGCTAGTGTATCCAAGTTAATCTTTAATGCATATGAGAAAGATACCAGTATTACAGCGGAGTTTAAAGCAGAGGCAGAACTTGCAATGATTGAGGGTAAGGATAGTTTTTTGGTAGATGGAAAAACGTATGAAGTGCAGGCTGACCAAGAAGGCAAGTCAGCTGTGTTTAAAATAGATGGTACAGACTTTGCCAGTGCGTCCAGATTTAGTGTACGTCCAATTAATAATGACGTTTTCTTAAGCGTTCCATTTAAAGAAGCAGTAGAAGAAGCGGTCAAAGGAGAACAGAAAGAGTTTACATTTACCAACGAAGATGGAAAAGAAGAAACGTTCCAGATTACAAAGAAGAACTTGGAATACACAGTAAAGAAACAAAAAGAAACACAAGTCAATGCAACCTATCAGGCACCTTCTAAGAAACACTGGATGGGTACAGATGGAAACGGTATGGATATGCTCACTCGTCTGATGTATGGTGGCCGTATCTCTTTAACAATCGGTTTCATCGTAGTTATTTTTGAAATAATACTTGGAATTATCGTTGGTGGATTATCAGGATATTTTGGTGGATGGGTGGATAGTGTCTGTATGAGACTGGTTGATGTATTTAACTGTATTCCTTCCATGCCACTTTATATTATTCTTGGTGCTATTATGGATTATTTAAAAATAAATCCAAAGATTCGAATTTACTTTCTGTGTATCATATTAGCTGCTTTAAGCTGGCCTCAGGTGGCACGTATGGTCAGAGGACAGATTTTATCTTTGCGTGAACAGGAATTTATGATTGCAACAGAAGCAACAGGTATTCGTACTTCTAGAAGAATTTTTAAGCATTTAATTCCAAACGTAATTCCACAGTTAATTGTTATCGCAACAATGGGACTAGGAAATGTAATACTTGCGGAGGCTTCCCTTAGTTTCTTAGGATTAGGTGTCAAATATCCTTTGGCTTCCTGGGGAAATATCGTCAATGCGGTTAATGATATCTATATTATGACAAACTACTTGTTTGTTTGGGTTCCAGCAGGAATGTTAATTTTGATTACCGTATTAGGATTTAACTTTATCGGTGATGGACTAAGAGATGCATTTGATCCGAAGATGAAGAGGTAGGTGGAAGTATGGGACTATTTAAGAAAAAGGAAAGTCAAGAAGGGTTTATCTCGGCACAGGAAGTACGAAAAATCTCCAATGAGAATAAGAAAATAATTAAAGAATTTGAAAAGAAAAGAAACCGAAAGAACATTCCAAGAGAAGAATATGTAACGAAAATGGAAGATGAACAGAATTTAGTTGAATTCGATAATCTGCATACCTACTTTTTCTCCGATAGCGGTGTCGTAAAATCCGTAAATGGAGTTTCGTTTCAAGTGCCAAAAGGAAAAACAGTTGGTATTGTTGGAGAATCGGGATGTGGAAAGTCTGTAACGAGTCTTTCTCTCATGCAGCTTGTACAGCGTCCACAAGGGCAGATTGTGGAAGGTGCCATTCGGTTAAATCTTGGAAAGGAAGCAGTAGATGTTACAAAGATGCCAGACAGTGAAATGCGAAAGCTCCGTGGCAATAAGATGTCTATGATTTTCCAGGAACCAATGACAAGTCTGAATCCAGTATTTCGAATTGGAGAACAGGTAGATGAAGTAGTCGCACTTCATTATCCAGAAAAAACAGCTCAGCAGGTGAAAGAAAGAACCATCGAAATGCTTGAACTTGTTGGAATTGCCAATAGCCAAGGGGTATATAATATGTATCCTCATGAGCTTTCTGGTGGTATGCGACAAAGGGTCATGATCGCGATGGGACTTGCTTGTGATCCAGAATTAATTATTGCCGATGAGCCAACTACAGCACTGGATGTTACGATACAAGCGCAAATTCTGGATTTGCTTCGTGATCTGAAAAAACGTATTCACGCTAGTATTATGTTAATTACCCATGATCTAGGTGTTATCGCAGAAATGGCAGATTATATTGTTGTTATGTACGCTGGACGAATTGTGGAAAAAGGAACGGCGAAAGAAATCTTTTCCAATCCATGTCATCCGTATACCATAGGACTTATGGAGAGCAAACCAGTTGTTGGAAAGAAAGTAGACCGCTTATACAGCATTCCTGGTAAGGTGCCAAACCCAATTGACATGCCACGTTGCTGTTACTTTAAAGAACGCTGTACCCATTGTGTGGAGCAATGTAATGGAGAATATCCAAAGGAAATTAAGCTGTCCGACACACATTATGTAAGCTGCTATTGGAAGAAAGAAAAGGGGGAAAATGAAAATGACAGATAATATATTAGAAGTAAAGCATTTGAAAAAATATTTTCCCATCAAGAAGTCTGCTTTAGGAAGAAGTAGTGGTTCTGTAAAAGCGGTCGATGATGTCAGTTTTTCCATAAAGCGTGGTACAACGATGGGGCTTGTAGGAGAATCTGGATGTGGAAAATCTACAACTGGAAGGACGCTGCTTCGTCTCATTGAGAAAACAGATGGAGAAGTACTATTTAATGGAGAAGACATTTATAGTTATAATAAGAAACAATTGAGAGCGTTGCGTCCGAAGATGCAGATTATTTTTCAAGATCCTTATTCTAGTCTTTCACCAAGACTGCCTGTCAGTGAAATCATTGGAGAAGCAGTTCGTGAACATAATTTAGTTTCAAAAGACGAGTTAGATGCTTATATTGATAAGATTATGGAGTCCTGTGGTTTACAGCCATATCATAAGCATCGCTACCCTCATGAATTTTCAGGTGGACAAAGACAAAGAATCTGTATTGCAAGAGCCATTGCACTCAATCCAGAGTTTGTTGTATGCGACGAAGCTGTATCTGCTTTGGATGTTTCCATTCAGGCACAGATTATCAATTTGTTAGAGGATTTACAGGAGCAATATAACCTTACGTATCTGTTTATTTCTCATGACTTATCTGTAGTGGAACACATTTCCGATACGGTAGGTGTTATGTATCTGGGAGGATTAGTGGAAACAGGAGCAACAGAAGATATCTTCACCAATCCGCTTCATCCTTATACAAGGGCATTATTTAGTGCAATACCAATGCCAGACCCAACGATTAAAAGGGAAAGAATTATTTTAGATGGAGCCATTCCTTCTCCAGCAAACCCTCCAGCAGGATGCAAATTCCATACAAGGTGCAGAGAATGTATGGAAAAATGCAAGACAGTTGAGCCGGTTGCTAAGGATATG